>OLQM01000009.1_pt1 | contig 144535 bp, 141 predicted proteins | sample 1673161 | NCBI WGS metagenome assembly OLQM01 (sample SAMEA3136761, study PRJEB25190) | human gut metagenome | reverse complement strand
TTTCGATTCGCGGGCTCGGGTAAAATATACTCAGTTGTTTTTCTGATCGGGTAAAAATGATGCGCATTCTTGCCAACCATGCCACGCAAGCTCTCAACCACTTGAGAATAATATAAAAAATATCTGGCATAGTCCTTGCCTTACTACCAGTGATCCTAGTGAGGGTACTGGGTTTGCAAATATTTCTTTCTAAAACACTACTGCAATCGAGAAAACCATGAAAATGAACAAAGGAATTATCACTGTGGCACTGACCATAACTCTTTGTGGCGCAGCGAGCGCTGCCTACGCATGGGGTGGAGAATACGGACACGACTTGCCAGCGGCGCATCAGAGTGGTGAACACCGTCCCGGTTCAGCCGTTGCCGCACAAAAAGTGGCAGCCTACAGCGAGCATGACGGTGGGCATGAGCAGGCAAATAACAATGTGACTGTCCACGCTGCCGAGCGCAGCACGGCCCCGCAGCAGGGCACAACGCAGGCTGTCTCTTTTGAAGCACACGGCGGGGGGCATGAACAGGCCGCCAACAACGCTGCCATTCACAGCAGCGAAGCGAAAAAACCCAACCATGTAGATTAGTACGCATAGACAACGGGAGCACAGCAAGGGACTTTTTAAACGAACTTGCTGTGCTCCACTATTATACATAAGGCGACAACAATGCTCCCCCAGATATTTCACAACCCCTTGCTCAAAAAAAATCGCAAGCAAGAGATCCCCTGTGTACATGAATCGTGGACATTTATTAGCGAATTTATCCAATCACCATCTTCGGTGGGGTCAATCTGCCCTAGCAGCAGGTTTCTTGCCGGAGCTCTTATAAGTATGATCCCCGCTGGCGAAGGCCTGATTGTGGATCTGGGCGCGGGCTCGGGCATTGTAAGTGAGGCGCTTGTTAGTTCAGGCATAGCGCCCGATCGCATTATGCCGCTTGAGATATCAAACGGTTTTTGCGGGGCGTTCACCAGGCGATGCCCCGATGTGCCACTGGTTGTGGGCGATGCCTGCGCACTTGAATCCATTATTGCCGCACGCTATGGAAATAGGCGGGTATGTGCCATTGTATCTTCCCTGCCCATGCGCGTACTGCATGCCAGCGTGCAAATAAAGGTTATAGCGCAAATCCGTCAGGTGCTTGCGGCTCGCGGCGGCGTATACGTGCAGTATACTTACGCATGGTGGCGCAAATATCCGCTTAGCACGTATGATTTGCGCCCGCATGCGGCTTGTATTGTTATGAGGAACATTCCGCCAGCAAGAGTTGAGGCATATACATTTCCGGCAAACAATCACGCGCGCTCATGAACGCTGCATTTTTAAAGCAAGCGTTTTTCTGGTGATGCCCAGGCGTCGCGCCGCTTCACTCTTGTTACCGCCCACATTTTCAACAACTTTGGTAAGAATTACACGTTCAATTTCCTCCAGTGTCATGTCAGAAAAATCCCTTGCTGGAACAATTTCTTCTTCAGCCTGATCAAAAAGGGCTGGTGGCAACTCTCGCTCGCTCGCATATTCGCCCATCAGAAGCACAACCGCGCGCTCAACGGTATTTTCCAGCTCGCGCACGTTTCCTGGCCATGCGTATTTAACAAGAATATCCATTGCGCCAGGGGTAAATCCTTTGACGTTCTTTTCATTTTTCTTGGCGAACTTTTTAAGAAAGTGCATGGCAAGAGGCGGGATGTCCTCTCTTCTCTCGCGCAATGCCGGCAGGCGGAGCGAAACAACATTGAGCCTGTAGAACAAATCCTGCCGAAAACGCCCAGCCGCCACTTCTTCCTTCAAAATCTTGTTGGTTGCAGCCAGAATACGCACATCTACCTTGAGAACATGGTCGCCGCCTACGCGCTGAATTTCCCTCTCCTGAATGACGCGCAGCAGCTTGGCCTGCATGGCCAGGGGGATTTCGCCGATTTCATCCAGAAAAATTGTTCCGTTATTGGCAGCCCAAAAACGGCCCTCCCTCTTTTTTTCAGCCCCGGTAAATGCACCGCGTTCATGCCCGAACAGCTCGGACTCTAAAAGGGTTTCCGTAAGCGCCGCGCAGTTAACGGCTATGTACGGCCCGTTTTTTCGGTTGCTGTTGGCGTGGATCATTTTAGCCACAACCTCCTTACCCGTGCCGGATTCACCTGTAATCAAAACCGTTGCTTCAGAGGTAGCAATGGTGGACACCATTTCAAAAACTGCGTGCATCTGCGGGCTTTGACCAATAACTTCGCCAGAGCTGAAGGTCTGGTCAAGCGTCTTCTTTAGCGCGCTGTTTTCATCAATAAGTTTGAGATGCTCCGCCGCGCGCTCCAATGTGAGCTTAAGCTCGTCAAAATCCAGAGGCTTAGTCAAATAGTCGTATGCCCCGGCTTTCAGCGCTTCCACGGCATTGCTCACGTCCGAATAGGCCGTCATAATGATTATCGGTATCGCCGGGTTATGCACTCTGATTGCTTTCAGGGCATCAATGCCGCTGATGCCGGTCATGCGAACATCCATGAGCACCAGATCAAAGGGAGAATTTTTGCACGTGTCGACTGCAGACTCTCCATCCACTACGGCAGTTACACGATGCCCCCAGTCTGAAAGCAGTGTGGCAAGGGTTGAACGGTGTCCCTGATCATCGTCAACCACCAGTATCTGTGTTCTGTTTCTTGCCATGGTTACTTCTCCTGACCTTTATGCAATGGCAGCAGCATGGTAAATACGCTGCCCACCCCTGGCGTGCTTGCAACTGAAATTTTACCGGCATGGCCTTCAACGATTTGATGGACTATGGGTAAGCCAAGGCCAGTGCCCGCTCCCTTGGTGGTAAAATATGGCGTAAAAATTGCGGCAAGCGTTTTTTTATCCATGCCCTTGCCGGTATCGGTAACAACTATTGCAAACATGCTATCGTCTTTCTTTTCCATACGCACACCAAGAATGCCACCCTGCTCCATGGCCTGTACTGCATTCAAAAACAGGTTGAGCAAGGCCTGCGTCATCCGCTCGGCGTTGATGTTAACCGGGGGAAATTCAGTATCAGGCTTGAACCGTACGGTTATGCCTCTGGAGTTAATATCTGAGTCGGCCAGGCGCAAGGCCCTCGTGATAACATCATTTATATCGGTGCTGGTCAGGGCAATGGCGTTGGGGCGAGCAAACTGAAGCAGCTCTGAAACTACCCTGTTCAGACGATTTACCTCAAAAGCCATAGTTTTTGCGGCATCTTCTTCCGCCCCGCCGGGCGCCATTTTGCTTGCCAGAAATGACGCAAGCCCTTTGATTGAGCTGAGGGGATTGCGTATTTCATGGGCAACGCCAGCCGCCAGGTTGCCCAGGGCAGTCAGGCGTTCATTGCGCTGCACCTCGGCCTGCAATCGCTTTACTTCTGCGATGTCCCTGAGAATATACAGATGGCCTAAAAAAAGTCCGTCTTCGTCGCGAATCTCCGATGCGCTGACACTGATAGGCACAGCCTCTGAATCAGGCGAGACAAAATCCATTTCGCGTTCAAAAACCTTTCTCTTACCCATCAGAGTTGACGCAATGGCCTGCCAATCCAGGCCTTGAATATCTGCCACCGCCATGTCGTCAATACCTTGGTCGGCAATGCCAAGCATGGTGCGTGCAGTCTCGTTGATCATGCTGATTTTGCCGTCAGGATCGCTGGTAATAAGTCCGACCGGCAGGCTGGTTACCACGGCTTCGGCAAATGCCTTGCTCCCTTTTAGTTTGCGCCGCGAACGTTTGTAACTGTGCGCCCAAAATAGCGAAATAACCCCAGCAAGACCAAAGGCCGCCACAATGGACGCCGCCAGGATGTTGTTCCAATAATCAACCGACAAGGCTTCGGTAAACGGTTTTCTGTCTATGCCAACAAATGCATAGCTAGTGGCCTTTGCCGGCGTCATCAGCGAGGAGTCTTCCGGCTGCACGTCCCAATGCATGGAGGCATGCCCATCATGTTCGTGGCTGCGGCCGGAGATATCCTGCAAAGGGGAAAAGCCCCGGTAAACTTCAAACAGATTTGATACAACGCTGTTTGTCAGTACGGGTTTAACGGCATCTTCAGGCGAAAAGTCTGGCAACTCGGTTTGTGCAAGGCTTCTTCCCACTTTGTTTGGATCGCTGTGGGCCAGAATCTTGCCACTACGGTCAATGACGGCAAGATAGATGACCCCAGGTTGCTTTGCTGTCTCTACAATCAGCGATTGCAAGACCGATTGCCGCGTGTCGTTAATACCGGTTCGCGCCCCGGCCTCCAGTGCCCAGATCAAGGAGTCGGCTCGATCGAGCAAATTTTGCGTGATATGCATTTTTTCCCGACCGGAATTTCTGATGGCCAGCACCACGATAGCCAACCCTAAAATCAAAGAAACCCCGATCAACAACCATGGCGACAAACCAAAAAAGAGCCTTCCCGCACGATGCTCTTCAATATACATACGCTGCAATGGGACGCCGAGCTCTGCGAAGCGCTCCGAATCCCGATGTGCATGCTCCCGAAGCCGGTGTCCAACTCCGAAGAGTACGGCACGATCGACTCGCATATGCCGGGGCTCGAGGAGCTCTCCGGCACGCCGATCTGCGGCGCGGCGGGCGACCAGCAGGCGGCGCTGCTCGGGCAGGGCTGCATCCATCCGGGCGAGGCGAAAAACACCTACGGCACAGGCTGCTTTGCCATGATGAACACCGGCCCGACCGTCCCGGTGAGCCGAAGCGGGCTTCTCTCGTGCGTGGCGTGGAGCATCCGCGGCGAGACGAATTACTGTCTCGAGGGCAGCGTATTCAATGCCGGCAGCACCGTGCAGTGGATGCGCGATGAGCTCCATCTCATTTCCTCGGCGGAGGAAACGCAGGCGCTTGCCGAGTCTGTGCCGGACAACGGCGGCGTGTATCTTGTCTCGGCGTTCACCGGTCTAGGCGCGCCGTACTGGGATATGTACGCGCGCGGCACACTCGTCGGCATCACCCGCGGAACGACGCGCGCGCACGTTGTCCGCGCGGGACTTGAAGGCATCGCCTATCAGGTGCGCGATCTCATCGACGCAATGGAAAAGGACGCCGGAGCGCCCATGCAGATCCTGCGCGTGGACGGCGGCGCTTCCGTCAACCGCTTTCTCATGCAGTTTCAGGCGGACGTCCTCCGCTGTCCCATCGACCGGCCCGTTATGGTGGAGACAACGGCGCTCGGCGCGGCGTTCCTCGCCGGACTGCACGCCGGAGTGTGGTCGAATGTCGGTGATATCGTCCGCATCCGCGAATCGGCGCACATTTTCCGCCCGAAAATGGACGCGGAAAGCGCGCAGGAGCTCTGCCGCCGCTGGCATAAGGCCGTGGAGCGTGCCAAAGATTGGGAATAACTTGTTTTTTCGTTGGAGATATAGTATAATCCCTTTTCAGGCAATTTGAACTTGGTTAGGAGAGTATGTCCATGCCATCGTTTTCGGAATATTACTGGGCGGGACGCCGCGGTCATCTGATCGGCGTCGGCGGCGTATCCATGTCGCCTCTGGCGGAGGTCCTCGCGGAAGCGGGCCTTGTCATCACCGGTTCGGACATGAACGAGGGGGCGAACGTGGCGCATCTGCGCTCGCTCGGCATTCCCGTGTTCATCGGGCATCGCGCGGAGAACATCCCGGCGGACGCCGAATTTGTCGTCCGCACCGCCGCCGTGCACGACGAAAACCCGGAGATCGTTGAGGCGCACCGCCGCGGGCTTCCGGTGTTTGAACGCACGCAGGCGTGGGGCGCGATCATGAAGGATTACCGCAACTCGCTCTGCATCTCCGGCACGCACGGCAAGACGACGACGACCTCCATGTGCACGCACATCCTCATGGCCGCCGAGCGCGACCCGACCGTTATGATCGGCGGAACGCTGCCGCTGCTGCATGCCGGCCACCGTGTCGGCGCGGGCGACACGATCGTGATGGAGGCGTGCGAATATTACAATTCCTTCCACGCGTTTTCACCCACCGTGGCGGTCATCCTGAACATCGAGGCGGACCATCTCGATTTCTTCAAGGATCTCGAGGATGTGAAAGCGTCGTTCCGGAAGTTCGCCTCGCTCGTGCCGGAAAACGGATACATCATTGCGAACGCCGAGGACAAAAACACCATGGATGCTCTCGCGCCGCTCGGCCGCGATATCTTCACGTTCGGCCTGAACAAGGGGGCGGATGTCTACGCCGCCAATATCGTGCAGCACGGCGCAGAGACCGAGTTTGACGTCATTTACTGCGAAGAGGTGTTCACGCATGTAAGCCTCCGTGTTCCCGGTATCCACAATGTGAAGAATGCGCTCGCGGCTTCTGCGGCGGCGATCTGTCTCGGGTGCAGTCCCGCGGCCATCCGCTACGGTCTTGCCGGATTCTCCGGTGCGAACCGCCGGTTTGAGTTCAAGGGCAAGTACAACGGCGCGGATGTTTACGACGATTATGCCCACCATCCGAGCGAGCTCAAGGCGCTGCTTGACGCCATTGAAACGCTCGGCTACAAGCGCACGATCGTTGTGTTCCAGCCGCATACATACTCCCGCACGCAGGCGCTCTTCAGCGATTTTGTTGAACAGCTCCGCCGCCCGGACGTGTGCTATCTCGCGGAGATCTATGCCGCGCGCGAAAAGAACACCATCGGCATCTCGTCTGCGGACATCGCGCGCGAGCTTCCGAACGGTATCTTCTTTGCGGATAACGCAGAGCTTGAAAAGACGCTGCGCGCAACGGCCAGCCCCGGCGACATTATCCTTACCGTCGGCGCGGGTGATGTGTACAAGATCGGCGAACGCCTCGTCGCCGAGGGAAAGGATAAGATATGACGCGAGGAGAAATGAAGCTGCGCGCCCGCAGCCTGATCCTTACAAATCCGCCGCGTCCGCATCCCTGCCTCGTGACACTGGCGCTGTTGGCATTCATTTGGATCGTCAACTATCTGGCGCAGAAGATCGGCGGTCAGCCGATCCTCATCGATCTCAACGCAGTCCAGAAGCTCGATTACCAGAACATGATCCGTATCGACTTCGCTAACGCGGAGTTCGTCCCGACGGCGATTCTGATCCTCTTTCAGCTCGTCGATATTGTCCTCTCTTACGGCTATATCGCCTATCAGCTCCGTGTCGTGCGCGGAGAGGCATCCGGCTTCGGCAATCTGCTCGACGGTTTCGCCATCACCGGCCGCGCCATCGCGCTCACGCTGCTGATCGATGCGCTCGTTATGGTCGCATCCGCGGCGCTCCTTGTCCCCGGCCTCATCCTGTCGTATGCCTATGCCATGGCGTCGTTTCTGCAGGTCGATCATCCCGACTGGTCGCCGGTACGCTGCATGAGGGAGAGTCGTCTCATGATGCGCGGGCATAAATGGGAGCTTTTCGTGCTGCAGCTGAGCTTCCTCGGCTGGCAGATCCTTGCGACGATCCCCGGTGTGTCGATCTTTGTGAAGCCCTATGTGGCGTTCACCGAGACCGTGTTTTATGAAAACCTCCGCGCTCCGGCTGCTCCGCAGCCGCCGCAGGAATTCTGAAAGAATAACGCAGAAAACCGGCTGGCGGTCACCAGCCGGCTTTCTCGTAAAAGGGAGAATGGATATGAAAAAGATCGCTGTCATCACAGGTGCTTCGAGCGGCATGGGCCGCCGCTTTGCGGAAACGGTGCAGGAATTCGGAACGTATGACGAGATCTGGGCGATCGCCCGGCGGGTCGACCGGCTTGAGGAGCTCAAAAATCATACGGCTTTCCCGGTGCGTACCATCTCACTCGATCTTTCCGACCCGGCGTCGTATGAGACGTATGCCGCCCTCCTGCGCGAGGAGCAGCCGGAGGTCGGCCTTCTCATCAACGCCAGCGGCTTCGGCAAATTCCGCGCCGTGATGGATACGCCGCTCGAGGTCAATCTCAATATGGTCGATCTCAACTGCAAGGCGGTCATGGCGCTCTGCCAGCTCACGGTGCCGTATATGCCGTCCGGCAGCCAGATCATCAATATTGCGTCTGTTGCGGCGTTTCAGCCTATCCCGTATATCAACGTTTACGGCGCGACAAAGGCTCTTGTTCTGCACTACAGCCGTGCGCTCAACCGCGAGCTGAAAAAGCAGGGGGTGCATGTTATGGCGGTATGCCCGTTCTGGACAAAGACCGAATTCTTTGACCGCGCCGTGGCGTCGGACGAAAAGCCGGTCGTCAAGAAATACATTGCCATGTACAAGCCCGAGGAGATCGTCGCGCAGGCCTGGAAGGACGCGAAGAAGGGCAAAGACATGAGCAAATGCGGCTTCAAGGCGCGCCTTCAGGCGCTCGGTGTGAAGATCCTGCCGCACAGCATGGTAATGGACACCTGGCTCCGCCAGCAGGAGCTGGAGTAAAGAAAATCAAAAACCGGGGCTGCACGGCATTATCGGCTGTGCGGCCCCGGTTTTTTGTTTCAGGTATTTTCGCTTCTGCGGCGGCGATGCCCGCGCCCGCGGCGGCGGCTCTGCGTCGCCTTGTCGCGGTAGAATTTCTCCATCTCGTCGTCGGCGCGGTAGACGATGCGGTTCACCGACCAGCTGTCGTTCTCCGTTTTGCGGAACTTGAGCCGGACGAGGAATTTGCGGTGCTCCTCGCATGTGCCGATCGTCATATACCGTCTATCGCCCTGATTGACCCAGCGCGTCAGCTCCAGCGGCTCGCCGCAGTCGGGACAGACGGCGCTCGTGACCTCTTCGTCAAGAAACGCCTCGGAGCGGGAATTATACCCGGTGAAGGCGCGGTGCTCGAGCGCATCCGGTTCATCGGTGTGGTGCTTATCCTCCGGAAGCCGAGTGGCGAGAAGGGAAGTGGCGTTGTCGTACTGCTCCAGTCCCTCGGCAAAGTCGAGCTTGGAGCAGACGAGCGCCGTGTTGTAGGCGTCGCCGAGCGCGTCGTGCGCCACGCGGGTCTGCTCAATGGCGAAGTGCTCCATCGCCGTGGCGAGGGATTTCTGGTTTTTGTCGCCGCCGGTCTGGATGTTGTAAATGAGCTGGAGATTGATCCAGTCTGCGATCCAGTCCCAGTCGAGATCGTGGATGATGATGTTCTGCTCCATGATCCGCCGGTCATCGTAGCCCCAGGTGACGAACACCGGGTCCTCGCCGCACCATTCGCGGAAATGCTCAAATACCGTGGGGAACGTGTCGCCGTGGCTGAGGCGCTCCTTGTCAATGCCGGTCAGCTTTTTGACTTTGTAATGCATGCTGCGGAAGTATATGGGCCGCACGTCGGACTGAAATTCCTCCGCGGGGCAGAAATCATCGTCGAGCTTCACCGCGCCGATCTGGATGATCTCGCCGCTCAGATGGATGGGGAGACGGTTGAAGACGGACGCGTTGGAGCTCATAGCCTGGTTCCATTCCAGGTCAAGGACAATATAGGACATTCGGATTACCGACCTTTCTTATAACCAAATTATTATACCAATGCATCGGGGAAATAACAATCCCTTTTTTCCGGAAAAATCACAGCTGCGGCGGACAGTTTTCGCAGAACACACTTTTTGCAGACCAAAAAGCAAATATTGTGTTTCCATTCTCCCGCAGGTGATGTATAATGAAGAGAAATGCAAACATGGGAGGCATGACTCTTGTACATAGCTGTTATCTGCGGCGGATTGAGCGCCGAGCGCGATGTTTCCATCAGCTCCGGCACGGGCGCGGCACGCGCGCTGCGTGCGCGCGGACACAAGGTCGCGCTGGTCGATCTTTTTCTCGGAAAACCCTCGGCGGTGAAGGATCCCCGCAGCGTCTTTACGTCCGACGCCGGAGACTCCGTTTACTCCGTGCGGGAGACCGAGCCCGATCTTGACAAGATCCGCGCCCAGCGCGGCGGCAAAGGGCTGATCGGCCCCGGCGTGATCGAGATCTGCCGCGCCGCGGATATCGCGTTCCTTGCGCTGCACGGCGCGGAGGGCGAAAACGGAAAACTGCAGGCGTGTCTGGATCTTTACGGCGTGCCGTATACCGGCAGCGGCTATCTCGGCAGCGCGCTCGCCATGGATAAGGAATTGAGCAAGATCCTTTTCCGCAGCAGCGGCATCCCTACGCCTCCGGGTGTCACGCTCCGCCGCGGCGATGCGGTGCCGGAGAGCATCGGCTTTCCGTGCGTCGTGAAGCCCTGCTCCGGCGGCTCCTCCGTCGGCACGAGCATTGTCACCGAGCCGGAAAAGCTTCCCGGAGCGCTCGAAGAGGCATTTTCCTGCGATGAGGCGGTGCTTGTGGAGAAGTATATCCGCGCCCGCGAGCTGACGGTCGGCGTGATGGACGGCCGCGCCATGGCGGTCATTGAGATCATTCCCAAGACCGGGTTCTATGATTATAAGAACAAGTACCAGGCGGGCCTTACCGAGGAGATCTGCCCCGCGCCGATCAGCGCGAAGGACACCGAGCGCGTGCAGCGCCTTGCCGAGCGCGTATACGAAGCGCTCCATCTCGATGCCTATGGCCGTGTCGATTTCCTGATGGATAAAGCGGACGGTGAGCTCTACTGTCTGGAAGCCAATACGCTCCCCGGCATGACGCCCACAAGCCTCATCCCGCAGATGGCGGCGGCCGAGGGCATGGATTACGGCGAGCTGTGCGAGAAAATTATCGAAGTATCTTTGAAGAAGTATAAGAAATGAACGGAATGACGATCGGCGAAATGCTCCGCGCCTGCCGCGGCGAATGGCAGGGAACCGAAGAGACCCTCACGAAAGCGCCCTCGTCCATCGTGACCGACAGCCGGCAGGCGGGGGAGGGAAGCCTCTTTCTCGCGCTGCGCGGCGAGAAAACGGACGGACATAAGTACATCCCCGACGTGCTACAGAAGGGCGCGCTTGCGGTGCTGTGCGAGGAGCGCGGCGCGGCGGGCGAGGAGCCGCGCATCGTTGTGCCGGATACGCTCGCAGCCATGCAGCAGATCGCCGCGGCAAGCCGGAAGCGCTGGGACATTCCGTTTGTCGGCGTCACCGGCAGCGTCGGCAAGACGACGGCAAAGGAAATGCTCGCCGCCGCGCTCTCCGGAAAATACGAAGTATTCAAAACGCCGGGAAGCATGAACGGGCAGATCGGCATTCCCGTTTCGCTCATCGGCCTGCACGGAGAGTATGACGTTGCCGTGATCGAAATGGGCGTTTCCCTCTTCGGGGAGATGACGCGCCTTACGAACATGGTGCATCCCGATATGGCGGTGTTTACGAACATCGGCGACGCGCATCTGGAGGCGCTCGGCGACCGTCCCGGTATCCTGCGGGCCAAGTCTGAGATATTGCAGGGCATGGGGCCCGATGCCGTCATCTTCGCCAACGGCGACGACGCGCTCCTTTCCGCAGCGGACTTCGGACGGAAGACCGTCCTCTTCGGTCTCGGTGAAAACTGCGCTGTCCGCGCTGCGGATGTTCGGCACTGCGGCGAGAGCCTTTCCTGCTGCATTCTTGCCGGGGAGCGCAGCTTTCCCGTGACTGTCCCGGCCTACGGCACATATATGATCTACTCCGTGCTCGCTGCGGCGGCGGTATCGCTTGAGCTCGGCCTTTCGGACGCGGAGATCGCGCGCGGGCTCGCCCGGTATGAAACGGTGGGCCGCCGCTCTCGTGTCGTAAAAACCGGGTACTGCACGCTTGTGGACGATTGCTATAACGCCAACCCGACGTCCGACCGCGCGGCGATCGACTCGCTTGCCTCGCTTTCCGGACGGCACGTATGCATTCTCGGCGATATGCTGGAAATGGGCGGAAACGCCCCGGAGCTTCACCGGTCGGTCGGTGAATACGCCGCGGCGCACGGCGTTGATCTTGTGATCACGCAGGGGGAGCTGGCAAAGTACATTGCCGAAGGCGCGGGGACGGCCGGCGCGCATTACCCCGACCGCGCATCGCTTCTCGCCGCGCTCCCGGAGCTGCTGCATGAGGGCGACGTGGTACTCGTCAAAGCCTCCCACGGCGCGCATTTCGAGGAAATATCGGAAGCCGTTAAGCAGCTTTCTTGAAAGGCTCAAAAATCCTGTGCTCCGGCACAGGATTTTTTGTAACGAAACAGGAAAAACGCGCACTTATATACGACAAAACGGAAAGGAGAGCGGTACGGATGCAGAGCATGGAAGAGATCTACCGGCAGCACGCGCAGACGGTGTACCGCTATCTCCTTGCCCGGACGCGCAGCGCCGATCTTGCAGAGGAGCTGACGCAGGAGACGTTCTATCAGGCCGTGCGCACCGCCGGACAGTACCGCGGCGAAGGAAAGCTCACCACATGGCTCTGCGGCATTGCGAAGAACGTCCTGCGAACCTATCAGCGCCGCCACCCACAGAAAGAGGAACTGGACGAAACGGCGGCTGCTCCGGACACGCCGGATGAAGCGTTTCTCGCGCGCGAATCGCAGCTGGAGCTGCTGCGGAAAATGCAGACGCTCGGGAGTGACGCGCGCGAGGTGATGTACCTTCGCATCTTCGGCGCGTTGTCGTTCCGGGATATCGGCGAAATACTCTCGCGCACGGAGAACTGGGCGCGCGTCACGTACTACCGCGGCAGGGAAGCACTGCGAAAGGAGCTGGAAAATGACGATGAAAAATGATCTCAGCTGCGAGGTCGTCCGCGACCTTCTGCCCTCGTACCTTGACGGCGTGGCGAGCGGCGAGACGAAGGCCGCTGTGGAGCGGCATATGGAAGAATGTCCGGACTGCCGCGAAACGCTGCGCCGGATGAAGGAACCGGAAGAGACCGCGCTGACAGAAGAGAAGGAGATCGACTATCTCAAAAAGGTGCGTCGACGGAGCTCCCGCAAAGTGGCCGTAATTCTGGGGATCGTCGTGCTTCTCTCCATAGCGGCGATGCTCCGGCTGTTTTATATTGGCTTTCCTGTGGACTCGCGCGCGATCGCCGCGGTCGTCACCGTAAGGGACGGTACGGTGCGTCTCACCGGCACGCTTACCGACAGCGGCCAGAGCGTGTGCCGGGCGAACATCACGCAGAACGAGGACGGCGGCGTAGAGGTGCAGATGTATGCTGCGCTTCCGCTCTTCGCGCATAGCGGAGACTTTACCTGGGAATACCCCGCGGCGAAGGATGTCACCAGCGTCTCGGTCAACGGCCTTGTTCTCTGGGAAAACGGCGAGGCGATCGACTCGCTCACGGCGAGGCTCTACGAGGCGAAAAACCCCTATGTCGGCGATATGAGCGCGAACGCCAATATTGCCTCGCTCCTCCGCGTCGGAAACCGCGTCGGCAGCTTTACGAATGAATTGCAGACGGACGCAGAGCCCTACGGCTGGACGCTTATTCTGGACGATCCCATCGCGGCGGAGAACGAGAAGAGCACAGAAGAAGAGATGCGCCGCTGCTCCTGTGTGCTGCTCGCGGAGATCGAAAATCTCGGCACCGTTTCATGGAAGTATGAGACCGAAGCAGGGGAGAAGACCTTCACCGTCACCGCCACGGACGCATCAAAGCTGGCGGGACAGGATATCAAAACCTGCGCCGCCTCCGCCTCGGAATTGCAGAATCTCTTGAATGACCTCGGATTTTAACACAAAAGCGCCCGTGCTGAAGCACGGGCGCTTTTGCGATATTGGATCAATCTTTTTCAAATACAACAACGCCGCATTCGTAGGGGTGGTCGTAGTATACGGCTTCCTTTCCGCGCTGCCTGTGGAGCAGCATTTTGAGTATAATGGCAAAATCCCCGCCGCCGCCGAAGATCATGGCTAATGCCAGAATGAAGACCCAGAAAATCCCCGTCCGCGCCGCGGCGGCCGTCAGGCCGATACCAAGCACGAGCGTCGGCATGGCCGCGCCGAGAATATACTGCCCGCGCTTCATCGGCTGCGCACAGGTGCAGTAAGGCGTAAGCGCATTCCAGATCACGCCGAAGCGAATGGCTCTCCAGTGACTTTCGGCAAAAAGACCCCATGTAAGTCCATGGATGCCTTCGTGAACTGCGGTAAGAAGCAGCATTACAAGAAGGAATAAGAGAAAATCCAAAGGCGACATCGATTCGGCCATCGAGCGGAATGAAACGCGGGAAAGAACAACGGCTCCGGAGAGTACGGCAAACGGCAGCATGACGATAAGCGCCAAAAGGTTCGCCTTTACTACGCCGATGGTGAGATCGGTCTTTCGGTATCCCTGCCGTTCCATTTCCTCACAGACGAGCGCAAACTGTTCCTTGCGTTTCTGCTCGGCGGGGGTGAGCTTTCTCTCATTTTTCGCCATTGTACCTTGCTCCGATCCACAGATTTTTATCATTGTACCACGGCAGACGGACGCTTGCAAGAAAGTATAAAACTCCGGCATGACCCTGCGGATCATGCCGGAGCTTATCGCTATATGCTTAGATCAGGTGGAAGGCAAGGATCAGGCCGGAGAACACGATGGAAACCGTGGAGCACAGCTTGATCAGAATGTTCAGGGACGGGCCGGAAGTATCCTTGAACGGGTCGCCGACGGTGTCGCCGACAACGGCAGCCTTGTGCTGCTCGCTGCCCTTGCCGCCGTGGTGGCCGCCCTCGATATACTTCTTCGCGTTGTCCCAGGCGCCGCCGGCGTTGGACATGAACACGGCCATCGCAAAGCCGGTGACGGACACACCGCCGAGCAGACCGACAACGCCGGTGGGCCCGAGGATGAGGCCGGTGACCAGAGGAACGACGATGGCGAGCAGAGCCGGAGCGACCATCTCGTGAAGAGCGCCCTGCGTGCAGAGCGAGACGCACTGCGCGTAGTCCGGATCGGCCTTGTATTCCATGATGCCGGGGATCTCCTTGAACTGACGGCGGACTTCCACAACGATGGACTGCGCCGCGCGCTGCACAGCGCTCATGGTGAACGCGGAGAAGACGAACGTGAGCATCGCGCCGATGAAGAGACCGACCAGAACGGTGGGGCTCGTGAGCGTGAAGTTCAAAATCTCTTCCGTGTTGTCCTGCACGATGTTGACGTAGGAGACGAGCAGCGCGAGAGCGGTCAGAGAAGCAGAGCCGATCGCAAAGCCCTTGCCGGTAGCGGCCGTGGTGTTGCCCAGAGAGTCGAGAGCGTCGGTGCGCTCGCGGACTTCCTCGGGGAGACCGGCCATCTCGGCGATGCCGCCGGCGTTGTCGGCCACGGGGCCGTAAGCGTCGGTCGCGAGAGTGATGCCGAGCGTGGAAAGCATGCCGACGCCGGCGATGCCGATGCCGTACAGACCCTTGTTGAAGGCCTCGGTGAAGTGACCGGCGCCGTCAACGATCGTCTTGGAGCCGCCCGCGGCAAAGTAGCTGATGAGAACGGCGGCAGCAACGATCAGAATGGAGGTCAGCGTGGACTTGAGACCGAGGGAGATGCCGCCGATGATGATCGTGGCAGAGCCGGTCTCGGAAGCCGCGGCGAGCTCCTGGGTGGGCTTGTAGGTGTCGGAGGTGTAATACTCGGTGAAGTAGCCGATGGCGCAGCCGCCGATCAGACCGCAGAGGATGGCGACGTAAACGCCCCAGCCCGCCTTGCCGAGAAGGAGAAAGCAGAGGGGAGCGGCGAGCACGGCGGCGAGAATGGCCGCGGTGTAGGTGCCGGTGCGGAGACTCTTGAGGAGGGCCTGCTGGGAAGCATTTTCCTTCGTCTTGACGAGGAAGGAGCCGATGATGGAGCAGATGATGCCGACAACGGCGAGAGCCATGGGCAGCAGCATACCGGCGAAGCCGTAGCCGCCGACGGCGCTCAGCGCGAAGGTGGCGAGAATGGAGCCGACGTAGGACTCGTACAGGTCAGCGCCCATACCGGCAACGTCGCCGACGTTGTCGCCGACGTTATCGGCGATGGTGGCGGGGTTGCGCGGGTCGTCCTCGGGGATACCGGCTTCGACCTTGCCGACAAGGTCAGCGCCGACGTCCGCGGCCTTGGTGTAGATACCGCCGCCGACGCGGGCGAAGAGCGCCATGAAGGAAGCGCCCATGCCGTTCATGACCATGATGTTGCCGAGCTGCACGGGATCATCAATGCCGAAGGCATAGCGGAGCAGGAAAAACCAGATGGTGATATCCAGCATGCCGAGACCGACGACGGTGAAGCCCATAACGGAACCGGAGGAGAACGCCACGCGAAGACCCTTGTTCAGGCTCTCGGAGGCGGCCTGCGCGGTACGCGCGTTGGAGCTCGTGGCGATCTTCATGCCGACGAGACCGGCGAGCATCGACCAGATGCCGCCCGTGATGAACGCGAACGGGGTAAACTTGGAGAGCATTTTGCCGCCGGAGGCAAAAGCGATCACCAGCAGAACCACGAACACGATGGCGAAGACCTTGAGAACGGTGGTGTACTGACGCTTCAGATAAGCGTTGGCACCCTCACGGATGGAAGCGGCGAGCTTCTGCATCTTTTCGGTGCCTTCGGAATAGCCCATGACTTTCTTTGCCTGAAGAACAGCAAAGAGACCGGCAACGACAGCACCGACGAAGCCGATCCAAAACAGTTTGTCCAATTACTTCACTCCTCAAATTATTTTTTGCTTGGGGTATCAGGGCAGAGGTAGATTTTACAGGAAAAAACATTTTTTTTCAATACCGTTTTTTATGAAAAACAAGTCTTAACAAAAAATTGACCCGCAAACCAATTGCGGGCCATTCGGAAACGTTTCACTTGTTTAAAATGTATACCGATATATTCAACACGCCGGCGAAAACCAGCCACAGGAGATACGGAATGTTCAGTTTTCCGGCGGCGGGACGGATATTTCCGAACCGGAACGCTATTACCGCAGCGAGAACGAGCAGCAGAAGGAGCCAGAAAAAGGCGGTCAGACGGAGGCGCAAGGCAAAGAAGATTGACCACCAGAAGTTAACGAAGAGCTGTGCCCAGTACGTGAAAAGCGCGTCGCGCGGCGGCGGACGCTTATGCCGAAAAGACCTTTTCCAGATGCTTCTGCTCAAAACGCGTCAGCGCGCGGAAATCCACAAACGGATGATATACCGCCTCCAGTTCGTCGTGCAGCTCCTTCGCCCGCCGCAGCGCGGAACACGCCTCCGCCGCGAGCGAACGGCGCAGCGCGGCGGCGCGGCGGACTTCCTTTCGCTTTGCGTCGGAAAGCTCCGCCGCCGTGTCGAGCCGGAAGTGCCGCGCGGCCTTGCCGTCAAAGCGGAAATCGCCGGACACCGCGACGAGCGACAGTCCATCCTCCGGCAGGACCAGCGCCGCGAGCTTTTCCGGATCGACCGGATCGGGACAGACGATGCGCGCCGCGCCGGCCGAGCGCGCCCGTTCAAGCACCGCCTGCAAAAAATCGTCCGCAAGCCCAAGCTCATTATCCAGCGTGTACACCCGCCCGAACGACGCGGCGGTCTCCGAGAGCAGCACCGCGCCGCGGCAGGTATAGGCCGAGAGAAAGCGCCGCTTTTCGTATTCTCTCTCCGAACGATGAACGGCCTTTTCTGCGAACGCTTCGGCGCGTTTTCGCACACGCGCTTTAGCTTCTGCCGTAAGAACGCCCGGAATGCCGCCGGGGGAGACGAGCCTTGCCGCGTGCAGCATGTCATAGGCGCGCGCATACTCACGCCGGTACGCGGCAAAGAGCCGCCGCATTTTCTCCGCTTCCTCCGGCGGAATGGGACGGTAAAATGCGCCGAGGTCGAGATACTTTCCCGAAGCGCCCGGAACGGCGGGCTCCTGCACATGCGGAGACGTAGCGTCCACATACCCGAGCTTCTTTTCCGGAATGTATATCCCGTCGAGCGAATCCGGATCGCCGGAGCACAGAATGGATTCAACGGCGAATCCCGCTTCCTCCGCGCGCTCGGCGGCACGGCACATGAGCGTGGATTTCCCGTTGCCGGGGCCGCCCTTGATGTACCAGACAAATGCGCCGTCCTCCGGCGCGGCAAACGCCGGATAGAGCGAAACGAACCCCGCGCCGGTATTTGCGCCGAGGAAAAACTGCCGGGAAATTTTTTGTTCCATAACGATGCACACCCTTTCCATATATCAGGATATGCGGGAAACCGAAAACACGACGCAAAAGACACTTGATATTTTTCCACGCATCCGATATAATAACGAAGCGGTCTTTGGCAAGGCTGCACTAGTCGGGGAGCCAGCGGTGCCCTGTAGCCTGCAATCCGCTATAGCAGGGATGAATTCCTCTCCGAGGGTATGCGATGTGTCGTCTGGCGGCAGTAAGTGGCGCTGACGGTCTGGTCTCGCGCAACACAGCCCCGTGAACCATGTCAGGCGGGGAACCGAGCAGCATTAAGCGGATCGCTGTGTGTGCCGTGAGGGTGCCGGACCTGAGCCGGCTGCTGTTGCACCGGGCATACCGCATCATTCAAGGAAAGGTGTGCAGTCTTGCCAAGGATCGCTTTCTATTTTCCCAAAAACGGAGAGATGGATTTTGTACGAAGCTCTGTACCGGAAATACCGGCCGAAAACCTTTGACGATGTGGTGGGGCAGCCGTTCATCACCGAAACGCTTAAGACCCAGGTGCGTACCGGACGGCTTAGCCACGCCTATCTTTTTATCGGCACCCGCGGCACGGGCAAAACGTCCTGCGCGCGCATTCTCGCCAAGGCGGTCAACTGCGAGCACCCGGTGGACGGAAACCCCTGCAACGAGTGCGACGCCTGCCGCGGCATTGAGGACGGCTCCGTTCTCGACGTGGTCGAGCTGGATGCGGCGTCCAACAACGGTGTGGACGATGTGCGCATGCTGCGCGACGAGGCGATCTTCTCTCCGACCACAGTTCGCAAGCGTGTTTACATCATCGACGAGGTGCACATGCTCTCCAAGCCGGCGTTCAACGCGCTGCTGAAAATTTTGGAGGAGCCGCCGCAGCATCTCATGTTCATTCTCGCAACAACGGAGCTCCATAAAGTTCTTCCCACGATCCTCTCCCGCTGCCAGCGCCACAGCTTCCGGCGGCTCGACGGCGACACGATCGCCAAGCGTCTCGCCTATGTTGCGGAGCAGGAGGGCATCAGCCTCACGGCGGACGCGGCGCAGCTTCTGGGCCGCCTTGCCGACGGCGGCATGCGCGACGGCCTTTCTCTGCTCGACCAGTGCTCCGCGGCGGAAACGGTAGACACCGCGGCGGTGCTCAACGCCATGGGACTGGCCGGAACGCTCCGCACGCAGTCCATTGCGGACGCCGTTCTCGCCGGGAATACCGAGGAAGCGCTCACGCAGTTCGAATCGCTCTGGCAGGACGGCAAGGATCCTGCGGCGCTGCTCGGCGAGCTCTCCGGGCTCTTCCGCGACGCGCTGCTGCTCCGTCTCGCCCCGAAGGGCGGGCGGACGCTGATCTCCGGAGCTTACGGGGAAAACGTTCTGCGCGATATCCGCGCAGGCGACGGAAACCTTCTCTGGCTTCTCAATACGCTGCAAAAGCACCAGGCACTGCTGCGCGAAACGGGCAATCCGCGCCTGCAGACGGAGCTTTGTCTCGCGGAGCTCTCCGGCGGCGGAGAGATCTCGCCGCCGCGCGCGGCCGCTCCCGCGCAGAGACCCGCCGCGCCCCGGCCGGAACAGCGGGATATCCCAACGCCCCCTCCGGCGCCGCCGGTACAGGAAACGCCGGCTCCGGCGAAGAACGATCCCGTATATGCGCCGCCAATCACGGCGAGTGAGCCTGTCCCGACAGAAGAAGCAAAACCGGCGCCTCCGGCGGCGGAAAGCGTCCCGGTGACAGAAGCGGAGGAAAGCGTCCCGGTGACGGAAGCGGCGGACAGTGTCCCCGCGGGCGGCGTCAGCTGGGAATACGCGCTCTCGCAGCTTGAAAACGAGCTGCCCATCGGCGTTCGCATCGTTCTGACGGACGCCACACAGTCCTCGGGCGAGATCCGCGGGGGCGAACTTATTCTGCATCTGCTCCCGGGCTTTGCGAAAAACGCCGTCAACGTCCCGGACGTGCTCAACAAGATACGGCAGAAGGTGTCTGCGCTCTGCGGCGCACCGATGCAGATCCGGCTGGAGGAGCTGCAAAGCGGCGGCGCACAGGGGGAGGATAAACTTGATTTTCTCGGCAAATTCGGCAATGTAACCATCCAATAAAAAGGAGACAGGAAACTATGGCAAAAGGATACAGAGGCGGCAGCTTCGGCGGCGGTATGAGTATGGGCGGCGGCATGAGACAGAGCGATCTTATGAAGCAGGCACAGAAGATGCAGCAGAACATGCTGAAAATGCAGGAGGAGCTGGACGCCAAAACATACTCCGCTTCGGCGGGCGGCGGCGTTGTCACGGCGGAGGTCAACGGCAAGCGTGAGCTCATCACGCTCACGATCGACCCCGAGGCCGTCGATCCCGACGACGTGGAAATGCTGCAGGACATGGTCATCGCGGCGGTCAATTCTGCGCTCAAGGCGGCGGAGACCTCCCGCGAGGAGAGCATGGCGAAGGTCACCGGCGGGCTGAACTTCGGCTTCTGATTTTAAATTTTATCATGCAGAAACGGCGCGGACAGGGGAACTGTCTGCGCCGTTTTGTGCTGTAAGCGGTATTAGAGATGCTTTACCATCTGTATTTCACGGTAAAGATGGCCGGAATAGGAGTATTCTGTTTCTTTTATCTCCCGAAAGCCGAGATCCGAGTACATTTTCCGCGCGACGGCGTTATCGAGAGATACGCTGATATAAATTCTGTCTGCGCCGTGTTTCTTTTTGAAATAATCAAGAAACTCCCGGACAGCCCGCTTGCCGTACCCATTACCCTGAAACTGACGGCCGATCATAAACCGGCTCATCGACCAGCCGGGATAGGTGTCGTCGTAGTCGTACAGAACAAACCCGACCATGGTATCGTCATCGTATACCCCGAGCGTGTACAGCCCGTCCTCATAGGCGGCGTCAACGAGGGAGCGTGTATTGTCTGCGACAAAGTGCTTCTGGCTTTCCTCGACCTGCAATTCCATGCATTCCCGGTAGTTTGACTTATCGATCGTTTTAAAATCCATGCTCCAGCTCCTATACATTTTCCAGCGGCAGATGCACGATCTGGATATCGCGCTCGATGGCATAGCGCAGCGTGTTGAGCGTGCCGCCGGATTTACCGTCGTAGCAGGCGATGATAAGATCGGCGTGATCGACCATGTACCGGTTGCGCTTCATCATGCAGCCGGGGGAGTAGCGCTCCTGCAACACGGTAACGGTATCGCAGCACGCGAGAAGGGCTGCGTACCGCTGCCGCTGCGCCGCGCCCCAGTGCTCCGCCTGCCCGGCGAACGGGACAGCGGCTTCAAGCGTTATATCGGGGTGATCCTCGCGCAGCGCGAGAACAGCCTCGCAGAAATAGAGATCGCACCCCTCGGCCATGCCGCAGATGAACCGGTGAAAGCCGGATTCGTATACCGCTTCCAGCGTATCGTACAGCGTCCGTTTCAGTCTCCGGCAGCGCGGATCGTTTTCGTTATAGCCCCATGGCAGCTTTTCGGCCCGGTGGCCCGTAAAGGTGCAGGTCGGCTCGCCCATGCGCATCACATCCTTTTGCCGCTATTGTAAGGTTTTTCGGTCGGATTGTCAAAGCTCTTGATTTTTTTGCGGGGCGTGCTATAATACGTCTATCTGAATATGGAACTATTCTTCAGGGCAGGGTGAAATTCCCGACCGGCGGTAAAGTCCGCGAGCCGTAAGGCAGATTCGGTGCAACTCCGAAACCGACAGTATAGTCTGGATGGAAGAAGAAGCGGTAAGGCTCTCCTTACATTCTTGTGCTGCGCCCGGAGAATGGCTTTCTTCGGACGAATTTTTTTTAAGGGGGCCTTTCCCATGACAAACACCCGTAAACTGACGACGATGGCGATCCTGACGGCACTCTCCGTCTGCTTCGTTGCGCTGATCCATTTTCCGATCTTTCCGGCGGTCGCGTTCCTTGAATACGACCCGGCGGATATTCCCATTTTGATCTGCGGCTTTGCGTTCGGCCCGGCTGCGGGATTCATCGTCACGCTGATCGCCGCATTCATTCAGGGCTTTACCGTGAGCGCCCAGAGCGGGATCTACGGCATCATCATGCACATTGTCGCAACGGGCGCGTATGTGCTCTCGTCGAGCCTTTTCTACCGGAAACACAAAACGAAGAAAATGGCCGCGGTCGCCATCGGCATCGGCATGCTGACGATGGTCGTGTGCATGTTCTTTGCCAATCTCGTCATCACGCCGTATTTTCTGATGGGCGCGGTGAACAGCGGCACGGTGTCCGCCGTGCTCTCGCTCATGCCGTTCATCCTGCTTTTCAATCTTATCAAAGCGGGCGCCAACGGCGCGATCACGTTCTTTATCTATAAGCGCGTCAAGCATCTGTTCTTCAAAGACTAAGAAACCGAGGATATCTCTCCATGACCGAGGACTTTTCCCGCCGGTTTGCCGCCGCGCGGCGGCAGATCATTGAAAAAGAATATGCCAATCTGAACCCGGAACAGCGCGAAGCTGTTCTGACGACGGAAGGCCCGCTGCTTCTGCTCGCGGGTGCCGGCAGCGGGAAAACGACGGTCTTGATCCACCGCGTGGCCAACGTCCTGCAGTTTGGCCGCGGCGCGGACACGAGAGAGCTTCCGCCCGATGCGGACGAGACGATGCTCGCCGCGCTCGAGGACGCCGCAGCCGGACGCACGGACGTGACGGACGATATCCGCCGCCTGTGCGCCGTCGATCCCGCGGCGCCGTGGCAGGTGCTCGCGATCACGTTTACGAACAAGGCCGCGGACGAGCTGAAAAACCGTCTGGAAGCCAAGCTCGGAGAGATCGGGCGCGATGTCTGGGCGCTCACGTTCCACGGCACGTGCGTGCGCATCCTGCGGCGCTGCGCCGACCGTCTCGGTTTTCCGAACAGCTTCACGATCTACGATCAGGCGGACAGCCTCTCGGTTATGAAGCGCATTCTGCGCGATATGAACATGGACGACAAGGTGTTCCCGCCGAAGGCCATGCTTGCCGCGGCGGGCCGGTACAAGGGCTCGCTCGTCTCGCCGGAGGAGGCCGTCGCCGCCGAGGAGCGCTCCGGCGATATCCGCCGCGTCCGCACGGCGAAGATCTATGCAGCCTATGCCAAACACCTGCAGGACGCCGGAGCTATGGACTTCGACGATCTCATATACTATACCGTCCGCCTTCTGCAGGACGAGCCGGATGTGCTCGCATATTATCAGAAAAAATTCCGATACGTCCTCATCGACGAATATCAGGACACGAACCATCTGCAATATCTCTTTGCCGCGCTCATGGCGAGCGGCAGCCGGAACATCTGCGTTGTCGGCGACGACGACCAGAGCATCTATAAATTCCGCGGCGCGACGATCGAAAATATCCTCTCCTTTGAAAAGCAGTACCCGGACGCACGTGTCATCCGGCTCGAACAGAATTACCGCTCGACCGGCAACATTCTCGCCGCGGCGAACGCCGTCATTGCAAACAACCACGAGCGCAAGGGCAAAACGCTCTGGACGGCGCAGTCCGGCGGCGACTCCGTCACGCTTTTCGAGGCGCGGAATGAGGATGACGAGGCCGACTTTGTCGCGCGCACCATCGCCTCCGCGCGCCGGCCCATGCGTGATTTCGCCGTGCTCTACCGGACGAACGCGCAGTCGCGCAGCATCGAGCTTGCGCTCAAGCGCCGCTCCATCCCGTACCGCATTTTCGGCGGCACGCGCTTTTTTGACCGCGCCGAGGTCAAGGATATTCTGGCATATCTCAGCGTGATCGCGAACCCCACAGATGAAACGCGGCTTCTGCGCATTGTGAACGAGCCGCCGCGCGGCATCGGGGCGACAAGTCTGGAAAAGATCCGCGAGATCGCCGCGGCGGAGAACATTTCCGTTTTTGAAGCGATGACCACGGCGTCTCACCGCACCGGCATCGCCGCCGGAAAGCGGATGGAGGAGTTCTGCCGCATGATCGCGGAGCTGCAGGAAGCGGTTTCTGCGCTGCCGCTTGATGAGTTTTACGACGCGGTGGTCGAGCGCACCGGCTACGCGCTGGCGCTCGAGACGAAAGGCGGCGACGAAAATGTCACCCGCCTTGAAAACATCGCCGAGCTCAAGTCCAGCATTGTGAAGAGCGTGGAAGCCAACCCTGACCTCGATCTCTATTCGTATCTGGACGAGGTAGCGCTCTATACCGATCTGGACAATTACGACCGTGCCGAGGATGCCGCCGTCATGATGACGATGCACGCGGCGAAGGGTCTGGAATTTCCGGTCGTGTTCATTATCGGTGCGGAGGAGGGCCTGTTCCCGAGCATGCAGGCCATCGGCCAGAGCGAGGATATGGAGGAGGAACGCCGTCTCTGCTATGTGGCGATCACCCGCGCGCGGGAAAAGCTCTATATCACCTGCGCCGCGCAGCGTATGCTCTATGGCCGAACCTCGGCCAACCTTCCGTCCCGCTTCACCGAGGAGATACCCCAGACGCTGCTCGACCGGCAGGGGCTTGCGAAAAAGAAAGCAAATCTCTGGGATGACGATGGCACATTCATCTCCGGAAGAAGCGGAACATGGGGCGGAGGCGCCTCCGGCTATTCCGGCGGAGGGGTGTCCTACCGGCCCGGCAGCTTTGGCACGAGCTATGCTGCACGCACCGGACGAACCGGCGCGGCAAAGCGCGCGGCTCCGGAAAAGCCGAAGACCGTCCTGTCCGCGCCGAAAGCGCCGGACTTCAAAAAGGGCGACCGCGTGGTACATAAGGCGTTCGGTAAGGGCGTGATCGAAAAGATGACGCCGATGGGCGGCGACGCGCTGGTCGAGGTAAAGTTTGATTCCGGGGAAACGAAACGAATGATGCTGCGCGTTGCCGCGCAGCACATGACGAAAGACGAGTGAGAAGTTATGGAACATACGGAATCCATGCATACCGCGGAGGAGCACGTTCACGTCCATGCCGACGGAACGGTGCATTCTCACTCCCACGCGCATACGCACCAGAACACCAAAACCGTAAAGAACCGTCTGGCGCGCGTGATCGGACATCTGCACGCCGTTGAGCGCATGATCGACGACGGGCGCGACTGCGCCGAGGTGCTCGTACAGCTTGCCGCCGTGCGCAGCGCGATCAACAACATCTGCAAAATAATTTTGCGCGACCATATGAACCATTGCGTCATCGACGCCGTCCAAAAAGGGGATACCGAAACGCTTTCTGAACTGGACAAGGCGATCGATCTCCTGATGAAATAATGATAGGGAGGTATTCTCCATGAAAAAATCCGCGGCTCCCATTCTGATCCTCGTTTTCCTGCTTGTCGCTGTCGGCATTTTTGTTGTGTTCCGTATATCGAAAAACAATGATTCGGATACGCAAAATCCCGGGACGACGGCGACCGCAACACCCGAACCGACGGCCACGACGCCCCCCACGGCGACGCCGGAGCCGACCGGGACACCTGTTCCGACAGCCGTCCCGACCGCTGTTCCTACAGCAACGCCTGTTCCGACCGAAACGCCGGTACCCACTGTGCAGCCGACAGTGGTGCCCGCCCAGGACCAGAGCGGCGAGTTCCGCTCGGACACGGGGACGTACATCAACATCATCGTCAAGTGGACGGTGACCGGCAGCGGCGGCACGAAAACGCTCAAGCTCGACACTTACGTCGAGTCGTACGCGCTCGTAACGGGTGACCGCACCAGCGACGTTGTGTTCACCGTCGGCGGCAATGTGTCATACGCGTCCTCCAAGGCCATCCGCCTTGACAATGTCCCCCTGACGCAGACCTTCCTCGGCAGCACGAGCGTGGATGTCACGTCCGGCACGGACGTACCGGTGAACGTGACATGGCACTTCAACGGGACCTACAGCAACCAGAACATCGCCACCATCGTGGCGGAGGACACCCTTCACATCAATTAAGGAACAGTAAAAGAATGCGGCGCGGTTTGCAGAACCGCGCCGCATTCTTATGTCTTATGTCGGATAGTTCGGGGACGCCGTATTTACGAAACCGGGGAATTCCCGGCGGATCGTCTTGTCAGCAGAAGCGCCAAAGCCGCACCCATAAGACCGCCGGTCAGCTTGGTGATAAGCAGCGGAAAGATCAGGCTCCGCTCGACGGCCACGGTAAAGCCGAGATGCGAGGCCAGCGCGGAAGCGCCGCAGACAAGAAAAGCGGCATTCATAACTTTGCCCCGCAGATCCATTCCCTTGATCATGCTGATGGCCGGAGTGGCGCTGACAAAGCCGACAAGCAGGGCGGCAAAGCTGCGGTCATCCATATGCAGCTTTCTGCCCAAAGCAGAAAACGGCCGGGAAAGGCTGCGCCGGAGAAGCTCCGCCGCAGGGAGACTCCCCAGCATGACGATCCCGATGGACGCGACCACCTGCATTGCCTCTTCCAGCGGCATCAGGGAAGGCAGCAGCTTTATATTGCCGATATACTGCACCGCGCCGAGCGTCAGCCCGATCAGGGAAAGAGCCCGAAGAAACTTGGCAAAGCCGCCGAATACTTTCAGACTTTTCTGCGGGGCAAAATGGAGACAGAGCATCAGCGCCGCGGAGAAAAGCAGGATCGGAATGCTCTCTTTCAGAAGGGGGAGAAACTGCATCCCTCCGGCAAGACCGCCGAGTATCTGCGCCGCGGGCATGGGAATAAGACCGATCAATATCCCTCGGGAAAAAGCGTTCGTGTCCTCTGGAGAGAGAAGCCCCATGCCCATCGGAATGGTAAATGCCAGCGTGCATCCCGTTGTGGCGGAGATCAGAATGCCCGCGTAAAGCCCGAAGGACGGATCAGAGGCAAGATCGACTGCCGCCTGGTAGCCTCCCATATCGATGGGAATAAAACCGCCCAGCATTCCGGGGTCCAAGCCGATCCTTTGCCAGAGCGGAGAGAGCGTCAGGGAAAGTACCCGGACAATGAGGGGAGAAAGACAGAGAATGCCCGCCATGGAGAGAGCCGTGGGGCCCAGCAGACGGAAACCCTCCTCAAATCGTTCTCCCAATCCCAGCCGGCTGCCGAGAAGACAGTCGATCCCGCCGATAAGCGCTCCGGCGGCCAGAAGCCAAAGCAATATCCGCTCCATAGGTCAGATGCGGCCGATCTCCGCTTCGATATCGGCAATGGTGCGCGGAATACCGGCCGAAAGGTTTTCACAGCCGGTTTCCGTCACGAGGCAGTTATCCTCCAACCGGAAGCCGATGCCCCATTCCTCGTGGTACACGCCGACATCCACGCAGAAGACCATGTTGGGCGCGAGGACGGCAGGACGCTCTACCACATCGTGCACATCGTAGCCGATGTGATGTGAACCGCCGTGCCACATAAGCTTCCCGATCTCGTCCACGCTCCGGAGAACCCCTGCTTCCACCAGACGCTCCGCGTTGTAGCGGCGGATCGTGGCATCTACCTCTTCCATGGGCATACCGGGGCGAATGATCGAAAACATATAGTCCGAGGTAGCCAGCACGCACTCGTACAAAAGCCGCTGACGAGGCGAGAACCGCCCGTTGCACGGCCAGCCGCGGGATACGTCGGTGATCATGTTGTCGTACTGCGCGCCGACGTCGTTGAGGATCATGTCACCGTCCTGCGCCTGCCCGGTGTAGCTGTAATAATGGATGCAGAAGTTGTTTTTTCCGGCGGAAATGATGGAGGGAAATCCGGGACCGTCCGGGCCGAACTGAGCCAGCGCATAATCAAAATCCGCTTTGTACTGGTACTCATATTTTCCGGGGCGGGAAGCGTGCATCATGGCCAGAATGCCCGCCTTGGTGATCTTCTCGGCTTCACGCAGCGCCTCGATCTCGCAGGGCTGCTTTATAAGCCGCAGCCGGCGAATCAGTATGTTGGCGTTTTCCAGACGCAGGAACGGATATTCCTGCTGGATCACGTTTCGCCAGCCGTGCGCCGGGCGGTCAATGTCAGCGGGGGAGATGCGGTAGAGGTCGAGATACACGGCTCCGTAGTTTCCGCTGTTTGCCAGCGCGGAAAAATCCGTTTCCAGCGCGCCGACGAAGCGCACGTCCTTAACGCCGGAAACGCTTTCCGCTTCCTGCGGCTTGATCCGAGTGCCGGTCCAGCGCTCGGCAATAGCGTCCGGCGGCAGCAGATACAGCCGCTCCGCGACACTGCCCTCGGCGTCTTTCAGCGCGAGCAGCACCGCCTGCCTGCACTTCAGCCCCGTAAAGTAGACAAAGCTCCGATCTGCGAAAAACGGGTAATATTCGTCGTTCGTTTTCCGGATCTCATCGCCGGAAAAAAGCATCAAAAGCGAACCCGGTTTCATCATGGCATAGAGCCGTTCCCGGTTTCCCTGATAGTATGCGGTATTCATGGTTTATTCCTCCTTATTCAGACGTTCTTATTATAATGACTTGGTGAAGGTTTGAAAAGAAGAAAACACACAGGATATCTATACGGCATACTCAGCCCCATTGACAAATTTTTCATAAGCGGCTACAATGCCGCCTACCCGCGAAAAACGCGGGATATCAAACGAGAAAAACGAGGGATACCAAAGTGGAACACAGCGAACTGTTCCGAACGGAAAAAATCAGCAAAGTTCTGTTGCATCTGGCGCCGCCGGTGATGCTCGCGCAGCTCATTCAGGCGCTTTATAATATCGTGGACAGTCTGTTTGTGGGGCGGTATTCGGAATCCGGTCTGACGGCTTTGTCCATCATCTATCCGATCCAGCTTTTGATGATCGCTCTCGCCGTCGGAACGGGCGTGGGGATCAACACGGTGATGGCGGCAAAGCTCGGCGTGGGCGAGGCGAAAAAGGCGGATGAGTATGCCGGTGTGGGAACACCGCTCGCCGCCGCGCTGTGGCTTTTGTTCGCTGCGGTCTGCTGGGCGGTCATGCCCGCCTATGCGAGAATATCCACCTCGTCTGACGCGGTGATACGCGATGTGACGGTATATGGCCGGATCGTATGCGTATTCAGCTTCGGGCTGTTCTTCGAGAGCATCTGGACAAAGGTGCTGCAATCGAACGGCGATATGAAAACGCCAATGATCGCCCAGATCCTCGGCGCGGTCGCGAACATCGTTCTCGACCCGCTTTTGATCTTCGGCCTTTTCGGCCTTCCGGAAATGGGTATCGCCGGTGCTGCCGTCGCTACTGTTGCGGGGCAGATCGTGGCGGCGCTCGTCGTGATGAGAAAGGGCTTTCGCCGCTCGCCCGCGGCAAAGGCGTATCCGCACCACGTCGCAAAGATCTTCCGTCTCGGCATACCGAATATCCTGATGCAGTCGGCGTACACTTTTTATATTTTCGGCCTTAATCTGATTTTGGCGAGCTTCTGCGACGAGGCTGTCACCGCTCTCGGCATTTACTATAAGTGGCAGACGTTCTTCTTTATCCCGCTCGGCGCGATGCAGACGTGTATCGTTCCGGTCATCAGCTACAATTACGCCGCGCGAAACATCGACCGCTGCAAAAAGACGCTTTCGGCCTCTGTCCTGTTCGGCGCGGCGCTGATGGCCGTCGGCACGCTGATCTTCGTTTCTCTGCCGTCACAGCTGCTGCGGACATTTACCTCCGATGCGCTCGTGATCGAGATCGGCACGGCCGGCTTCCGCATCATCGGCCTTGGCTTTATCCCGATGGTCACATCGCTGATCTTTCCGGTGTTCTTTCAGGCGGTGGGCTCAAGTCTGAAAAGCTCGGCGCTCACGGTGATCCGGACAGTCGTGCTGTTCGTCCCGCTCGGCTATCTTTTCTCCCGCTTCGGGCTGAGCCGGTTCTGGCTGACGTATCCGGTTACGGAGATCCTGACGAGCATCGTGGGGTTTGTATTCTACCGGCAGTTCCTCAAAAAGGACTATGTCAGCGAGCCGAAGCCGCTGCGCGCGGATGACGGAGACGCCGTGGCGCTCAAACCCTCGAAGCCGGGCGTCATCATCACCATCGCCCGCGAGCACGGCTCCTCCGGCAAGCAGATCGGAAAGATCGTTGCGCAGAAGCTCGGCATCCCGTTTTACTACAAGGAGATGGTGGCGCTGGCCGCACATGAGAGCGGGCTCGACCGCGAATTCATTTCCGATATCCACAAAAACGCTCCGGACGCGATGCGCGATCTCTATCTCAGCTCGCAGGTGGTCCAGCGGGCCATCGCGGCGCAGGACCGGATCATCCGCCGCATCGCCGACAACGGTTCGTGCGTTATCGTAGGGCGCGCCGCGGATTATGTTCTGCGGGAGCATAAAAATGTTGTCCGTGTGTTCGTTCACGCGCCGCTCGACTACCGAATCCGTCGTGTCATGGAGGTATACGGGGACACGCTGCGGGAGGCAAAACGCAATATCCGCCACTCCGACAAGGCGCGGGCGTCGTATTACCGGCACATCTCCGGCCGCCGCTGGGGCGATGCCGAAAACTATGAGCTGACGGTGGATTCCTCCGCGGGACTGGAAGAAACGGCGGCGATCATCGTCGCCTACGCCCGCGCCGCAGCGGGGGAAAAGTGATCTTCCGTTTATACCCGATAACAGATATAGATTAGACGCCGTATCCGGTTTTTCCGGATACGGCGTCATCTTATGCGCTTATGCGCTTATGCAATTATCGGATCAGATGTACTGCGCGAGGTTGTAGGCGGCTTTGGTAGCGCCCCAGACGAGGCCGGCCTGGAAGGAGTCGCCGATGTTGTAGATCTCCTTGGCGACATGCTGCTTCACGCCCTCGAGATACTGGCTCTCGTCGGCGCGGCGGCCGAGCGCGTTGACGAACAGCTCCGCGTGGTGCTCTTCGACGACCGTTTCGGGACCCATCTTCGGCGCAAGCGGGTTGACGACGTTCTTCGGCAGAACCGGTGTCCAGGTGCAGTAAACGTCCGGCGCGCCCTTGGAGATGTTGCGGCTGACGAGCACCCTGCCCGGCTCGAACGACTTGATCGTCGCGCAGTTGACGAGCTTCGCGCCGTTATCCTCAAGATAGTGGATGATGTGGCCGCGGTTGGCGGTGCAGGCGCCGTCCATGAAGTTGCCGAGCATGTCGATCACGGTGATCCTGCAGCCGTGCTCGTAGCTCAGCCAGTAGGCGGTCTCCATGCCGACCGCGCCGCCGCCGAGAACGACGACCTTCTTCGCGCCGCCGAGCTTTTCGGGATTGCGCAGAAGCTCGGTCGCTTCTACCATGTTCACGGTGTCGATGCCGGGAATGCGCGGGCTGATGCGCTTGGCGCCGACGGCATAGATCACGGCGTCGTAGTTCTGCGCCTTGAGATATTCCGGCGTGGCCTCTACGCCGAACTTCACCGCAACGCCCTTTTGCCCGAGCGTCTGGCGCTTGAGCCATTTGACATAGTTGTGCATGTCGTACTTATTTTTGGGAACGGCAGCGGCGTTCGCAATGCCGCCGAGCTCGCTCGTTTTCTCAAGGATCTCGACGGTGTGGCCGCGCTGCGCGGCGTAGATGGCAAAGTTCATGCCGGCGGGGCCGCCGCCGACGACGCCGATCTTCTTCGCCGTTACAGCGGGCGCGGACTGCTTGGGCAGTACGTCCTCATGGCCGGTGCGCGGGTTGACGGCGCATTGTGGGTGGCCGCCCTCGACGAACTCGTTGACGCAGGCTTCCTGACAGCCGATGCACGGACGGATCTGGTCCACATCGCCCGCATAGGCTTTTTTGCACCAGTCGGGATCGGCGAGCACCGGGCGGCCGAGCATGATCATGTCGCACTTGCCGTCACGCAGGGCTTTCTCGTCCATATCGGGATAGTTGAGCTTGCCGACAGCGACGATGGGAACCTCAAATCCGGCGTTGGACTTCACGCCGCGCTCCTTGAAGTATTCCTTGGCGACCTTCGCCACGTCAAGGAAGCAGCCGGCGGGCATGTACGCGGGCGGATGCGGGAGCCACCAGTTGTCGTAGCAGCCGAGATCCACGTCGAACATATCGACGCCCGCCTTGACGAGATTTTCCATATAGTCGAGCGTTTCATAAATGGAACGGCCGTTCTTGAAGCCCTTGAGGGAGGAAACGGTGTCCATGCGCTCGCCGTAGGTCTCTTCGAGAGCGCAGCTCAGATCGATGCGGTACATGATCGGGAACCACGGACCGGTGCGCTTGCGCATCTCCTTGACGATGTTGATGCCGAAGAGCTGCCAGTCGGTATATTTGCCGAGCTTGCGGTGGTTGAACGCGGTGTTGGTGAGCTGATCGATGAGATAGCCCTCGTGGCCGTGCAGATACACGCCGTCGATGCCCATCGTCTTGGCGTCTGCTGCGCCCTGACCAAAGTTGCGGACGATCTGGTCCAGCTCAAGGTCGGTAAGGGGACGGCAGGGAATGCTCGGAATATAGAAGTTCGGATTCCAGGAGGCGGACACGGGCAGCGCGTACTTCGTCATAAGGCACTGCGGGTTGCCGACACGGCCGAGACCGGCGGTGAGCTGGATGAAAATGCGGCTGTTGCGCGCGTGGACGCCCTGCGCCAGATCGCGCCAGCCCATGAAGTTGGTGCGGGTGTTGTCGATGCGGGGGAAGTAGGAGAAGTTGCCCTTTTCCGTCACGGAAGAGTCGATGTGGTGGCTGATGGGGATGAGGCCCGTGGTGAGAAGGCCGACGCCGCCTTCGGCGCGGGCAAAAAAGTACTCGCGCATTTTGTCGTTCGGGCGGCCGGTCTCTTCCGCCATCTGGCAGTTGCCCATCGGCGCCATCACAAGACGATTCTTGATCGTCAGACGGTTGACCTGGATGGGGGAGAACATCGTGTCATACGGCCAGAGCTCCCTGGTATAGCGTCCGGTACCGCCTTCGGTATTTTCGCAGTCCTTCTGCACCCAGCTGCCATAGCTGTTGACGAGTCTTTCGACCAACGCATCGGTTTTCAAATCCAAATCCCTCTTTCATACTTTATTTGTAATTGTTCTCAATTTCTTAATGATTTGTTCACAGCCGTTGTGAATCCTACACCAACACCATGTTCAATTTAACACAACCAGCACAGATAATCAACAAAAAATAATAAGAAATCCTTGATTATTTTAGTAGAAAGTGATACAATGATTATGTGGTCAAAATCTATAAAAGTGTCTAAAAACGCACACAAATTCATCAAACTGCGCGAAAGGAAACTTGCGATGGAAACAACTGCAAAAGTGATTGCCGTATCCGGAAAGGGCGGAGTGGGAAAAACGACGCTGGCGGCGGCCATGGTGCGCCACCTGACGGAGTGCAAACCGGACGCGAGGATCCTCGCGATCGACGCCGATCCCGCCGTCGGTCTTTCAACGTGTCTCGGCGTGGAGGTCACGCTCACGCTTGACGAGATCCGCAAGCAGATCATTGATAACGTGGAAGAGGGCCGCACGAAGGAAGCGATGGATCTCGTGGAGGAATCCCGTTACCGTATCTTCGACGCGCTGGTGGAAAAGAACGGTTTCGCCTTTCTCGCCATCGGCCGCCCGGAAGCGGAGGGCTGCTACTGCCGCATCAACGCCTATCTGAAGGACGTTATCACGATGCTCTCCCGCGAGTTTGATTATGTTGTTATCGACGGCGAAGCCGGTATCGAGCAGATCAACCGCCGCGTGCTTGAGAAGGTCACGCACCTTCTGCTCGTCTCCGACCAGAGCCGCAAGGGCATTCAGGTCGTCGGAACGATCAAGCAGGTCGCCGATGAGCTTGTCATGTACGACCGCATCGGCGCGGTGATCAACCGCGTGACAAACCCGGATCTCAACAAGTTCATCACGATTCCGGGCGTTGAGATTCTTTCCTATATCGAGTCGGACGACTACCATGCCGCCAACGACATCCAGGGCAAAACGGTGTACGATCTTCCGCCGGAGTCGAGCGTGTACCGCGGAACGAAGGAAGTTCTGGAAAAGTTCGGCATTCTCTGAAAGGCGCGCAATTAAACTTATAAATAAAGGGCAAACAACAAGAGAAAGAAATCAAAAAGGGGTGTGACATTTGAAGGATCTCAAGCATCTGATCTACTTTGAGCAGCTTCTGGATAATGCCGACAACGAGCTTGTGCGAAAGGCAGCCGCGGAAGGGAATCTGGCCATGGGGTACACCTGCTACCATGTCCCCGAACCGATCCTCAACGTTGGCAACTGCTTCTCCGTCCGTCTCCGCGCTCCGCACACCGGCTCCATCGACATTGCAACGTACTACATGTCGAACTACACCTGCGAGTTCGCCAGAGCGCTCACCGAGCGCGCCATCGAGGGCGGCTACCAGTTCCTGGACGCCATGATCGGCGTGGACGCCTGCTCCATGATGAACCGTGCTATGGAGCACTTTGAAATCCTGCAGGTAAACGACAAGCCCAACTTCTTCGTGACCCACGCGGACATTCCCTTCAAGATCACCGACTACACGCTCGAGTCCTATGTGAAACAGATGCGCTACCGTGTGCTCGATGTTATGAAGGAAAAGCTCGGCGCGGACACGTCGGACGAGGCGCTGCGCAAGGCCGTAGATGAGCACAACGAAGTCTGCCGCATCCTTACCGAGATCGGCGAGATGCGCAAGATGGAAAATCCGCCCATCACCGGCTACGAGTACCACGTTCTCAATCTGGTCTCCTACACCTGCCCGAAGGCGTTTATCCTGCCGTACCTGCGCGAGACGCTTGCCGAGATCAAAAAGCGCAAGGTCGATGTGAAGCCCTGGTACCGTGCCCGTGTTTCCATCGTCGGCAGCGAGATCGACGATCCCATGCTCACCAAGCTCATTGAAAACTGCGGCGCGTTCGTAGTTTCCGACCGCTACTGCTTCGGATCCACACCGGGCCGCGAGGTCATTGAGCTCAACGACACCGACGACGTACTTACGCAGCTCTGCCTGCACTACATGCAGCATTCCGAATGCGCCCGCTACATCTCCGATGAAAAGGTCCAGCAGCGCCGCGACACCGCCGACCGTCTTGCCCGCGAGTTCGGCGCCGAGGGCATCATCTATGAACAGATGAAGTACTGCGACTACTGGGGCTTTGAGCGCGCGCTCGTCAGCCACATTATGGCGGAAGAGAAGAACTGGCCGGTTCTTTCGGTCGACCGTCTGTACAACAACGGCAATTCCGGACAGCTCCGCACCCGCGTGCAGGCGTTCGTTGAATCGCTGGAGATCAAGCGCATCCGCAAAGAGGGAGGGGAGAACTGATGGCGAAAACTCCGAAATACCCCAATCCGGCGTTCTTCCGTGCGAAGAACAACATGGATTGGAAGGCGCAGGGCGAAAACCTGAAGGAAGTCTTTGATATCGCCAAGGATATGCTCCTTGCCACCGACTGGAAAGCCTTCGGCGCCCGCCAGAAGCAGGGCTGGATCGACTTCGGAAAGCGCGTTGCCGAGGAAGCCGCCGAGATCGCCGCCATGTCCTGCGCCGAGCGCCGCGAGCTTTTGCTCAAGGGCGAAAAGAAGCTCGGCCGTCTCTACAAGAAGGGCGCTATGGCTACCGTTCGCCGCGAATGGCGCGGCGTCGCCGACACGGCGTACGATTTCTATGAGTGGCTGCGCATTTGGGGCATGCTGCTCGGCACGTTCTCCAAGGATCTCGTTCCGGCTCTCAACTCCGTGCTGCACTATCGCTGGATGATGTCCTATCTCTGCTGTGTCGGCTTCATGGATAAGAACACCATGGGTCAGCACGGCGCGGCTCTCAAGATGAGCCACCTTATGACCTACGACCTTTTCCGATACGTTGCCGAAAACCTTGTCCTTCAGGCGAAGGGCGACGCGAAGAACGGCAACAGCGCCGAGCTGAACAAGAAGGTCGTCCTCTTCGACGAGATGACGATGGCTCAGCTCATAGCGGGTTTCCCCGACCTGATCGGTATTCCGTATCAGCTCTTCGCGGTGTTCCTGGTCTCCGAGATCGACCAGCTCACCTGCGTGCCGTACATCGACGCGGTCGAGAGCTTCGGCCTGCCGGCGGACTGCTGCCCGGTGCCCTCCTCCGAGTGCGGCGCTCTGGTGCTGGATGCGCTGCCGCATATGGGCAAGTGCTTCATCTCCAGCTCCATGCCGTGCGACGGCTCGACCATGGCGTCCTCCTACATGTCCCGCCGCTTCCCGGATCTCCCGGTGTTCCATCTGTGCTTCCCCGTCCGCTACGAGGACGAGGAGACCGTGCAGTGCGCCGCCGAGGATATCAAGGCCTGCATCAAGTTCATTGAGGAGCAGACCGGCGCAAAGTGGAGCTGGGATGCTTATTTCTCCGCCATGAAGCGCTTCAACACAGAGACGAGCTACGAGCTCGAAAAGTGGGCGGTCAACCAGACGGCGTATCCGCAGATCATCGGCCCGTGCTACGAGCTGTTCCGCAAGTGGAACTACGAGATGGACGGCGGCATCGACCCGCGCGTCTTGAAGACCTTCAAGAAGGTCAACAAGATCATGCTCAAGGCCTACGAGCGCAAGGAAGAGGCGTGGCCCGGCAAGATGAAGTACCGCGCGATCGTGTGGTCCTGCCCGGCGCACTACTACGCCAACTTCTCCAACTGGCTGGCCAACTGCTGGGGCGTCAATGTTCTCGTTGAGATGGAGAGCCTCAACTTCACCAAGCAGCTCGAGACCGAGGACAAGGAAGAGGCGCTGCGCGATCTCGGCCGTCTGTACGAGCGCATGGTCATGCGCCGTCACACGAACGGCGGTTATCAGCACGTTGTTGACGAGCTGTGGAAGCAGTGCGAGATCTGGAACGTTGATCTCATCATCATGTATCAGAACGTTGCCTGCAAGAACATGGCCACCGTGCAGGGCATTCTGGACGATCAGGCGCGCGAGCAGAACCGCAAGATGATCTGGATCGAGCACGATCTGATGGATCCGCGTACCGTCTCCCGCCGCCAGATGCGCGACAAGGTGAGCGAGTATATGCGCACCGTTATGCATGCCGAGCCTTTGGATCCCACGCTGGTTGATTTTGAAGACGAGATCTGCCTGTAAAAAAAGAAATAGAATCATTATTGGAGGGTATTTAACCATGGCCAAGAAGTATTTCGCCGGATGCGATGTCGGTTCCACTTACACCAAAGCAGTCATCCTTGATGAGCAGGGAAACATTGTCGCGCACACCACCATCCGCAGCAAGATCAACTCCGAGCAGTCTGCCCAGATCGCCATGCAGGAAGTCATCGATCAGGTCCCCGACCTGCATTCCTCCAAGGATCTTGAGTACCTCATCGGCACCGGCTACGGCCGCAACAAGGTCCCCTTCGCCGACGAGAACGTCTCCGAGATCAGTTGCCACGCCATGGGCGTCCACGTCACCGACCCGACCGTCAAGGCCATCATCGACATCGGCGGCCAGGACGTTAAGGGCATCAGCATCGACACCGACGGCACCGTCAAGAACTTTGCCATGAACGACAAGTGCGCTGCCGGTACCGGCCGTTTCTACGAAGCGATGGCGCGCTCCTTTGAGATGACGCTGCCGGAATTCTCCAACCTGTCTCTCGGCGCGAAGAACGTTATCCCCATCACCGCCCAGTGCACCGTCTTTGCCGAGTCCGAAGTCATCACGCTCGTCGGCGAAGGCAAGCCCATGGACGAGATCGCCGCCGGCATCCAGATGGCCGTTGCCAAGCGCTGCTTCGTTATGGCGAAGAAAGCGGGCGCGACCGACAGCATCACCCTGACGGGCGGCTGCGCGAAGAACGCCGGCCTGAAGCAGGCCATTGAGCACGTCCTCAAGCTCAAGGTCATCGACCTCAAGACCGACCCGCAGCTCATGGGCGCTCTCGGCGCGGCGGAATACGCCCGCCAGAAGGGACTTTCGAAAGGAGTATAATTCCCTATGAAAAAATTCTGGAAAGTGTTTGGTAAGATCGCCGGTATTCTGACGGCAGTCATCGGCGTATTGTTTGTGGTCTATTTCTGGAATCTTGACCAGAAGCTGCTCTCCTGGGCGTATGTACAGGTCAACCGGATCTTTGACCGCAAGAAAGCGGACATCAAGTTCTGATGGAGCTTTTTAACGGTTGCATTCATGAAACGGAGGAGCTGCTCAGCGGCTCCTCCGCGAAAAAATGGGCGTATGACCCGGCGGCCTGCTGGGCGGAGACGTCCCGAAACGAGCTCGTCATGCTCCGCGAAGCGGCGTATGAGCTCGGCGGCAGCGCCAAAAGCGCCGTGTCCTATAGCTGCTTTACGACCGACGAGCGTCTTGTCGGGCCGGACGAGGTCTGGCTGTACGGCCCCGATCTTTCGGAGATCCGCGGCGACTGCGCCTTTGGCCGCATCGTTCTGTTCTCCATTCAGGACGTGGGAGAAGAGGACGAAGCGTACCGCGCGCTGCAGGATATCGAATTTGTCAAATACCATGTCTTCCCGAAGGGATACATGATCCGCGCGCTCTCGGAGGATAACCGCGAGCAGGTGCGCGTCAGCCGCGACGCCATCCGCGGCGGCATCTCCTTCCGGAATGTTGGCTTTGACTATATCCGCAAATTCCGCGAGAAGGAAAATGTTCGCGGTGTGCGTGTGATCTTCGTCACGGCGCCGGAGGCGGATTATCCCGGCCTTCGTGCACAGGCGCGCAAGGTCACCGACATTACCCGTTCTCTCAGCACCATTCTGGACGGTATACCCACCGACTGCGACTCGTGCGGACTGCGCGAGATCTGCGACGAGGTCGAGGGTATGCGTGAGCTTCACTTCCAGCAGGCGGGGAAAAAGTCTCCGTCGGAATAAGAAAGCATCAACGGAGGAAGCCACATGCGCGATTTGAAAAATGTGATCTTCTTCGACGATCTGCTGCAGGAGTCCTATAACGCTCTTGTCCGGCAGGCGAAGGAAGAGGGAAAGTATGCTCTCGGCTACACCTGCTATTTCATGCCGGAGGTCCTTCTGGATCTGCCCGGCTGTTTCAGCGTTCGCCTCCGCGCCCCGCGCTGCACCTCCCCGGATATGGCCACCTATTATATGTCCAGCCGCGTCTGCCACTATGCCCGCAGTCTTCTCGAGCGTGCGCTCGAGGGCGGCTACAACTTCATCGACGCGCAGCTCGGCACGGAGACCTGCGCCGGCACTTGCCGGTTTCAGGAGCATCTTGCCGAGCTGCCTGACCTCATTCAGAACGAAAAATTCTTCGTCTCCTTCACGGATGTTCCGTTCAAAAAGAACGAGAACAGCATCGAACACTTTGCCGCCACGCTGCAGAAGCACGTTCTCGACGAGCTGCACGAACATTTCGGCATCGACACGTCCGACGAAGCTCTGCGCGCCACGATTGAGGCGCACAACGAGATTTGCGACATCATCACGCAGATCGGCGAATTTCGCAAGCTCGATAAGCCCACGATCACCGGCACGGAGTTCCACATCATCAATCTCGTCTCGATGGTCTGTCCAAAGTATCTGATCCTCCCGTATCTGCGTGAAACGCTCGAGGATCTCAAGACCCGCGAAGCCGATGCAAAGCCCAACTACCGCGTTAAGGTCGTTCTCGCCGGTTCGGAAAACGACGATCCCGATTTCACCAAGCTCATCGAGAGCTGCGGCGCGCTTGTCGTGGCCGACCGCTACTGCTATGGTTCTCTGCCCGGACGCGAGAAGATCGAGATCCGAAAAGGGGAGACGGCGCTTCGCGCTGTCGCCCGCCACTATCTTGAAACGAGCGTCTGCCCGCGCTCCATGGAGCAGAGCGCCATGCGTCAGCGCAAAAAGTACATCGCCGATGTCGCCAAAGAATACAAGGCGGACGGCGTGATCGTCGAATCCAACAAGTTCTGCGAGTACTGGAGCTACGAGCGTGTGGCGGATACGATCATCCTGCCGCGCGACTTCGGTCTGCCCGTGTGCTCGATCGAGAAAGAGTACATCAACTCCGCCTCCGGCCAGCTCCGCACGCGCTTCCAGGCGTTTGTGGAAAGTCTGGAGATCAAGAAGATCCAGGAGAAGGAGGGCGTGAAGAATGGATAAGGCGAAAATGAAAAAAGCCCTGAAGGATTTCTGGTACGGCAAGTCGCACGGCGAGCGTCGTCTCGGTGATATCCTGGAGGACAAGACCGGCCTTTACAAGCACCGTGAGTGGCGCGGCGTAAAGGACACGATGTACTACTTCAACAACATCTGGCTGTACAACTACGCGCAGATGGTGGCGGACATTCTCAAGAGCGAAGAGCCTCTGGCCTTCTTCAAGGGTGTGTGGCGCTATCGCTGGGTCGGCCAGACTTATCTTCCGGTTCTGCACTGGTTCGACCGCGGCCTGCAGGGACTCCGCGGCGAGGCGCTGCGTGCCTCCGCGTGGCACTACCGCGCCATGGTCAGCATGACCATTCAGCAGTTCCAGCGTATGTTCGCCGCCGACACGAAGCTGCACAACGGCAAGCAGAACGATTATTACGACCATACCATCGCCCACAAGGAAACGGTATGGGGCGGCGTGTTCTATCCGTGGGCGGATAAATTCAAACACGTTCCGCTCGAGATGATCCCGTATTTTGTCACCTGCCACGTCAACAGCCACACCGTTCTCCACTATATCGACGCCGTGCAGTCCATCGGTCTGCCGGGCGACCCGTGCCCGATGTGCCAGGCGGAAGCCGGTATCTTTGTGCAGGACGATGTGCCTGATTACTCCCCGATGTTCATCACGTCCAACGAAGCGTGCGACGCTTCCGTTGCGAGCACCGCTCTGCAGGACTGGTTCTTCAATAAGCCGCTTTACGCCATGCCGCAGCCGATGCAGTTTGACGATCCGCTCGTCAAGAAGCACTGCGCCAAGGAGATCGAGGGCGCGTGGAAATTCGTTGAGGAAATGACCGGCGTGCCGTTCAACTGGGATCAGCTCGTCAAAAATCTGGAAGCTCAGAACGAGCTGCAGCGGTTCGAGTGGGAGAAGTGGGACGTTGCATCGAACACCGATTACTATCCCATCAACGGCGTCGCGCAGGCACTCTACCGCATCTACCAGTCGCAGTATGGCGAAAACTTCATTTGGCATGAGGTCGATGCCCGCGTCCGCAAGATCATGGAGCGCTGCGTGCGGAACAAGACCGTGACCTTCCCCGAAACCCGCCACCGCATGATCGCGTGGTCGTGCGCGCCGCTGTATTACTCCAACTGGTGTACCTGGGCGTACAACTGCTGGGGGCTCAACGTCATCATCAACATGGACTCTCTCATGTTCGACATGACCATCCGCACCGACAGCTACGAGAACACGCTCGAGGATATGGCGCAGTACCACATGTGGGCCCCCATGCGCCGTATGGCGGTCGGCGGCATGCACCACTTCTTTGAGCTGTGGAAGTATATGGAGCAGTTCAACTGCGACATGGTCGCCATGTACGACCAGCTCCAGTGCAAGGGCGCGCAGGGCATGCACGGTGTGTTCGAGGATGAGTTCCGCAAGCGCAACATCCACGCCATCTGGATTCCTCACGCTCTGCCGGACAGCCGCACCGTTTCCCGTGCGGAGATCCGCCGCATCATCAACGATTACATGACCACCGTCATGCACGAAGAGCCGCTCGATCCGTCGCTGCTTGAGTTTGACGATTCCATGAGCTGGTAACAGGGAGGAAGAAAGAATGCGTAAACTGTTTAAGATCCTCGGCAAGATCGCCGGCATTCTGGCGGGGCTTTATGCGCTGCTGTTTGCGGTGTTCTATTTCGACCTCGACGGCAAGCTGCTGTACTACGTGGTTGAGCCGTTCCTCTGCAGGCATTACGATAAAATGCAACGCGAGGACGTCACCAAGCGCGCCTATAAGATCGACTGAGCAAAACGGACCCTCCGGGAAACTCCCGGAGGGTCAGCTTTTTAACAACCCAAAAGAGGGAGAAGCTGCGTGAGCTTCTCCCTCTTTTGGGAATTATACCGGCATTTCTCTTTTCAGCTTCCGCTGCATGGCGCTGCACCAGTCCAGGACGGCGGTCGAATTTTCACGGAGAAACTTCTCCAGCTTTTCGCAGGCCTCGATTGCTTCCCCGTGCTGTAAGACGGTGATCGCGCCGCTTTGCAGCGCCTCGTCCAGTTCATCCCGGTCAACGACCTCAATCGAGCCGTCGGCGGATACGACGATATCGAGATACATATCCTCAAACGTCGGGTTTGCCGGATCGTCAAACCGGCTGCCGCCGGTGATGTCAAAATAGATCTGTATGAGCCGGTCACATTCGTCGAACATCGCCGTCAGCCACCAGCGTGCGCCGGGGACCGCGGCCTGAAACCACGAATAACCGGCATCAGCGATGAGAACATCCCGGCTGTGATAGTGCACCGTGAGCGGGCCGGTCACCTCGTCGATCAAAGTAAGGGAAATTCGTCCGGCACTGCCGAAAATGTCAGCTTCCCCGCAGGAAACGTACCGCCGCTTCGTGATGCGCTTCCAGTCGGTGCGGCGCATATCGCGTTCCTTGCTCATGGGTTTACCTCCCGAGATACTCACCTTCGGCAACAACGACCGTCGGGCCGGTAAGATAAATGTCGCAGACGGCATCCTCCTCTACAGAGAGCGAGACCTGCAGCTCGCCGCCGGGGAAATCCAGCCGTAGTGTTTCATCTCTGATCTCGCCGCGCAGCCGCATGGCGGCAGCGGTGGCTCCCGCGCCTGTACCGCAGGCGAGTGTGAAGTCCTCCACGCCGCGCTCATAGGTGACCGCCTTTACATGATCCCGACCAAGGCGTTTGCGGAACGTCACATTCGCGCCCTTCGGAAAGGCGGCGTAGCTGCGGATGTAAGCGCCGAGCGAGCGCAGCTCATCCTCCGGCATCAAGTCCCATTCCGGCAGCTCCAAAACGGCATGCGGGATACCGGGATCTCCGAGTTCCATATACGATACCGAGAGGATCTGTCCGTCCCACGGTATGCCGATCTCGGTCTCCACAGCGGTGGGGTCGTTCAGCCGGACGCAATAGAGATCCTCTTCGATGCGCTGTCCAACGACGATCCCGGCGGTCGTTTCAATGCGCTGGATGTCCCCGGCGAGACCGCGGTCATAACCGTAACGCGCGATGCACCGCGCGCCGTTGCCGCACATTTCGCCGAGTGAGCCGTCGGAATTGTAAAACCGCATGGCGTAATCGCCGATGCCCTGCGCGGGGAGGACGATCATCAGCCCGTCCGCGCCGATCGAGAGACGGCGGCGGCAGAGACGGGCGGCGAGAGCGGAGTATTCGTTCTCGCGTATTACGCCGGACCGGTTGTCCAGAACGATGAAATCGTTCCCGGCCCCCTGCATTTTTGTAAATTTCATAGGATGCACCTCTTTGCCTGTCATTCGTCAAAGTCGTCCGCGTGGAGCGTCTGCACGATGCGTCCGGTCGGCGTGGCGCCGAAGAGCTTTCCGTAGGCGCGGGAAAAGGCGGAATAGCTCCGAAAGCCGCAGCGGAAGCAGGCGTCCGTGGCGGAAAGTCCGGACTGGATAAGATCGCGCGCCGCCAGAAGCCGTTTGTCGGAGAGATAGTTGTGGATGGATGTGCCGGTTTCCTCGCGGAAGCGGCGCATCATATGGTATTTGCTGATAAAAAACTGCGCGGCCAGATCATCAATGGAAATGTCCTCGGCGAGATTGGCTTCCAGATAGCGCAGGATATCCAGGATCTTCCCGTCCCGCGGCACGACCGGCTGCGGGTGTTCGGAGCCGGTTTTCTGCATTGCACGCCCGATTTCCACGAGAAGGCGCAGCAGCGTACACCGCGAAAGGATCGCATTCTCGCCGCCGCTCGAGGCCATTTCGCTCTCGAGCTGCTCTGCCAGCGAGCGAAGCCGCCGCCGGACGTCCTCCGCCGGGCGAAGCACATGGCCCGGCTTACCGGAGAATACGTCTTCGAGCGAATAGTCCGGCACGGAATTTTCCGCGAGCAGGGAAGGGGAGATATAAAGGATCATGCGCTCATAGGAAATTCCCTCTTCAAATTCGGGCTTATGTACGCACCGGCTGCCGACGAGCACGATGTCGCCGGGCAGCAGAAGATAGCGCCGCCCCTCTACGGTATAGCTGCCGCTGCCCGAGAGAAGAAGCACGATCTTGCAGAATTCGTGATAGTGGTAATCAACCTTCGTGCCACGGTCGTCTTTCAGGTGAAAGAGTCGGAAATCCTCCAGCAGGTATCCGCGCTTCTCATAGTTTTCGTCCATGACGCCCTCCATAAAAGCATCTTTTGCAAAGAGTATAGCATAGAATGCGTTTACTTTGCAAGGCGTGCGCAGTAAAATATAGCACGAAAATACTCAGTGGAGGTTATGTGCAATGAAGAAGTTTATGAAGAAATACGGTTTCATTACACTGATGCTTCTCGGCATCGTCGCCGGCTGTATTGTCGGTGCGGCATGGCCGGGGGCTACGGCTCTCGAACCGTTCGGGACGCTGTTTATTAATATGATGTTCTGTGTCGTTGTGCCGATGGTGTTCTGCTCCATCGCCTCGGCGATCGCAAACATGAGCTCGGCAAAACGCGCCGGGCGCATCATGGGCATCACGGTCGGAACGTTCCTTTCCACCGCTGCCATTGCTGCGATTTTGATGTACGTCATCGTCCGTTTCATTCCCGTGTTCACCGCTGCGCCCAGCTATGAGGAGTCCGGCGTCGGTACCGTGGATATTGGAACGCTCATCATCAACTTCTTCACGAAGCCGGACTTCACCGAGCTCTGGAGCCGCCGCGCCATCCTCCCGCTGATCGTTGCGGCGATCATCTTCGGCTTCGGCATTCAGATGTGCGGCGGCCGTGAGTCCCGTGTGGCGCTGCTGCTCAATGACCTCACGGACATTCTTCTGAAGGTCATCAAGCTCATCTCCTACTATGCGCCTGTCGGCTTCTTCGGCTTCTTCGCCTCCCTCGTCGCGACGCACGGCTCGGACTTCGTCTCCAACTACGCCCGCGCCATCGGCATTTACTATGTCGTTTCCGTGATCTATCTGCTCATTTCCTCCCCGCTGTACGCCCGCTTCGGCGGCGGCAAGGGCGCGGCAAAGGTCATGTTCCAGCACCTCTTCCGTCCGGCGGCGACTGCGTTCGGCACCTGCTCCTCGGTCGCTACGATCCCGGTGAATATGGAAGTCTCCGAAGAGACCGGCATTTCCAAGGAAGTTTCTGATATCGTTATGCCGCTCGGTGCTACGATGCACATGGACGGCTCGGCCATGGGCGCCATCATCAAGGTCGCGTTCCTCTTCGGCATGTTCGGCAAGGACTTTGGTACGGGTGAGGCGATCCTGGCGATCGTTGTGGCGGTGTTCTCGTCGGTTGCCATGTCCGGCATTCCCGGCGGCGGCGGCACGGGCGAGCTGGTGCTCTGCTCGATGTTCTTCCCGGATCACCTTAACGTGGCGTTCCCGATCGCTCTTGCCATCGGCGAGCTGATCGACCCGCCCGCGACGATGGTCAACGCTGCCGGCGACTACGTGGTGAGCTTCATCGTCTCCCGCTTTGTAGACGGCAAGGACTGGCTGCAGAAAAAGCTGCATGGCGCGAAAACCGACGCTGTCAGCGAATAAAATATAGCTAGACAAAGGCTCCGGACGATCCGATCGTCCGGAGCCTTTTCTCATAATATGCCGGTTATCGCTTCGCGGCGCGCATCGCGCGGCCGCTCGTGCGCATGGCGTCGGTGTTGAGCGCTTCGCCGTCAAGAATAAGTTGGCCGTTGATAAAGACCTTTTCTATGCCGAAGGAATGTCCGCAATCCTCTTCTTCGGCTTTGAGCTTATCTTCGTTGAATACGGTAAGGTCGGCGAAATAGCCTTCGCGGACGTATCCCCGCTCCGGAATGGAGAAGCGGTCGGCTACGCCGCCGGTCATTTTGCGGATCGTCCGCGGCATAGTGTCGCCGGTGCCGTTGAGGGAGTATTTGAGAAATTTGGGGAAGCAGTCGTAAATGGCGGGGTTCTGCACGCCGTGCGGCTCGACCCAGGCGTCAGTCATATAAAGGCACACATCGTCGCGGGAGAGATCGCTGACGATCTCCGGCGTGCTGTACGGCCCCATGTTGACACGGCCCTTGAAATCGCTCATTTCGCAGAGATCGAGATAGGCGTCGATGTCGGTTTTTCCCATTTCCCTAGCAATTTGCGCCACGGTTTTTCCCTCGTATCGCTCGTTCCCCTCGCCGACGTAAGCAATGGTGATGTCATCCCAGCCAAAGCCGAGAAGCGCGATGCTCATTTTGGCGAGCAGGGAAAAGCGGAGCTTGTTCACAGGACGGCGTTTTTCTTCCGCACTGAGCGCCTGATACCACGTCGGCATTACGACCGTGATGACAGATACGCCGAGCAGCTCGCTGTATATATCAAACTGCGCATCCACGCCGTTTTCCCGCATCCGATAAATGATCTCCTTGAGCTCATCCTTACAGCGGAATGAGCGGCGTCCAACGAAGATCGCGTGGGAGTACTGGAGCTTCATGCGCGTGCCGCGCGTGATCTCTTCCAGCTTGTCGAGCGCGCGGAGAAGGTGCGGCCGGCCAAGCAGGGGATAGGTCATGGAAACGGCGCTGCATGCTCTCGGATGCACGGTCATCGGAAGGGCATACCGCTCGGCGAGACGAGCGACCTTTTTCAGCTCTTCGATCGAAACATACAGTCCCGGTTCGTACATCAGCCCGAGCGACACGCCGCAGGCGCCCTCCTTCAGACTCTGCTCCATAGTACCGAGCATCTGCTCCTCTTCGACGGGCGTCAGATCGCGGCCGTCAAAGCCTGTGATACCGGCGCGCGCGGAGCAATGGCCAACGAGAACGGCGATGTTGCAGGGGGAGCGGCCGTCTGCGGCGTCGAGCAGCGCGCCGGCCGACGGGTACACGCCGGTCTCATCCCCGCGGTAGCCGAAAAGCCCGCCGCCGATCTTGTCGAGATACGGCGTATCCGGAGTGAACCCTGTGGCGGAAAGACCGCAGTTGCCGGTGATGAACGAGGTGATGCCCTGTCGGATGAACGGCTCAAAAAACGGCCGGGGATCCTTGCGGATAGCAAACCAGTCGTTGTGTGAGTGAGCGTCCATAAACCCGGAGGACACGGATAGACCCTGAAGATCGATCACCTGCGCTCCGTCGCAGATAAGTCCCTCGCCGATCTTTTCGATGCGGTCGCCGCGGACGAGAATGTCGCCGAGAAAAGCGTCCGCACCTGTCCCATCATAGATCTTGCCATTTTTCAGAAGGTATGTCATAAGCGCCTCCGTTTCCGGAATTAAGTTTTTTGTAATTCGGTAAGTCCCCGTCAGAACAGGCTTAGCTGCGTTTCATCGGATTTGTCTGTGAATGTGCGTAGGTAGGTGAATATTTCCGCATTATCATGCATCATGCCGTGCTCCTCACAAAAGGCGTGATAGAGACGCATGAGCTCGGCATTGCGCGGGCTGGTGTTTTCATAGGAAAGACCGAAGGTGCGGATGTACTGCTCCTTCATGCCGGAAAACAGCCGGTCGAGCTGCGCAAAGAAGTATTCGCGGTTCCCCTCGCGGAGCGTTACTCCCATGCCGAAGCAGATGACGCCCTTGACCTTTGCTTCGGCGCAATAGCGCAGAATGCCGAGAATGTTTTCCTCCGTGTCGTTGATAAACGGCAAAATGGGGGAGAGCCACACAACCGTGGGGATCCCGGCTTCATGGAGCCTTTGCAGCGCGGTGAAACGTTCTGCGCTTGTACAGACGTTCGGTTCCAGCTTCCGGCAAAGCGCCTCGTCGTATGTGGTGAGCGTCATCTGCACCACGCATTTTGTCCTCTCGTTGATGGCCTGCAGGAGATCAATATCGCGCAGCACGCGGTCGGATTTTGTTTGCAGTGTGAAGCCAAAGCCGTACCGGAGCGCGAGCGAGAGCGCGCCGCGGACAAAGCCGAGCTCCGATTCAAGCGGGATGTAGGGGTCGGTCATTGCACCGGTGCCGAGCATGCAGGCGCTGCGCTTGCGTCGGAGCGCGTCTTCCAGAAGCGTAAGAGCATTTTCTTTGACTTCAATATCCTCGAAAGCGTGATCCATATGATAGCAGCGGCTTCTTGAATCGCAGTAAATGCAGCCGTGCGTACAGCCGCGGTAGAGATTCATCCCGTTTCCGGCGGAGAGAATGCCTTTGGCCTGAACGTAATGCATCTGTCTCAGGCGTTGTTTTTCAGGGGGAGCACCATGTAATCGGAGGCAAAATCTTCTCCGTTGACCTTGAGAAATGCGGGGATCGTTCCGATCTTTGTAAATCCAAACCTTTCATACAGGCGAATGGCGCGGCCGTTATCGGAGCGCACCTCGAGCTCCAGCTGCTCGATGCCGTTTTTTCGGGCGAAAGCAAGGAGCGATTCCATCAGCGCCGTGCCGACGCCGCAGTGCCACGCGCACTGCCGGACACTGATGCCGATCGAGGCGCGGTGGCTCATGCGCCGTTTCAGCCGGCTGACGTTGGCGATGCCGATGATCTCGCCATCCGCTTTTGCCGCGTACATCACGTCGTCGGACGAATCGAGCATGGAACGAAGAAACGCTTCTTCAACTTCCACGGCAATGGGGATACCTTCCGCACCCATGTTGAGATTGTCCGTCTCCCCGCCGACGATTTTCAGGTATTCCAGTATTGCCGCGGCATCCTCCGGACGGGCGTTTTCTATGATATAATCGTTCATAGCTATACTCCGTTTATTTGATTTACATTTAATTATTTATATTTATAGCATATCCAACAGAAAAAACAAGAGAAAATGTGAAAAGCCGCCGCAATTCAAAACGAATTGCAGCGATCCAGGCGAAGAACACGGAAAAATATTCTTTGATGAAAGGCACCGGGTCAATTTATCGCGGAAAAAACAAACTGGAAGTCCTCTCAAACTATGCCATACGGCATGGTTTGAGAGGGCTTCTTTTTGCTATACTTCGCGCATAAGGAAAACCGAACGCACTATGACGACAAAGGAGGACAACATGAAAAACACACTGAACACTGAATTTCCCGGCATCGGGGACGCACAATTTCACATCCGCTTGACGGAAGGCCAGATTTCCCCCTACGTTCTGCTGCCGGGCGCGCCGGAACGGGTCGAGCTTGTCAAAAAGCAGTGGAAAAATGCGGTAGATCTGGAATTCAACCGGGAGTTTCGTTCCGCAAAGGGTACCTATGACGGTATGGATATTGCCTGCGTCTCCACCGGCATCGGCACGACGAGCGCCGAGATCTGCCTGCACGAGCTGAAGAACATCGGAGCGCACACCACCGTTCGCATCGGCACCACAGGCGCAATCTCGGAACGGTTTCAGCCGGGTGACCTTATCATCCCTGTGGCTGCCATCCGAGCAGATGGTACCAGCGATTGCTATGTGGACAAGTCATTCCCCGCTGTTGCCGATCGTATGGTCGTGAATGCCCTTTGCGAAGCCTGTGAGCGCCTTGGTTACCGTTATGGGACAGGAATCATGTACAGCCCGTCTTCGCTCTACATCGGGCAAGGGCGAAAAATCAGTGAAAATGGTTTCTGGCCTTCTCGTTCCGAGCACCTGATTGAAGATTTGCGGCAGGCCAGAGTGACCAATATCGACACGGATTCCGCCGGGCACTTCATCGTAGGGTATCTGCATGAGATGCGCAGCGCCTCCATTCTGGCCGTTATAACCAACCGTGTTACCGGGGAGTGGGCAACGGACAAAACCGGCGAAGACCGCGCATGCCGCGCCGCCTGCGAGGCGATGAAGATTCTGAAGGAGTGGGACGAGCATCCCGCCAAGTATTCCATTCGCTGAAACGGAACAGTAAAAGAAGACAGAAACCGTGAGCACGGAAAGCGGAAAAGCCGTGAACGGATTTCTGGATTCGACAAAGCTTGAACGGAGCAAGCCGTGAATACGTCGGAATAATCCCTGTCTATGAGAGCATTTTTGCCGATGCGGTCCGGGCTGCTGACCGCAGGCGCGATCATATAGTTCTTTCTCAAACACAGATCTGGCTTTACGAGATCACCTGAAATGAAAGCACCGTCGCCCTCAAAAAAGAACGGCTCCTCACCGATATTTCCGCCACGCAGCACTCTTACCATTTTGTCCGCCTTTATGATGAGAGCGTCCTTTTTCTATGCCTGCTCTGACATATTTGAGAATAGATCACCCATACGGCGCCATTCCCAAGATGAAGACACCTCAAAAGGGGCTGAATCCGCCGGCGACCGCACTTCATCGCCGATTCTCTCATAAGAAGCGTTATCAGAATTCGGCTGTTTAACGAATACCCCGGTATAAAGCACGAAACCCCGCCGCAGAAATGTTCTGCAGCGGGGTTTGCTCATGTGTCGAAACAGCTGAAAAGCTTGTTTCAAGCGGATTTCGGGCATAAAAAAGCCCATCGTAATTTTGATAGAAACCAATTAAGGTGGGAACTTTTACCGATTGCACCACTATTGGGGAAAAGCATATGGCTGTGCTATGCCCGACAAACTGGAAGTTTTCGATTTCTTTGTGCGCTATATCTAACGGACAGCACAATGCTTACTGATGCGGTAATGACCTTTGCAAATACGGCGCTCCACCAAATCATGATTTGACCGCCAAACACCGGCGGCAGCATCAGCATCAACACCAGCATGATGATGGGTTCGATAAATGTCAGAACATAGGACAGCACACTTTTTTCGGTTGCGTAGAAAGCCGCCGTGGAAACTCGTGTGATGGCGTCAAACGGAACCGACACAAGGAAGATCGGCATGACCTTTATGACCCCTGCGTTTACCTCGGCAGATGAACCGAACAGTAGTCCAATCTTTCCACGGAGCAGGTAAATGAGAATCGCACTGATTACCGCCAAAACCATGGAAAATTCATACGCCAGCGTTTTGGTTTGTTTGAGCGATTTTTCTTCGCCTGCTCCGTAGAACTGACTCATGAGCGGCTGGCTACCATCACCGACACCCTGCAAAAGAAGATAAACAATGCAGATGATATAGGAGATACAGGCATAGGTGGCGATAGCCGCCTGTCCGCCATAAGAAACCGAAAATCGGTTGATGATCACAAGAGAGATATTTGGGGCAAGGGTCAAGCCAAATGGAGCAAGTCCGATTTTTAATATCTGAAATGCCGTTTTCGGGGTATCAACAGGTGCGATTTTCAGAGTGAGGTTCTTTTTGATGGCGCAATACACGAGTGCAACCGCCATGGTAACTCCCTGCCCAATAATGGTCGCCAATGCCGCACCGTACATGCCCCGTCTAAGAACCCACACAAAAGTATAGTCAAGAGCAACATTGGTAGCAAAGCCGCAGATCATAGCGATCATTGCCCACAAAGAACCGCCGTAATTACGCATAAACGGAACCAGTCCGGTGCCGAACACCTGTAAAATCGCTCCAAGGGCAATTACCTTGATATACTCATTTCCCAGAGTAAGCAACTCGCCCGATGCACCAAGGGCAGAAAGGATTTTCTCTGAAGTGAAGAAAACGGTGACAGTCAGGACAGCGCTGAAAAGAAGCATCAGCCATGTTGCACCGGCAACGAACTCCCGTGCTTTTTTCTCATTTCCTGCTGCTTTCAGAATGGAGTATTTGACTGAACCACCCATTCCGATTCCTGTCCCTACGGATTGCAGGACCGCCGTGATGGGATATGCAATGTTGATTGCGGAAAGTCCGGCATCCCCGATTGAGTTGCCTACAAAGAAACCGTCAACGATGGCATACACCCCGGAAAGCGCAAAGGATAACACGGACGGAATCACATACTGAAAGAAAGTCCGCTTGTTATTCACTGCCCAGACCTCCGCTCAGCTCTCTTTCAAAGAGAAGATTGAAAAGGTCAAGAATTTCACACATGGCTTGGAGCCGTTCGTTCCCGATTGTTCTATAAACCTTCTCCTCGGCTTTTCGTAAAGGCGCAATCATTCTGTGGGCGTATACCTGTCCGCTTTCAGTCAAGACGATCCGCTTCTCACGTTTATCGCCCTCGCTGGCCTCCAACAGTAAATAGCCCTTCTTTTGAAGTGCGCTCACGACCGTATGAACCGTCTGTTTTTGCATACCGAAATTCTCTGCGATCTGCTTTTGCGTCAGTTCTCCCATGGATTCCAGCGCATACAGCACCATCATTTCCGGGTATCCGACGCCAAGTACCGAAGCTGCTTTTGTATATAGAGCAGTGCTTTTCGCCCACGCAACGTTAAAATGATTGTTTTCCATAAGTCCCCCACTTGCAAATAGTATTTGTAAATATTAATATAGTATATTGTAAGGACTATTGTCAAGGGCGTATGGAGCAACAAATCCCGATTTGTCGAAATCATAGTACCATAATGCAGACTCTCAAACAAGAAAAGTCCACCGTAATTTTCATCAAAATTACGGTGGACTTATGGTGGAGACGAAGAGATTCGAACTCTCGACCTCTCGGATGCGAACCGAACGCTCTCCCAGCTGAGCTACGCCCCCACAGCGCGAATGTGATTATAACACATATTTCGGATTTGTAAAGCACTTTTTTCAAAAAAATCGTTCCTACTTGTAAACAGGGGAAAATCGTGGTAAAATTAATTGTTAAAGAATATACTTTTCTATCATACTCTACTCTCTGCTGCTGCCGTCCGGCGGCAGAACCGTGAAACCAATCCACGCAAAAGGAGGAGAATCTTTTGTCGATCCTTAACGCGATATTTCTCGGCTTCGTTCAGGGCGTGGCGGAATTTCTGCCCATCTCCAGCTCCGGCCATCTCGCGGTGCTCCAGAATGTTTTCAACCTGCAGACTGCGGAAGAGGGTCATATGTTCTTCGACGTGCTGCTGCATTTCGGCACGCTGATCTCCATTATGATCATTTACTGGAAGGATATTGTCTACATCGTATCCGACACCGTCAGCCTTGTCCGCTCGTCACACGATACCTTCCCGGAGCAGCGCACGGAGCGCCCCGGCGCGCGGATGCTGCTGATGCTCTTTTTCGGCACGCTGCCGCTTTTTATCATTCTCCCATTCCACGATTCTCTGGAGCAGCTCTATTATAAGACCGGCTTCATCGGCGCGGCGTTCCTGCTCAACGGCTGTTTGCTCTACGTTTCCGACCGCATTGTTCCGGGCCGCGGCAACGAGCGCTCGATGCGCATCCGCGATGCGCTGCTGATCGGCTGTGCGCAGGCTGTCGCCACCATCCCCGGCATTTCCCGCTCCGGCAGCACCATCACCGCCGGCATCGCTACCGGGCAGTCCCGTCCGTTCGCAATGAAATACTCTCTGCTCATGAGCATTCCCGCCGTGCTCGGTGCGAATCTCCTTTCGCTCATCAAGGCGCTCAAGGCGGGCGTGGAGTGGTCCAATTTCCCTGCGTATCTGATCGGCATGATCGTTTCGATCGTCGTCGGCTATTTCAGCATCATCCTTCTGCAGCGGCTGCTCAAGAAGGGCAAGTTCGGCAATTTCGCTTATTATATGTGGGGCGTCGGCGTGGTCACGCTTATTGCCTCGCTTTTCTGAGGAGAACAATATGGCGCAATCAAGATCCGCGTCCGGAGCAAAAAAGAATATGTCCGCGAAGAAAAAAGCCAGAAAGCCGATTCGCCGCGAGGTCGGTTCGGTCGTGTGTCTGGCTCTTGGCCTCTTTACTCTGATCGGCTATTTCGTAAGGGATTACTGGCTGATCGACTGGCTGTGCCTGTATGTTTTCAAGGGTCTCTTCGGCTGGGGCTTTCTTGTCGTGCCGCTGTGCTTCCTCTGGGCGGCGGCCATTCTCGGCTTCCACCGCGGACGCCCTGTAGCCGGGCGGATTGTGGCGCTTTCCTTCATCCCGCTGCTCTTCGGCGCGGCGGTCCATCTGCTCGTATGCAAGACCGATTACGGGTTTGACTGGCTTTCCATCCGCAGCCTGTACTACGGCGGCATAAATCTGGAGACCGGCGGCGTCGTTTCGGGACTGCTGTCCATCTTCCTTGAGAGGGCCGTGAGCGTATACGGCGCCCTGCCGGTGTTCATCATTGCGCTCTTCAGCGTTATCTGTGTTGCGGGAAAGGTCTCTCTCCGCGAGAGAGTGGAGGATATGAAGAATCGCCCGCGTGCGGAGTATGAACCGATGCCGGAGCCCGTTCCGGAAAAGACCCGTGCGAAAAAGGAACGCGGCGCGCCGCGCGAGCGCGCACAGGAGCTTCCCGCTCCGGAGATCTTTGCCGTGCCGGAACCGGCGAATGCTACGGCACAGCCGCACGAGGAGGGCTCCGGCGGCATATTTTCCCGCCGCCGGAAGAAAGCGGCGATCGATATCCCCATCGAGGACGAACCTCTGCCCGAAGAACCGATCCCGGATATGCCGCAGGGCATCCTCTATCAGGGACAGCCGGATATGGCAGCGGTAGCGGACTGTATCCGCCGCGGCGAGGAAAAACGCGCAAAGAACCGCCGTTCGGCCGAGGAAGACCCGTTCATCGAAAACGCGGCTCCGGCCGAAGAAGAGCCGTTCATCGAGAACGCTGTGTCGGCCGAGGAGGAGCCCTTTATCGAGGAAGCGGCTCCGGCGGAGGATCTTTCACTGGAGGACGGTTCTGCCGAGATCGGCATTGAGTCCGTCCGCGAGCCTGTGCCGTTTGTAAAGCCCGAAAAGCTCCGCCGCGAGGATGTGGATGCCGCCGCGGATGAGATCGCGCAGACGATCGAGGAGGCGGAGCAGATGCCGGAATACCAGTATCCGCCGGTAACGCTCCTCAAAGCCGGAGACGGGATCACGTCCGACGGCAGGGAGGAGGTATCGCTCAACCGCGAGCGGCTGGAAACGACGCTCCACAGCTTCGGCATCGGCGCCTCGGTGACCGAGATCACCCGCGGGCCTACGGTCACGCGCTACGATCTCGAGCTCGAAGCCGGCGTGAAGCTCAGCAAGCTCACGAACCTTGCGGGCGATCTGGCGCTCTCGCTCGGCGTTGTCAGCGTGCGCATTGCCCCGATCCCCGATAAGATCTCCACGGTCGGCGTGGAAGTGCCGAACAAAGTTGTCAGCACCGTTTACCTGCGTGACATCATCGATTCGCCCGCGTTCCAGAACGCCGCTTCCAAGCTCAGCTTTGCCATCGGCAAGGACATCGGCGGCAACTGTATCGTCGGCAACATTGCCAAGCTCCCGCATATGCTCATCGCCGGTACGACCGGCAGCGGCAAGAGCGTGTGCATGAACAGCCTCATTCTCTCGCTGCTCTATAAGGCGACGCCGGACGAGGTGCGCCTTATCATGATCGACCCGAAAATGGTCGAGCTCGGCATCTATAACGGTATCCCGCATCTGTACATCCCGGTCGTGACCGACCCGAAGAAAGCGGCGGGCTCGCTGCAGTGGGCAGTCGTGGAAATGATGAAGCGCTACCGCCTCTTCTCGGAGATCGGCGTGCGTGATCTCAAGGGCTATAATACCTACAAGACCCGCCTTGGCGAGCCGACGATACCGAGTGTTGTCATCGTGATCGACGAGCTGGCCGACCTTATGATGACCGCCGCCAAAGAGGTGGAAGAGAGCATCTGCCGCATCGCCCAGATGGGCCGTGCCGCCGGTATGCACCTCATTATTGCCACGCAGCGCCCGTCCGCCGATGTCATCACCGGCCTTATGAAGGCCAACATCCCGAGCCGCATCGCGTTTGCCGTTTCGAGTGCGCTTGAATCGCGCATCATTCTCGATAACCCGGGCGCGGAAAAGCTCATCGGCATGGGCGATATGCTCTATGCGCCGCTCGGCGTCGGAAAGCCGCTTCGTGTACAGGGCGCTTTCGTCTCCGACGAGGAGCGCGAGAAGGTCATCGACTTTATCAAGCAGGGGACGACGCCGGAGTACGACGATGAGATCCTCCGCCAGATCGAAAAGGCCGCCGCCGGAAAGGACGCGCCGGAGGAGAAAGACGAGGACGGGCATTCCGCCGCGCTGGACGATAATCCGTTCAGCGGCTGCGATGAGCTGCTGCCGCAGGCGGTGGACGTTATTCTCGATACGAAGCAGGCGTCCGTCTCCATGCTGCAGCGGCGGCTGAAGCTCGGCTATTCCCGCGCTGCACGTCTGGTGGACCAGATGGAAGAGCTCGGCATCGTTGGGCCGTTTGAAGGCTCCAAGCCCCGCCAGCTTCTCATCACCCGTGAGCAGTGGCAGGAGATGAGCATGTCCGGCCGCACGCCGATGGAGCAGCTCATCGAGGAGCAGAAGGACGATTTCTCCGCGGAGGAGCGGCTATGATCCTTTCGGACGGTGAAGTGCGCGCCATGAGCGCGCTGGCGCTCGCCCACATGGGCGACGCCGTGTATGAGATCCTTGCCCGGCGGGAGGTTTGCCGCTCCGGGAAGCTGACCGCCGGTGAGCTGCACCGGCAGACCATCCGGTATGTATCCGCTCCGGCGCAGGCGCGCGCGGCGGAAAAGATCCGCCCGCATCTTACGGGCGAGGAGGATGCCGTATACCGCCGCGGGCGCAACGCGCACAGCCATGCCGCGCCCCGCGCCGCGACGGAGGCCGAGTACCACGCCGCCTCCGGGCTGGAGGCACTGTTCGGGTGGCTCTATCTCCGCGGACAAAACGAGCGGATCGAAGAACTCTTTGCTATCATTTTGGAGGAAAACAATGCCTCTGGACGCCATACTGCTGACGGCGCTGCGCCGTGAGCTGGAAAACTCCCTTCTGGGAGCAAAGATCGACAGGATCAGCATGCCGGAAAAGGATGTGCTGATCCTGTCCGTGCATTCCCGCGAGCAGGGAAGCCGCCGTGTGCTGATCTCCGTTCGGCCGGGCAGCGCCCGCATTTCTCTCACGGAGCAGACCATGGAAAACCCGCCGCAGCCGCCGATGTTCTGCATGCTGCTGCGCAAATATCTGATCGGAGCGCGCATCACGGCGCTGGAGCAGCCCCTCGGCGAGCGGCTGCTTATCCTGCGGCTGGATACTGTGGACGAGCTGAACTGCCGCGGGGAGAAAACGCTTGTGCTTGAACTCATGGGCAAAGGGCTGAATCTCCTTCTGCTGGACGGCGACGGGCATATATTGGACTGCATCCGCCGTGTGGACTATGAGGACCCGAACCGCCGCGCGCTGCTGCCGGGACTTTTCTACACGCTGCCGCCGCAGCAGGAGAAACCGTCGTTTTTCCGGACGGAGAGGGAAGAGTGCGAGCGGCTGCTCGCACACGCCAACCGGACGCAGCCGCCGGATAAGTGGCTGCTCGATACGTTCGGCGGGCTATCGCCGCTTCTCTGCCGCGAGCTATCGCTCGGCGGCTGGGAAGGTCTCGGCGCCGCGCTCGACGCGCTTCGAGTGCGTATCGATACCGGAGACTTCACACCGGTGATGATCTCCATTGACGGCATGCCGAAGGACTATACGTTCCAGCCGGTGTATCAGTACGGCAGCTGCGCCGAGCTGACGGAGTTTTCATCGTTCAGCGAGCTTCTGGATACGTTTTACCGCAAAAAGGATCAGCAGGAAAATCTGCGCCGCCGCAGCGCCGATCTCACGCGCACGGCGAAAACAGCACGGGATCGTCTCCTGCGCAAGATCGCGGCGCGCGAGCAGGAACTGCTCGAAACGGAAAAACGCGAGGAATACCGCCGCCGGGGTGATCTCATCACGGCAAATATGTACCGCCTGAAGCGCGGCATGCGCTCCTTTGAGGCGCAGGATTACTATGAGCCGGACTGCCCGACGGTCACCGTGCCGCTGGACGAGCGCAAAACGCCGCAGCAGAACGCCGCTTACAATTATAAGCTCTACAACAAAGCGAAAACCGCAAACCGGATGCTCACGGAGCTGATCGCCGCGGCGCGCGAGGACGAGGCGTATCTGGAGAGCGTACTCGACGAGCTCTCCCGCGCCGAGTGCGACCGCGATCTCGCCGACATCCGCCGCGAGCTGGTGAACGCCGGATATATCAAAGAGAAGGCGCAGGGCAAGCGGCAGAAGCAGCCCGCAGCGCGAAAGCCGCTGCGATTCGTATCCGACAGCGGCACGGAGATCCTTGTCGGCCGCGGCAACGTGCAGAACGACGAGCTCACGCTCCATATGGCTCGCCGCACCGATCTCTGGCTGCATGTGCAGAAGCTCCCCGGCAGCCATGTGATCGTGTCGCAGACGGAGGGCGAGGCGGACGAGGAAACGATCCGGCAGGCTGCGGCGCTCGCTGCAACGTATTCGCAGGCGAAAATCGGCGGTAAGGTGGCTGTTGACTGCACGCAGGTGCGCTTTGTGAAAAAGCCCTCCGGCGCGAAGCCGGGGCGGGTGATCTACACGGATTACCGTACGATCATCACCGCTGCGGACGAAGCGCTGGCCGAACGGCTGCGAAAAGACTGAAATACAGAAAACCGGCAGGGGAGACCCTGTCGGTAAGCGTTTCAGCAAGTATGCTTCTGAAAATCATTCTTGCGTATATTCGTGAATTCGTGTTCGCACTTTTTCCAATTTGGCGTGATCCGGGACATACGTTTTGCGGGGCTTTACAAAGTTTTGGCTGCCCCGCTTCTTGTCCTGGTAGCGGGGGATAAGCTGGATGTGATAATGATTGTTGAGACCGTCGCACATGGTACACAGGTAGACCCGCTTACACCCATAAACCTCGCAAAGGATCTGCATGAACCGCTTTGCAAATCGAATGATCTTCTCATTGATGTGATCGGGAGCTTCGCTCATGTCGTGGTAGTGTTCCATAGTGGAAATGCACATATGACCGGCCGCTCTCGGATTACCGACAAAGAAGCATTCTATATCTTCATCCTCATAGAGCATCTTATCCGAGGTATCGCCATAAAGCGCACCGCCGTTTTCTCGGTTGAAACAGGTCGGGCAGATGCCCAAATCGGTCAACTCCCCGGGAGAGAGCTTCAATAATTCTTCTTTATTCACAGTCAAATCCTCGTACATACGCTCCCTTATGCTTTAACGACAGCATACATCAGGCAGTTAAAATCAGGAAGGGAGCTTGTGATCCCTTTCTCAATGATGGTCAGGCCGTTTCGTGCTAACTCATTTTCCAATGTATTCCATGATACCATCCTGCACGATGTTCCGGCGACCATCATTTTGCCGGAGTCGTGGTTTCTCTCCTGTAAGGTAAATGCAGTGGAAATGTCACTCTGCATTTCAAATTCTCCGTCGCCCATGGTGCAGATCAGAGCCTTTCCCTCTGCGGTCAGGTGGCTGCGGATAAACCGATAAAAGCCGTCTCTGTCCTCGTCAAGCACCAGCATATGAACAACGGCTATGGCAAAGATAAAATCAAACGTTTCTTCCAGTCGGGCAGATAAGCAGTCCAAAACGCTGAAATGTTTTTCGTACCGGGGCATCTGATGCCTGCAATACGCAATGGCTTCTTCGGAAATATCCGTTGCCATTAACGGAAAACCATGATCCAAGACCGTCCTGGAATCTCGGCCTTCCCCGCATCCGATCTCAAGGAGTTTATGCTCCCGACGGATTTTATACCTGTCAATCACTTCCATCACGATAGGCGTATTTACATCACTTGACCAACTAACACCGTTTGCATGGGCGGTTTTGTAGCGTTCCTCATAGGCGGCGTAGTATTTTCTATTGTCTTTTTTCATTATATGTACCTGCTATCGTTAATTGTTTTAACAATTATAACACATCGACCATATACTATACCTGCTTTTTAAGTCAAGAGATTCTCCGGATTATGCTGCATCAAAAAGCAATTTTTCGGGATAAAGCCATTTGAGCAGTCATGAATAGACCGTTTGCACGGCAAAGGCGGTCTTTTCGAAAAAAAACGATTTTCCACCCTTGAACACCCAAAACCGGCAGCACCCAACCGAAGTTGAATGCTGCCGGTTTTTGTCAGCCGCGCTGTTCCAGAAGATCGAGCGCCTTTAGGAAAAGCTCCGCCGCCTGACCGCGCGTGAGAGACGCTTCCGCATCCATTCCGACCGGCAGAAGACCGCACGCCACCAGCTCCTGTATGGCGCGCGCCGCGGCGCTCTCTTCGCCGCTCGCGGACGAGAGCGGCGTGATGCGCAGCGCTTTGGAAAGTGTCTGCGCCGCAGCGCCGAGCGTTACCGGCGCGTCCGCGTCGAAGGAGGCTCCGCCAAACGTTGGCACGGGGCAGCCCTCGGACACGGCGGCATCAACATACTGCTGTATCCACACGGGGGCGGCGGTGGCGCTGCTTTCTGCGGAAACAGTCGTTTCCACCGGCTCGATGCCTGCCGTTTCCATGCAGAGCGACAGAAACTCGCCGCAGGAGACCGTCTCCTCCGGCTCAAAGAGATATTGTCCGCACACGCACCGGCCGGTGAAGAGTCCTTCTTCCGCGAGGACGCACGCGGCGTACTCGCAGGAGAGACCGGCGGTATCGGCATAGCCGGCGCCTTTCCCGGCCTTGCGGATCGTGATGACGACGGTAGCTTCCTGCGAAACATTGCCTTTTGGATCCGAGGCGCAGTAGCCGAAGTAATCTCGCCCGCGCTTGCCTTCGGCGGGGGTGTAGACAAATTCACCGTTTTCTTCAAGCGTCAGCGTGCCCTTTCTCGGCTCGGTCGTAATGCGGAAGTGTACCTCTTCGCCCTCCGGATCAAACGCTTTGAGCTGCCCGCCGACGGATATGCCGCGGTAGGTCATGATCTCCAGATTCTCCGCGATGGGAGCGCCGTCCGCTGCCGCCGCGGTGGGCGCGCCGGAAAACAGCAGTACGCAGAGCGAAAATAGCAGAATTTCTCGTATTTTTTTCATGGTTTTCCCTCCGGTAAAGAAGTCATTTCCTATTCTGCCGGATTTCGGGTGAAATATGCGCAGCCGGTCGGAAAAGGCTGTGAAAAAATGCTTGCAAAACCGGACAGGATATGGTATCTTGTTATGGCGCGTGCCTTGGGCACGGCATATCAAGGCGGTCCGCTGCCGCAGTGCTTACGCGGTAAGAACGTCTCATGTAAAGGAAGGATCATCATGGATCTCATCAAAACTCTCACCGCGAACTACATGAAGCCGGAGCTTCCGCAGATGAACGTCGGCGATACCGTACGTGTCACTCTGCGCGTCAAGGAAGGCTCCCGCGAGCGCAACCAGGTGTTTGAAGGCACCATCATTGCCAGAAAGCATGGCGGCATCAACGAAACCATCACTGTCCGCCGCATTTCCTACGGCGTCGGCTGCGAGAAGGTTTTCCCCGTGCATTCTCCCAGCATCGTCTCCGTGGAGACCATCCGGCGCGGCAAAGTCCGTCGGGCGAAGCTGTACTACCTGCGCGACCGCGTGGGCAAGGCTGCGAAGGTCAAGGGCCTCATCAACTGAAGTCCGGCCGCATAGAAAAAGGACGCCTCATCGAGGCGTCCTTTTTCCCTATTGCTGACAATTGCATTATGTAGTATAATGCCTGTAATTACAATACCGGAAGTGTGCTCTTTATGAATGAAACCTGGCCTGAGATCAAAAAGAGAAAACTGAAAGAACGCCGCGGCGAGACGTTTGACTGGATCCAGTCGCTCGTGGTGGCGCTGTTTGCCTGTGTTCTGATTTTCACGTTTCTTGTCCGCGTGGTCGGCGTTGTCGGCACCTCCATGCTCAACACGCTGCACCCCGGCGACCGCATTCTCGTCTCCAATCTTTTCTATACGCCGAAGCGCGGCGACATTATCGTGCTGCGCAAGGAGAGCTTCAACAGCGAGCCGATCGTAAAGCGTGTGATCGCCACCGAGGGCGAAACGGTCACGATCGACTTTGAAGGCGGCATCGTGTATGTGGACGGCGTGGCGCTGGATGAGCCCTATACGCTTGAGCCGACGCACCGCCGCATCGATTTCGGTGATTCCGTCACCGTGCCGGAGGGATGTCTCTTTGTCATGGGCGACAACCGCAACGGCTCTACCGACAGCCGTGATGACCGCATCGGCTGTGTGGATGAGCGCCTTGTCATCGGGCGGGCGTTTTTCCTGCTCGTTCCGGGCGGCGATTCCCAGCACGGAGAAAGCCGTGACTGGAGCCGCATAGGAGTGATCGACTGATGGCCAACGAAACGATCAACTGGTATCCCGGTCACATGAAAAAGGCGACCCGCATGATGGAGGACAGCCTCCGTCTTGTGGATGCCGTGGTGGAGCTGCGCGACGCGCGCATCCCCAATTCCAGCCGCAACCCGGATGTGGAGCGCATCGTCGGCAGCAAGCCGCGGCTGATCGTGCTCAACCGCGCGGATCAGGCGGACGCCGCCGCGACGGCGCTCTGGAAAAAAGCGTTGACCGGCGAGGGGGCGCTCGCGCTGGAAATGGACTGCAAAAGCGGGCGCGGCGTAAACGCCTTTCCCGCCGCGGCACGCTCTCTTCTGAAGGAGAAGATCGAGCGCGCCGAGGCAAAGGGACAGGTGGGCAAGGCCCTCCGGTTCATGGTTCTCGGCGTCCCAAACGTGGGAAAATCGAGCTTTATCAACCGGCTGGCCGGGCGAAAGGCCGCCGAAACGAGCGACCGCCCCGGCGTTACGCGCGGCAAGCAGTGGATCACGCTCAACGGCGGCATCCTTCTGCTGGATACGCCCGGCATCCTCTGGCCGAAGTTTGAGTCGCCCGAGGTCGGGTATTCGCTTGCCTGGACGGGCGCGATCAACGATAACATCCTTGACGTGGAGCTTGTCGCCTGCCGGCTGCTCGAGCGGCTGCGCGAGCTTTACCCCGGCGCGATCGAGGCGCGCTATAAATTTACGCCCGACCCGGAAGCGCCCGGCTACGAGCTGCTCGAAGCCGCGGCGAGAAAGCGCGGCTTTCTCATTTCCGGCGGCGAAGTCAATATCGAGCGCATGGCGCACGTCCTGCTCGATGAATTCCGCGAGGGCAAACTCGGGCGCATGACGCTGGAAAGGCCGTGACGATGGAACACCCCGAAATGGATATGTATGCCTACGAGCGTTTTCTCGCGGACGGCAAAACGCCGTTCTGCGGTGTGGACGAGGCGGGGCGCGGCCCGCTGGCCGGGCCGGTGTGCGCTGCGGCGGTCCTTCTGCCGGAGGGGCTCGTGATCCCGGGACTGAACGACTCAAAAAAGCTCACGGCGAAAAAGCGCGACGCGCTCTACGACATCATCTGCGAGAGCGCCGTGGCGTTCGGCATCGCATTTGCCACCGTTGACGAGATCGAAGCGCTGAACATTAAAGGCGCAACGTATCTCGCCATGAACCGCGCCATTGCGGATATGGAGCCTGCGCCCGTACTCGCGCTCGTGGACGGAAATGATAAAAACGAGCTTGACATCCCGGCGATCAAGGTAGTCAAGGGCGACAGCCTGTGCGCTTCGATCGCGGCGGCCTCGGTGCTCGCCAAGGTCACGCGAGACCGGTATATGGATGATATGGACACACTCTATCCCCAGTACGGCTTTGCCAGGCATAAGGGCTACGGCACGGCGGCGCACTATGCCGCGCTGCGCGAATACGGCCCGTCGCCGATCCACCGCCCGACGTATCTGAGGAAGATGCATTGAGCGGCACGATGCTGCTCGGCCGCTACGGCGAGGCGCTCGCGGCGGAATACCTGCGGAAAAAGGGCTGCCGCATTCTTGCCATGAATTACCGTACCCGCCTCGGTGAGCTGGATGTGATCGCCGCCGACCGGCGATATGTGATCTTTGCGGAGGTGAAGCTGCGCAAAAACGCCGCATTCGCCGAAGCGCGTGAGTTTGTGACCTTCGCCAAGCGGCAGAAACTGGCTGCCGCCGCGGAGGAATGGCTGCAAAAGAATCCGCAGAAACTTCAGCCGCGGTTCGATGTGATCGAGATCTACGCCCCGGACGGGGTAGACACGAAGAAGCCCGACATCCGCCACTGGGAGAACGCTTTCACACTGGATTAAAATATGTACGGGGCGAAAGCCCCGTCCGGTCAGCAATTGCAGCGGTTTTCGAACGTGGCGCAGAACGTCTCCGCCTTGCGCTGGGCGTCCTCGTTGGAAACGTTGATGTGGGAAGCAGTGCACTGGTCCGCCGCGGTGTGATATTTGCAGTCTTTTACGCAGCAGTCGATCTTGCAGTTCGTTTTTTCGTTCATGTTTTTATCCTCCCTTGTTGGATTACGGGGAGTAGTTTCTGCGTAAATTCCCGCTTTATTCGGAGAAGGGAGGGAATATGTCCCTTTTTGCCATTGGAGATCTGCATCTCGCCATCGGCGAACCGGACAAGACCATGGAAGCCTTCGGCGGACGCTGGATCGGCTATGTGGACAAGATCCGCCGCGGCTTTGATCTGCTGCATGAGGACGATACCTGCGTCATCTGCGGCGATTTCTGCTGGGCAATGAGTCTTGCCGAGGCGCTGCCGGATTTTCAATTCCTCAACAGTCTGCCCGGCAAAAAGCTGATGGTAAAGGGCAATCACGACTACTGGTGGACGACCGCGGCAAAAATGAACGCTTTTTTTGTGCAAAACGGTTTGGACACCATCTCTTTGCTGCATAATAACTCTGCGGAATGGGAAAATCTGGCGCTGTGCGGCACGCGCGGCTGGTTTAAAGACGAAGAGACCGGCACGGAGCATGACGCCAAAGTCCTCCGGCGCGAGGTCGGGCGGCTGGAAACATCGCTCAAATGCGCCGGCGAGCGGGAAAAGCTCGTCTTTCTTCATTATCCGCCGCTGTATCTTCATTACACCTGTCCGGAGATACTGCATGTGCTCTCCGAATACGGCGTGCATGAGTGCTGTTACGGCCATATCCACGGCTACGGCTGCCGCAGCGCGTTCATCGGCGAGAGCGAGGGCGTCCGGTACCGCCTTGTTTCCGCAGATTTTCTTGATTTTGTTCCGTATAAGCTCAGATAATCCGTTGCAATTTGCATTTTGATTTGCTATAATGTATCGGCTTGAAATTTGCATATTCAGTCCCGGCTGAAATATAGAGAGGAGTAACCCCCACATGATTGTCAAGAACAGCAAGAAAGAAAAAAACACCGTTACCTTTGATGTCGAGCTCGACGCCGCCGAGTTTGAAAAGTATGTCAACGGTGCATATCTGAAGGCTCGCAGCCGCATCATGGTCCCCGGCTTCCGCAAGGGCAAGGCACCCCGCATGGTCATTGAGGGCATGTACGGCAAGGACGTGTTCTATGATGACGCCTTTGATAACGCCGCGAACGACGCTTTTGCGTTCGGCGTCGCTGAGGGCAAGCTCGAGACCGTCGGCCGTCCGACCATGACCGATTCCAAGGTCACCGAGGAGAACGGCGCGCTTCTGAGCTTCAGCACTGACGTTTACCCCGAGGTCACCCTCGGCCAGTATAAGGGCCTTGAGGCGGAGAAGCCCTCCGTTGAAGTCACCGACGAAGAGGTTGACGGCCACATCGAGCGCCTGCGCAAGCAGAACGCCCGCCTCATCACCGTGGAGCGTCCCGCGCAGGACGGCGACACCGTGAACATCAACTACGCCGGCATGCTCGACGGCATCCCGTTCGACGGCGGCACGGCGGAGAACCAGAATCTCGTTCTCGGCTCCAACACCTTCGTTCCCGGCTTTGAGAGCCAGCTCGTCGGCATTTCCGCCGGCGAGGAGCGCGATCTTGACATCACCTTCCCGGAAAACTACGGCCACGATCTCGGCGGTAAGGCCGTCGTGTTCCACGTCAAGTGCAACGAGGTCAAGTTTGAAGAGCTGCCCGAACTGGATGACGAGTTCGCGAAGGACAACGACTTTGACACGCTCGCCGATCTCAAGGCCGACATCCGCGCCAAGTCTGTTGAGGAGAAGGAAAAGGCCGCGAAGAACGCCTTTGACGACGCCCTCGTTGATCAGGCTGTGGAGAACATGACCGTTGATATGCCCGAAGGCATGATCGAAGAGCGTATGGACGGCATTGTCCGCGAGTACGCCCAGTACATGGTCAACCAGGGCATCCGCATCGACGATTATCTCAAGATGATCGGCACCGATATGAAGACCTTCCGTGAGAGCATGCGCGCCACCGCCGAAAAGCAGGCCCGCACCGAGGTCCTGCTCGCCGCTGTTGCCGAAGCCGAGAATGTCCAGATCTCCGAAGAGGATCTGCAGGCCGAGTATGAGAAGCTCGGTGAAGCCTACGGCATGAAGGCCGAGGACGTGGCGAAGGCCATCGATGTCGCCGGTCTGACCGCTGACCTGCGCCGTGAGCGCGCTATGAGCATCATCTCCGAGAGCGGCGTTGCCGTGGAAAAGAAGGCCGAGGAGCCCGCCAAGACGGAGGAGGCGTCCAAGGCCAAGAAGAAGCCCGCCGCGAAGAAGGCCGCCAAGACCGAAGAGACTGAGGGCGAGGAAGCTCCCAAGGCCAAGAAGACCACCCGCAAGAGCACCAAGACCGAGGAGAAGACGGAGGAGTGATCCGTCTCCCCACGGTAAACTGACATACACGGGAAAGGGCAATCCGCCCTTTCCCGTATCATCGCATTTTAACCCCGCAAAGGAGGATTTATTTCATGAGTCTCGTACCGTATGTTGTAGAACAGACGTCCCGCGGAGAACGCTCCTATGACATTTTTTCCCGACTGCTGAACGACCGCATCGTATTTCTCGGTGAGGAGGTCAACAGCACGTCCGCCAGTCTCGTCGTGGCACAGCTTCTGTATCTCGAAGCGCAGGACCCCGACAAGGACATCCAGATGTATATCAACAGCCCCGGCGGCTCCATCACGGACGGTATGGCGATCTACGACACGATGCAGTATATCAAGTGCGACGTGTCTACCATCTGCGTCGGTATGGCGGCGTCGATGGGCGCGTTTCTGCTGTCCTCCGGCGCGAAGGGTAAGCGCATCGCGCTGCCCAATGCCGAGATCATGATCCACCAGCCCGCCGCCGGAACGCAGGGCAAGGTCACCGATATGGAGATCGATGTGGAGCGTTTTCTCAAGATCAAGGCGCGCATGAACCGGATCATGGCGGAGAACACCGGCAAAACGCCGGAGCAGATCAAAGCCGACTCCGAGCGCGACCACTGGCTTCTGGCGGAAGAGGCGCGCGAATACGGCCTCATCGACAAGGTCATTTATAAAAGATAATTCAGGGAGATCGAATGGCAAGATCAGACGATAGAAAGATCCGCTGCGCTTTCTGCGGTCGGACACAGGATCAGGTGGACAAGCTGATCGCCGGCAACGGCGCCTACATCTGCAGCGACTGCGTGCGTCTTTGCATGAACATCGTGGATGAGGACCTGCCGCAGCGCACCGATCCGGGAAAGAGCGCGCCAAGCGCGCCGTCCGTGGACGACCTTCCGAAGCCGGCAGAGATCAAGAAATTCCTCGACGAATACATCGTCGGGCAGGAGACGGCGAAGATCGCGCTTTCCGTCGCCGTTTACAACCACTATAAGCGCATCTATTATAGCCATGAGTCCGATGTTGAGCTGCAAAAGTCCAATATTCTGCTCATCGGTCCCACCGGCAGCGGAAAAACGCTTTTTGCGCAGACTCTCGCGCGTGTGCTGGATGTTCCGTTCGCCATTGCAGACGCTACGACACTCACCGAGGCAGGCTACGTCGGCGAGGATGTGGAGAACATTCTTCTCCGTCTTCTGCAGGCGGCAGATTTTGATGTGGAGCGTGCCCAGCGCGGCATCATCTATATCGATGAGCTGGACAAGATATCCCGCAAAAGCGAGAACGTCTCGATCACGCGCGATGTTTCCGGCGAAGGCGTGCAGCAGGCGCTGCTGAAGATCCTGGAAGGGACGATCGCTGCGGTCCCCCCGCAGGGCGGACGCAAGCACCCGCAGCAGGAGTTCATCCACATCGACACGACCAACATTCTCTTTATCTGCGGCGGCGCGTTCGACGGTCTGGACAAGATTATTGAAAACCGTCTGGATCGGAAGAGCGTGGGCTTTGGTGCGGCGATCTCAAGCAAGAAGGAGAAAAACCTCGGCGAGATCCTCTCGCAGGTCCAGCAGCACGATGTGATCAAGTACGGAATCATTCCCGAGCTTGTCGGACGTTTGCCGGTCATCACGCCGCTTTCGTCTCTTTCACGGGATGACTTGATCCGTATTCTGGTCGAGCCAAAGTTTGCGATCACGAAGCAGTATACGGCGCTTATGGAGCTTGACGGTGTCAAGCTGGAATATGAGCCCGAGGCGCTGGAGGCCATTGCGGACAAAGCCATCGAAATGGAGATCGGCGCGCGTGGACTGCGCAGCATCATGGAAAAGATCATGACTGATATCATGTTCCGCGTCCCCTCGGATAAGAGCATCAAGCGCGTCATCATCACCGCTGACTGCGTGAAGGACGGCAAGCCGCCTGTAGCGCTGCGGAACGATAATTCAGACAGTGTGTAACCAAACGGAACACATGGCAGACAGCGGGGCACGTCCCCGCTCGTTTGCTATGGAGGACAACATATGAGCGAAAATACCAGCCGAATCATGACATTGCCGACGCTCGCGCTCCGCGGCGTTTCAGTATTTCCCGGAACGGTGCTGCACTTTGATGTGGAGCGCCCGATGAGCATTGCCGCGCTCAACGCCGCCATCGGCACCGACCGGATGATCTTTCTTGTAGCGCAGCGTGACATCGCCTGCGATACGCCCCGCGCAGACGATCTCTACACGGTCGGCACGATCTGCCGCCTGAGCCAGATCCTGCGCGCGCCCGGCGGCGGAAACGTCAAATGCATCGTTGACGGCCTATACCGCGCGAAGCTCCTGCGCCTCACGGCGGAGACCCCGGCGCTTTGGGCAAATGTCCGGGTGCTTGCCGATAAGCCGGTCGATGCGGACACGCTCGAATGCACGGCGCTTATCCGATCGTGCAACGAGCTCTTTGCCGAGTACGCCTCCGCGTCGGGAACGATCGGACCGGAGACTCTGCTTCGTGTAGCGGACCGGAAGGAGCCGGGCTTCGTCTCGGATTACATTGCCCAGAACGTCTTTCTGCAGCCGGCGGAAAAGCAGCTGCTTCTGGAAGAGTGCTCGCCGCTTCAGCGGCTCACCATGCTCTGCGATATGCTGCACCGCGAGCTGGAGATTATGGATATCCAGCAGAATCTCCAGTCCACGGCGGCGGAGCGCGTGGCGAAAAATCAGAAGGACTATTTCCTGCGCGAGCAGATGCGCGTGATCCAGGAGGAACTGGGGGAAGCGTCCGAAACGGACGATCTCGACGAATACCGCCGGAAGATCCTTGATCTCGGACTCGATGCGGAGATCGAGAAAAAGCTTCTCAAGGAGCTCTCCCGTCTCGCCAAGCAGCCGTTCGGATCGGCGGAAGGCGCGGTGCTGCGGACCTATCTTGACGTCTGCCTTGAGCTTCCGTGGAACGAGAGGACGAAGGACGTCACCGATATCGCCCACGCGAAAAAGGTTCTGGATGAGGATCACTACGGTCTTACGAAGGTCAAGGACCGTATATTGGAGTATCTTGCCGTACGGCAGCTCTCCGCGCAGGTCAAGGGCGGGGTGCTCTGTCTCGTAGGGCCTCCGGGCGTCGGCAAAACGAGCATCGCCATGAGCATTGCCCGCGCTACAAACCGGAAATGCGCCCGCATCTCCCTTGGCGGCGTGCACGATGAAGCGGAGATCCGCGGCCACCGGAAGACCTATGTCGGCGCGATGCCGGGACGGATCATCGCCGGCATTCAGCAGGCCGGCTCCCGGAATCCCGTGCTCGTGCTCGACGAGATCGATAAGCTCGGCTCGGATTACCGGGGCGACCCGTCCGCCGCACTGCTCGAAGCGCTTGACGGCGAGCAGAACGGCTCCTTCCGCGATCATTTTCTGGAGATTCCGTTCGACCTCTCCGAGGTCTTGTTCATCACAACGGCCAACACCGCCGACACCATCCCCCGCGCCCTGCTCGACCGTATGGAGGTCATTTCCCTCGGCAGCTATACCGACGAGGAAAAGCTCCAGATCGCCAAGCAGCATCTGCTGCCGAAGCAGCGGACGAAGCACGGCCTTTCCGGAAACCAGCTGCGGGTTTCGGACGATGCCATCCGCGAGATCATAGCGCTCTATACCCGCGAGTCGGGCGTGCGCATGCTTGAGCGCGAGCTGGCCGCGCTCTGCCGGAAGGCGGCCCGCGGCATTGCCTCCGGGGAGAGAAGGTCTCTGCGGCTGCGCGCGGGCGAGCTCGAGCCGTGGCTCGGCCCCGTCAAATTCAAGCCGGAGGTCAACTTCTCGACCGATTCCGTAGGTCTTGTTCACGGCCTTGCGTGGACGAGCGTCGGCGGCGAGGTGCTCGATGTGGAGTGCTCTGTCGTGCCGGGCAGCGGAAAGCTTGAGCTGACCGGCAATCTCGGCGATGTGATGAAGGAATCGTGCCAGGCGGCGGTAACGTACATCCGCAGCCGCACTTCCGAGCTCGGCATTGATCCGGCTTTCCATAAGAATACCGATATTCATCTGCATTTCCCGGAAGGCGCCGTGCCGAAGGACGGCCCGAGTGCCGGCGCTGCGATCTGCTTGTGCGTCGTTTCCGCGCTTACGAACCGTCCGGTCCGCGCCGATATCGCCATGACCGGTGAGATCACGCTGCGCGGCCGCGTACTGCCGATCGGCGGCATTCAGGAAAAGACGATGGCAGCGCTCCGCGCCGGGATCCACGAGGTGCTTCTGCCGGAGGACAACGTGAGCGATCTTGCCGAGATGGATCCGAACGTGCGCAACGCCGTGAACTTTACGGCGGTTTCCCACATGGATCAGGTGCTGAAAAAGGCGCTTCGCCCGGCGGGGGAGAAGGTGGCGGAATGAATACACAGAAGGTAGATTTCATAAAATCCGCCGCGAACAAAAAGGCGTTTCTGCGCGACGGCCGCCATGCCGTCGCGTTCGCCGGGCGCTCCAACGTCGGCAAATCTTCGGTCATCAACAGTCTGATCAACCGGAAAAACTACGCCCGTGTCGGCGCGACGCCGGGAAAGACGGTGCAGGTCAACTATTTCCTCGTGGACGGGACATATTTCATCGACCTTCCCGGCTACGGCTACGCCCGCGTTTCCGGCGACGAGCGCCGCCGCTGGGGCGCGCTCATGGAAGATTTCTTTCAGGAGCCGAACCTCTTTACCATGGGTGTCCTGATCGTCGATTCCCGCCATGCGCCCACGGCGGACGATGTGACGATGGCGGAGTATTTCTTCGATGCCGGCCGGCCGTTCGTCGTTGTGGCAAACAAGTGCGACAAGCTGAAAAAAAATGAGATCGAGCCAAATCTCGAGCGTATACGGGACGTGCTGGGGCTGGACGACGATTTTCCGCTGCTTCTGTATTCCTGCACGGCAAAGGTCGGCCGCCGAGAGCTGCTCGGATTCATCGAAAATAATATTTAGTGTTGTATTTGCTGTTGTAATTCGCCGTAGTTTTTGGTAATATTAACTTATCTATGAGTGACTTTGTAAATATCTGGAAGAATCTGGACTGGTCGGTTCCGGTGCAGATCGTGGTGAATATTCTCCCATCGCTTTTGTGCATCACGCTGCACGAGCTGAGCCACGGGTATGTGGCCTACCGGCTCGGTGACACGACGGCAAAGGATGCCGGCCGGTTGACGCTCAACCCCATAAAGCACATCGACGTCATGGGTCTTCTCATGATGGTGGTGTTTCGTTTCGGCTGGGCAAAGCCGGTGCCGGTCAATATGTACCGGTTCAAAAACCCGAAAAAGGGCATGGCGGTGACGGCGCTGGCGGGGCCGGCGTGCAATTTTCTGCTCGCGCTGCTCTTTCTCTTCCTGTACGGCCTGCTGTATTACCCGCTGTATGTTCACGGGGGAGCGGTCGCCGAAACGGTTCTTCAGCTCGTTTATACAACGGCATATCTCAGCCTCGCGCTGGCGGTGTTCAATCTCATCCCGATCCCGCCGCTTGACGGGAGCAAGGTGCTTTTCTCCTTTATTCCGGATGAGAGCTATTTCAAGCTCATGCGCTACGAGCGTTATGGCATGATATTGCTCCTCGTACTGGTCTCCACAAAGATCCTCGGCGGGCCGCTCTCCACGGCGACCTCCTGGCTCTTTGACAAATTTTCTGTCTTTGCCGAACTCGGCTTTCGGCTTGTGACGCATTTCGTGTAAAGGCATACGGTATACCCATGATCCAAGAACCGAGCTATCATCTGGAAGGCGTTGTGCATGCGCGCGACGAGCTGGAGGATTTTACCGGCCCGCTCGACCTCATACTGATGCTGCTCGCCAAAGATAAGATCGAAATACGCGATATCCAGATCTCCCAGCTGCTTGACCAGTATCTGGCCTATCTTCAGAAGATGCAGGAGATGGATCTGGAAATCGCGAGCGAGTTTGTCCAGATGGCGTCGCATCTCATGTACATCAAAACCAAAATGCTCCTGACGGAGGAGAAAGAGCCGACGGAACTCGAAGTGCTCGTCTCAGCGCTCGAGCAGCTTAAAAACCGTGATGCGATCGCCGCTGTGCGGGAGATCGCCCCGGAGATCGGACAGCTTGGCGAGGTGGGCATGAAAATGCAGACCCGCGGCCCGCTTCCGCTGCCGGAGCGTCCGTATGACTACCGTCATACGCCGGCGGAACTGCTCAGCGCGCTCGCGCAGATCCTGCTCCGCGGCACCGGCGAATCGGCTCCGGAGGAAAATGAAACGCTGCGCCGTGCTGCGCCGAAGCCGATCATATTCAGCGTTCGGGAAAAGAGCGAACAGCTGCTCGGCCTTCTCCGGAAAAACGGGCATATGTCGCTTGGCTCCATGTTCGGCATCTGCAAAAGCCGCAGCGAGCTGGTTGCAACGTTTCTGTCCGTGCTGGAGCTCTGCTCCGACGGGCATATCCGCGTCAGCGGAGAAGAAGGAAATTACGATGTGAGCCGTGCGCTCACGGATACGGAAGAATAAATGGTAGGAATCAATGAGATCCGCCCGGCGCTGGAAGCGATCCTCTTCGTCGCCGGGGACAGCGTGGAAACGGAACGCATTGCCAAGGTCCTCGGCGCGGAGCCGTGGGACGTCCGGCAGGCTGCGGAACAGCTTGCCAGAGAATACGAGGAAAACGGCCGCGGTTTTCGTCTGGCAAGAATGGAAAACCGGCTGCAGCTCGTTACGGCGGGCGAATACAGCGACGTGGTCAGCCGCACGCTCGAAAAGCGCGCGCAGCCGAAGCTCTCGCCGACGGCGCTGGAGGTTTTGGCGATCGTCGCGTACTATCAGCCCGTGACACGCTCTTACATAGAGCAGCTTCGCGGTACGGACAGCTCCTATACCGTAGCACTTCTCTCCGAGCGTGGACTAATCGCTCCCTGCGGACGTCTGGAGGCACCGGGACGGCCGGTTCTCTTCGGGACGACCGATCAGTTTCTCCGCGTTGTCGGCATTTCCTCTATCGAGGAGCTGCCGCCGCTGCCGAATGTCGCCACGGGCGAGGGAATACAGGAACTCCAGGCCGCCATTGACGCGGCAAGCGATAAAGACGAACAGCTCAAAATCACGGAGATCGAATGACTCCGGACGAGGTGATGTGATTGGTTGGATGGATCATACTGGCGGTACTGGCGATTTTGATCCTGCTTGTGTTTTTCCTGCCGTACGGCGTGGACGTCGGCTATGCGGATGAGGTGCTGCGCGTGGGGATCAAGGCCGGGCCGCTGCGCATCTGGCTGCTGCCGAAAAAGCCGCTCACGGAAAAGCAGCGGCTGAAAGCCGAGGCGAAAAAAGCCAAAAAGGAAGCGCGCCGCGCTGCCAAGGCCGCAAAGAAGGCCGCCGCTGCCAAGGAAAAGGAGATCAACGACAGCGTGACCGTCAAGCCGAAGCCCAAGCTCGACTTTGACACCATCGTTGCCCTGCTCCGGATGGGCTCGCATGTGATCCGCCGCTTTTTCCGCAGCTTCACCGTGAACTTCTTCCAGCTGCACTATACCGTCGCCTGCCGGGACCCCTATGATACGGCGATCCAGTACGGCATGGTGTGCGCCGCGGCGGAGACGCTCCCGGCGCTGGCGGGAAAGAAGATCCGTGTTCTCCGGCGTGACATCGAGATCGGCGCGGACTATACATCGGAAGAGCCGACGGTCTCTGCGCGCATCGTTCTCTCGCTGCAGCTGTTCCGGCTGGTGTATCTGGCCGTGGCGCTCGGCGTGGAGTTCTTGAAATGGAAAATAAACAGCCGTCCGGAGGATAAACCTGCCGCGGCGACGAATGAAAGGAAAGACGACAATGGAAGAGAATAAGATCAACGCTCTCATGGACATGACGGTCAGTAAGATCCGGCAGCTGGTTGACGCAGACACCATTATCGGCAAACCCATCAGCACGCCCGACGGCATTACCGTCATTCCTGTCTCGCGCATGAGCTTCGGCATCGGCACCGGCGGCACGACCGGCAGCAAGGGCATTTCCTTTACCGGCGGCAACGGCGCGGGTGTCAAGGTCGAGCCGGTCGGCTTCTTTGTCATCAAGGACGGCACCTGCCGCATGATCAGCGTTTCCTCCAATCCGCTTTCGACGATGGACCGCGTTGTGGAGATGATGCCCGATGTGCTCGACCGCATCGACAACATCGTAAACAAGAAGAACAAGGAATAATTTCCCCGGCATACCGGTCATACTAAGCACCGCCCGAATCAATCCATGGGTGGTGCTTATTTATGAAAAAAACGGTAATTCTGGCTCTGGCAGCGGCGATCCTGTTCTCCGCCTCCGCTCCGGCGGCATTCTCGCCGCCCGGCACTTCGGCGGAAGCGATGATCGTGCTCCACGCAGGATCCGGCGCGGTACTTGCAGAGAAAAACGCCGATACACCGATGCTCATTGCGAGCACAACAAAACTTATGACGGCGCTTACCGCGCTCGATCTCGCCTCGCCGGAACGCAGCGTTACGGTGCAGAGCGAGTGGACAACGGTAGAGGGCTCGTCCATGTACCTTCGTGCCGGGGAGAGCTATACGCTCCGTGAGCTTTTAGAGGGGCTGCTGCTCGCTTCCGGCAACGACGCCGCTCTCGCTATCGCCGGTTCGCTCGGCGGCGATGCGTTCATTGAGCAGATGAACCGCAAAGCGGAGGAACTTGGCCTTGCCGTTTCGCATTTTGCCAATCCTCACGGGCTTGATGCCGACGGACACTGTGCCTCCGCGCACGATCTCGGCCTCATTATGGCGGCGGCGCTTCAAAACGACGTTCTCGCAGAGATACTCTCCATGCGCAGCAGCTGTATCCACGGTGTAACGTATGTGAACCACAACAAGCTGCTCTGGAGCTGCCGCGGCGTGAACGGCGGCAAGACCGGGTACACGAAAGCCGCGGGCCGATGCCTCGTCACGAGCTGTGAGCGCGACGGTATGCAGCTCATCTGCGTAACGCTTTCCGACCCGAACGACTGGAAGGATCATGCCGCGCTCTACGACTGGGCGTTTGATGCCTACGCGGAGTTCAGACTTCCGGAAGGGAAGCCGGTGGAGCATGTGCCGGTCATTGGCGGTCCGGAAGCGGAAAGTGCTGCCGTGCTCGACTGCAGCGTCTGCCTGTGCCTTCCGAAGAGCGCGGAAGTTGAGCTTACCGCCCGTCTGCCGCATTTTATTTTTGCGCCGGTTCCGGCGGGAGCCGCAGCGGGCGAACTTGTTATTTGGGCAGATGGAGAGGCCGTGTGTACGGCGGCGCTCCGATGGGCCGGGGAGAAAAGCGCGCGTGAATCGTTGTTTTCCGGCATATACCCGGCATAACCGATCAGCAAAGGAAGAAAGAGAATGAGACTTCAAAAATACATTGCCGCGGCGGGCGTTTGCTCCCGCCGCGAGGCGGAGGAATATATCCGGCAGGGGAGAGTCACGGTCAACGGCGTGACCGCCTCTCTCGGATCGGGCGCAGAAGAAGGCGACGTTGTCTTATTGAACGGCAAGCGTCTTTCGCTGCCGGAGGAGCATACATATGTTCTTCTCCACAAGCCCCGCGGATACGTTACAACGCTGCGCGACACGCACGGCCGCCCGACGGTCGCCGAGCTTGTGCAGGACGCCGGTGTGCGCCTTTTCCCGGTCGGTCGGCTCGACTGCATGTCGGAAGGACTGCTGCTCTTCACCGATGACGGTGAGATGGCGAATCGTCTGGCGCATCCGTCGCACGGCGTGAGCAAAACATACCGCGTATGGGTGAGCGGCCCGGACGCGGCAGAAGCCGCCGGAGCGCTGCGCCGCCCGATCGTATATGAGGGGGTGCGGTACCGCGCGGCGGAGGTGCGCGTTCTTCGCTCCGCGGAGGATCGGGCGCTTATCGATGTCACGATCCGCGAAGGGAAAAACCGCGAGGTGCGAAACATGTGCGCCGCCGCGGGGCTCAAGGTACAGCGGCTTCTCCGCATCCGACAGGGGGAGATTTCCCTTGGCGATCTGCCCGCCGGACAGTGGCGGTATTTGACGGCAAAAGAGCTGGAATACTTGCAAAGTCTGCGCTGATGGCTTCTTTTTGCAGGATTTGTCAACATGAATTGCAAAATTAGCTTGCATTTGCAGGAAAATAGGTCTAAAATGAAACTCCCGGATATCATCCGGGAGATTTTTTGTAAAGGAATTATGAGGGGCCTGCCATGGAACGCGATATTCTGGCGCTTATCAATAAAGAGAATCATAAATTTTCCAAGGGCCAGCGGATGATCTGCCGGTACATTTCGGAAAACTACGACAAAGCCGCCTTTATGACGGCGGGAAAGCTCGGGCAGACGGTCGGCGTTTCGGAATCGACGGTCGTCCGCTTTGCTACGGAGCTTGGGTATGACGGGTATCCGGGTATGCGGCGCGCCATGCAGGAGATGATCCGCAACCGTCTCACGGCGGTGCAGCGCATTGAGGTCGCTAAGGAACAGATCGACCGCGGCAACATTCTCGACGCCGTGCTCTCCGCGGATATGGACAAGCTCCGCAGCACGATCGACGAGGTGAGCAAAGAAGACTTCAACCGCGCGGTCGATGCGATCCTCAAGGCCGAGACCGTTTACATCGTCGGCATGCGCTCGTCCACATCGCTTGCGAGCTTTCTCGGATTTTATCTCAATCTTCTGCTCGACAATGTGCGGCTGATCCATGATACGTCCGTGAGCGAGGTCTATGAGCAGGTGTTCCGCATTCATGAAGGGGACGTTTTTCTCGGCATAAGCTTCCCGCGCTATTCCTCGCGCACGATCAAGGCAATGCAGTTTGCCAAATCCACCGGCGCAACGGCGATCGGCATTACGGACGGTCAGTCCTCGCCGTTTGTCGGCGTGGCGGATATCAATCTTTTTGCCAAGAGCGATATGGTTTCGTTCCTGGATTCGCTTGTAGCGCCGATGAGTCTCATCAATGCGCTCATTGTTGCCATCGGCTACCAGCGTCCCGACAACCTATCCGATACGTTCCGGAAGCTCGAAGGGATCTGGAGCGAATATGAGGTATACGAAAATCTCAATGACTGATGTGATAATTGTCGGCGCCGGAGCCGCCGGGCTTATGACGGCAATCACGGCGGCACGGCGCGGACTTTCGGTAACGGTCCTCGAGCCGAACGGAAAAACGGGGAAGAAGCTCCGCATCACCGGAAAGGGCCGGTGCAATGTTACGAATGACAGCGCACCGCAGGAATTTCTGCAGAAGGTGTGCACCAATGCGCGCTTCCTCAAAAGCTCGCTGTACGCCTTTCCGCCGGAGGCCGTGAAGGAGTTTTTTGAAGAGGCGGGCGTGCCGCTCAAAACCGAGCGCGGCGAGCGCGTGTTTCCCGTTTCCGATAACGCCAACGACATTGCCGATACGCTGGAACGCATGGCAAAAAGCGCCGGCGTTCGCTTTGTCCGGGAACGTCTTGTTGACATCCGGACAGAGGGCGGACACGTTTCCGCAGCGGTAACAGACCGCGATGAATATCCTTGCCGGGCTGTCGTTTTATGCACCGGCGGCTTATCGTATCCTGCGACCGGCTCCACCGGTGACGGTTACCGCATTGCCTCAAAGCTGGGCCACACCATCGTTCCGACGCGCGCGTCGCTCGTGCCGTTGGAGGCGGAGACAGACTGCGCCCGGATGCAGGGGCTTTCTCTGCGGAACGTCGGGCTGACGCTTTTCTGCGGCGATAAGGTCCTGTACCGGGAGCAGGGGGAAATGCTGTTCACACATTTCGGCGTATCGGGGCCGCTCGTGCTTTCGGCGAGCGCTCATCTTCCGGAAAAAGTCTCTTCCTGCCGTCTGGAGATCGATCTCAAGCCGGGGCTCACGGCGGAAAAGCTCGATGAGCGGCTGCTGCGGGACTTTTCCGAGAACATCAACCGCGATTTTACGAACGCGCTCGACGCTCTCCTGCCGCAGAAGCTCATCCCGGTCGTGATCGAGCGATCCGGCATCCCGGCACGGCTCAAGGTGAACAGCATCCGCCGTGAGCAGCGTCTCGCGCTGCGCGATACGATCAAGCGCTTTACGATCCGGCTCACCGCCCGCCGCCCGGTGGAGGAAGCCATCGTGACCGCCGGAGGCGTGGATGTGCGGGAGGTGAATCCCCGCACTATGGAATCGAAGATCGTTTCCGGACTGTATTTTGCCGGGGAGATCCTTGATCTGGACGCCTGCACCGGCGGATACAATCTGCAGATCGCCTGGAGCACCGGCTATGCGGCCGGACGGGCGATACCGGAAAAGGAGATTACGGAATGAAACCCATATCCATTGCTATTGACGGACCCTCCGGCGCGGGCAAGAGCACGATCGCCCGCAAAACGGCGGAAAAATTCGGTTTTATCTATGTAGATACCGGCGCTATCTACCGCACGGTCGGTCTCGCGGCGTACCGGCGCGGCATCGCCTCCAAGGACAGCGCCGCGGTCATTGCCATGCTGCCGGAGCTGCACATTGAACTGCGCCACGGCGCCGACGGTCTCCAGCGGATGTTTCTTGACGGGGAAGATGTTTCGGATGCCATCCGCATGCCGGAGATATCCATTTATGCTTCCGACGTGTCCGCTGTTCCGGAAGTCCGCGCGTTTCTCATGGAGATGCAGCGTTCGTTTGCACGTACGCAGAACGTCATCATGGACGGACGCGATATCGGCACCGTAGTGCTGCCGGACGCGGGGCTGAAGATCTTTCTTACGGCGTCCGTGGAGGCGCGCGCCAAACGCCGCCAGCTGGAGCTGGAGAAGAAGGGGAAGAGCCTCCCCTTTGAAGAAGTACTGCGCGATATGGAATACCGCGACAAAAACGATTCCTCCCGCGCTGCGGCGCCTCTCCGCCCGGCGGAGGATGCGGTGCGTCTGGATACGACGCAGCTCGATTTTGACGAGAGCTGCGCGGCGGTGGAATCCTTGATTCGGGAGCGTTTTGCACTATGACAAAAGAAAAATGGTACCGTCTTGTTTATGATGTTCTTCGTCCCATCGGGGCGCTGCTGTATCCGCAGAAATTTTATGGGCTGGAAAACATTCCGGAGGGGCCGGCGATCCTTTGCGCACCGCATTCCAATGTCGCCGACCCGATCCTCATTTCCTTCGCTCTGGGACGCAAGACCTATGTGCATCACCTTGCCAAGGCGGAGTCGAAAACGATGTTTATTTTCGGCTGGCTCATGAAAAAAGCCGGGTCGATCTTCGTCAAGCGCGGCGAGCGCGACATTGATTCCTTCAAGCAGTGCATGCGCGTGCTCAAGGCGGGGGAGAAGCTCATCGTGTTCCCGGAGGGGACGCGCGTGCACGGAGATGCCGTCGTAGAACCGAAATCCGGCGTGATCCATATGGCTGTGCGTATGCATGTGCCGATCGTACCGGTATATATTCCGCGCGACAAGAAGATCTTTCACGAGGTGCCGACCGTGATCGGCGAGCCGTATTATCCGGAGCTGGGCGACCACCGTGATTATGACCGGCTGGCGCGCGAGCTTATGGAACGCATCTGGGCACTCAAGCCGGAGGAATGATCGCGTGGCAGCAAAGTATATTCTGGCCCGCAGCGCGGGATTCTGCTTCGGCGTAGAGCGGTCGATCCGCATGGCGGAGGAAGCGCTTGCTTCCGGCGCGTGCCGGTGTCTCGGTGAGCTGATCCACAACCGCGACGCCGTGACCGCGCTGGAGAAAAAAGGGCTTTCGGTCATCGAGAAGCTTTCGGAGCTGCCGGAGGGGGAACGGGTCATTATCCGTGCCCACGGCGTTTCCCGCGCGGTATATACCGAGCTGAAAAACCGCCGCGCCGGAGTGATTGACGCGACCTGTCCGCTGGTCGAGCGCATCCATAAGATCGTTCGTGAGGAATCCGAAAAAGGGCGGCAGATCGTTGTCATCGGCGACGCGGAGCACCCGGAGATTCGGGGCATTTGCGGCTGGTGTACCGGCGCTGTCGTGCTGCCGGACGCCGCGGCGCTGGACGAATGGCTCTCGACGTCCGTGGAAATGCCCGAAAAACCCCTCTCCGTTGTATTTCAGACTACACAAATTCAAGCAAATCACATTTTGGCAGAAAAAATATTAAAAAAAAGATGTACAAATTTCAAAATATTTGATACTATATGCGGAGCAACGTCCAAGAGGCAGAGAGAAGCAACCTCTCTTGCCGGGATATGCGATGCAATGATCGTCATCGGCGGTGCGCACAGCGCGAACAGCCTGCATCTGGCAGAGCTTTGCCGCGAAAAATGTGCGAGCGTTTTCTTTGTCGCCGACGCGTCGGAGCTGGACACATCCCGGTTGCCGGGCGAGGGCCGTATCGGAATTACGGCGGGAGCCTCGGTGCCGTCCTGGATCATTAAGGAGGTAGTAAAAAAAATGAGCGACGAGATCAAGGTAGAACAGACCACGGCAGAGGAAGTCGCTGCGACCGCGGCCGAAGAGACCGCACACGTTGAAGCCGAGCCCGCTGCGGAGAATGCCGCCGGGAAGCCCGACTCCGAAAAGACGTTTGATGAGCTGCTGGAAGATTCCATCAGAACGATATATAACGGAGACACCGTCTCCGGTTATGTTGTCAGCATCACGCCCACGGAAGTCACCGTCGATCTGGGCACCAAACATTCCGGCTATATCCCCGTGACCGAGTTCACCGAGGATGGCGCTGCCAAGGTGGAAGACGTTATCCACGTTGGCGACAAGATCGAGGCCTGCGTTGTGCGCGTGAACGATGTGGAAGGCACTGTGATGCTCTCCAAGAAGCGCCTGGACACCATCAAGTCCTGGGCTGACATTGAAAACGCTGCCGCCGACGGCACCGTTGTCGAAGGCAAGGTCACCGAAGAGAACAAGGGCGGCGTCGTTGTCTCCGTGCACGGCGTGCGTGTGTTTGTTCCCGCTTCCCAGACCGGTCTGCCGCGCGAAGCCGCCATGTCCGAGCTGGTCGGTCAGACCGTCCGTCTGAAGATCACCGAGGTCAACCGCGGCCGCAAGCGTGTTGTCGGCTCCATCCGCGCCGTGGCCAACCGCGAGCGCAAGGAGCGTGCCGAGAAGATCTGGAACGAGATCGAGGTCGGTAAGCATTACGAGGGCGTGGTCAAGTCCATGACCTCTTACGGCGCGTTCGTTGATATCGGCGGCATCGATGGCATGGTTCACGTGTCTGAGATCAGCTGGAACCGCATCAACAAGCCTTCGGATGTCCTGAACGTCGGCGACAAGATCGACGTTTACGTCATCAACTTCGATAAGGAGAACCACAAGATCTCCCTCGGCCACCGCGACCCGAACCTGAACCCCTGGAAGGTGTTCACGGAGACCTACTCCGTCGGCGATATCGCGAAGGTCAAGATCGTCAAGCTGATGCCCTTCGGCGCTTTCGCGGAAGTGCTGCCCGGCACCGACGGCCTGATCCACATCTCCCAGATCGCCAACCGCCGCATCGGCCAGCCCTCCGAGGTGCTGAGCGTCGGCGATGTGGTCGAAGCGAAGATCACCAACATCGACAACGAGAAGCAGAAGATCTCCCTGTCGATCCGTGCTCTCTCCGAGCCCGCTCCCGCCGCCTCCCGCGAGGAGACCGAGGACGAGCCCCGCGAGGACGCGCTGGTCTACTCCGTTTCTTCCGACGGCACCGCCTCCGGCGAGGCCCCCGAAGTGGAGTAATTCCGAACTAAAAAATCCCTCTGTCGTTGACAGAGGGATTTTTTGCATATATCTGCCGCCGGAAAGCCTTGCAAAATCAGCATTTTTGTGTATAATTACATTTGTAGGATTTTTCACCTTTCGGAAGTGCCGCCGCATAAGGCAGGAGGATCGCGATGAGTTTCCAGATCGGGGATCGCATTGCCCATCCGCTTCACGGAGCAGGGGTGATCGATCGCATTGAAAGCCGGCGTATCGGCAGGGAATCAAGGGAATACTTCGTTCTCAAGTTGCAGGGAAGCGGCATGGTCGTCATGGTGCCGAAAAACGCCTGTGATGAGGTCGGTGTGCGCCCGATCGTCGATGCGGACACGGCATATGACCTACTCCGGCGTATTCCGGACATGGACGTTTCCATGGCGGACAACTGGAATAAGCGCTACCGCGAAAACATGCAGCGCATTAAAAGCGGCGACCTTACCGAGCTTGCCGCCGTGATCAAGGCGCTTACGCAGCGCGATGAAAAACGCCCTCTATCCACCGGCGAGCGCCGGATGCTCAATCAGGCGCGGCAGATCCTGCTCTCGGAGATATCCCTCTCCGTGAACTGTCCGTATGACTTCGCGGAGGCTCAGCTGGATCAGTGCCTGCGCAAACCGAATAAACGGAGTGTATTAAACCGATGAGTCGCTTTTCTGATTTTCTTCGCCGAGCCAAAAACACCTCCTGCAGCGTTGTTGTCGTTGCAGCCGGAGCTTCTACACGGATGGGTGAGGACAAGCTCTTTATGGATCTCGCCGGAAAGCCGGTGCTTGCAAGAACGCTTACCGCGCTGAACGCCTGCAGCTGTGTGGACGAGATCGTTGTGGTAACGCGTCTCGAATCGCTCGAAAAGGTCGCCGCGCTCTGCCGCGAATACCGTGTCGATAAGGTTGGGAAGGTCGTTGTCGGCGGCGCTTCGCGCACCGAATCCGCGCTGGCTGGTCTTGTACAGATCCGGCGCAATGCAAAATATGTACTCATTCACGATGGCGCCCGTCCGCTTGTAACGGAGGAGATCGTGTACGATGCGATGCACAGCGCCGCGCTCTATAAATGCGCCGCTCCGGCCGTGCCTGTTACCGATACAGTCAAGGAGACCGATCACGACACCGTTGTGCGAACGCTAAACCGCAGCGCGCTGGCCGCCATCCAGACGCCGCAGGCGTTTGTTCCGGAGATCATCAAGGCCGCTCTCACGCGCGCTATCGCGGAAAAGAAAGAATATACGGACGACTGCGCCGCAGTGGAGGCGATGGGCGTGAAAGTCCACCTCTCCAAGGGCTCGCCCGAAAACATCAAGATCACCGGACCGGTCGATATCCCGACGGCAGCGGCGATTTTAAAAACGCGCGGGGAGTAAGCGGATGCGGATCGGACAGGGTTACGATGTTCACCGGCTGACCGAGGGGCGAAAGCTCATTCTCGGCGGCGTCGATATTCCATATGACAAAGGGCTGCTTGGTCATTCGGATGCCGATGTGCTTTCCCATGCGATCATGGATGCGCTGCTCGGCGCGGCGGCGCTCGGCGATATCGGGCAGCTATTTCCGGATACGGACGAGCGGTACGCCGGAGCGGACAGTCTGAAGCTCCTATCCGCTGTGTGCGCACATCTGCGCTCTCACGGCTGGGAGATCGTTAATACGGATGCTACGATCGTTGCGCAGCGGCCCAAGCTCATGCCGTACATTCCGGAGATGCGCTTTCGTCTGGCGGCGGCAATGGGTGTTCCGGAGGGCTGTGTGAGCGTGAAGGCTACGACGGAGGAGCACCTCGGCTTCACCGGCCGCGGCGAGGGCATTTCCACCATGGCCGTGGCGTTGATCTCGGAGAAATAAACCATAGTTTTTCCCTCTGCATAGAATGGGGTGCCATCTCGTATGCAGGGGGATTTTTTATGTATGCGATCATTTTGTTCCGCTCGCTGACGTATGCGCAGCGGGGGAGCCGGGCGTTAAGTCTGGCAGGAATTCCGTCGTACGTTATGAAAGCACCGCAGGGACTCACCGAAAAAGGCTGCGGCTACGGTGTGCGGCTGAACGAAGCAAAGCTGCGCCGGGCGGTCGCGCTGCTCGATGAGCGCGGCATCGACCGCGGCAGGGCGTTTCTGCTCTCCCGCCTTACCGGGGAATACCGGGAGGTGCCGCTGTGATCTATCTGGACAGCGCGGCGACATCGCTCCAGAAGCCGCCGGAAGTAGCGCGCGCCGTGGTGCGCGCCATGCAGAGCTGCGCGAGCCCCGGCCGCGGCGACCATGCCGCCGCCATGCGCGCCGCGGAAACGGTTTTTGCCTGCCGGGAGGAAGCGGCGGCACTCTTTCACATGACGCAGCCCGAAAACGTGGTCTTTACGATGAACGCCACACACGCACTCAACATTGCCGTCCATTCTCTGGTGAGGGAAGGAATGCGCGTTGCGGTGTCCGGCTTTGAGCACAACGCTGTTATGCGTCCGCTCTACGCTTCCGGCGCGAGCATTCTGACTTCGGATACGCCGCTTTTCGATTCAGCGGCGCTGGTCGACTGGTTTGAGCGGCATCTCCCGGAGTGTGACGCTGCCGTCTGCACCTGCGTGTCCAATGTATTCGGCTTCATTCTGCCGGTGCGGGAGATCGCGGCGCTCTGCCGGCAATTCGGTGTGCCGCTGATCGTGGACGCATCGCAGAGCGCCGGTATCCTGGATCTCGATTTTCCAAGGCTCGGCGCGGCGTTTGCCGCCATGCCGGGGCACAAGGGACTTCTCGGCCCGCAGGGAACAGGGATCCTGCTCTGCCGGGACACGGGGATGCCGCTTTTGTCCGGCGGGACCGGCGGCGACAGCCGCAGCCATTTTATGCCCGAAACGCTGCCCGAACGGCTGGAAGCCGGAACGCACAACGTCTGCGGCATTGCCGGTTTGCGTGAAGGCATTCGTTATATACGACGGAGGACAACGCAGCGCATTTATGCCGAAGAAGAGCGGCTTATGCGCCGCCTTGCCGCGCGACTGAACATTCTGCCGGGGCTGCGCGTCTACTATTCGGATAAGAATGACCAGTCCGGCGTGCTCTCCGTCGTGCCGGAGAAGATGAGCTGCGATGCGCTCTCCGAACGGCTCGGCGCGGCGGGGATCGCCGTCCGGTCCGGGCTGCACTGCGCCCCGCTCGCGCATGATACGGCGGGCACGCTCCAAACCGGAACGGTCCGGCTGAGCGTTTCGCCGTTCAATACGCCGCGGGAGATTGACCGCGCGGCGGACGTTATCGAAAATATTTTAAAAAATAGCTACAAATTGTAACCAATTATTTGCTATAATCCGTTAAATCCAGTATAATGTAATTTACACAGCAAAAACCAAGGAAGGGACAGTCCTATGGATAATTTCTGGTCATCGCTGAGACAGGCGTTCGGTCATCTCGGCACGATCCGCGTGATGGATATCGTCGATATCCTTCTTGTCGCAGCGTTCTTCTATTTCCTGATCACGCTGGTCCGCCGCACGAAGACGAACAAGCTGTTTCAGGGTATCGTATATATACTCCTTGCGCTCTGGCTGTCCGGCGAGATGCAGCTCTACACCGTGAACTACATTCTCCGCAACGCCGTGCAGGTAGGCCTTCTCGCGCTGGTCGTGCTGTTCCAGCCGGAGATCCGCCGGTTTTTGGAAAAGCTCGGCACAGGGTCGATTTTCTCCCGACTTTTGGGCGCGCCGCACACACTGAATGCCGACGCCGCCATTACGCAGACGGTGCTTGCCTGCGTGGATATGTCCGCAACGCGTACCGGTGCGCTCATCATCTTTGAGCGCGATAACCGTCTCGACGACCAGATCCGCACCGGCACGATCCTCGACGCGGAAACGACGGCGGAGCTTCTGAAAAACATTTTCTATCCCAAAGCGCCCCTGCACGACGGCGCTGCGATCATCCGCAGCGGACGGATCCAGGCGGCCGGATGCATGCTTCCGCTCTCCAACAACCCCAACCTGAGCAAGGAACTCGGCATGCGCCACCGCGCCGGCATCGGCATGAGCGAAGCGTCAGACGCCGTTGTAGTGATCGTATCGGAAGAGACCGGCGCGATCTCCGTGGCGGTCAACGGAATGCTCAAGCGGCATCTCACAAAGGACACCTTTGAAAAGATCCTCCGCAATGAGCTGATTCCCGAAGTGAAAGAGGAACCGACGGGCGCATTCCGCTTCCTCCGCCGGAAAGAAAAGGACAAAGCCGATGAATAATTCAAACGAAACGAAAGAAAGGAAAAAGCTGGATCTCAAACGAATCACGGACAGCCGTGTTTTCTGGATGATCCTCTCGCTGCTTGCGGCGTCGCTTCTCTGGATGTATGTGACGACGACCGAGGGCGTTGAGGTGGAAAAAACGCTCACCGGCGTAAAGATCGAGTTTCTCGGCGCGGACGCGATGCGCGCGTCGAGCGATCTCATCGTCACCGAGCAGGACCGCACCACCGTTAACCTGACGCTCTCCGGCACGCGCCGCGTGCTCTCCAAGCTCACAAACTCCAACGTGACGGCAACGGTGAATCTCAGCAACGTTGTGGCGGACGGACGGTATTCGGTTTCCTACGATATCTCCTATCCCGCCGGCGTGAATGCGAACGAAATAACGCTCGTCCACACGTCATCGGACGTCGTGAATTTCTATGTGGACAAGCTAGCCCGCAAGACCATTGAGGTCAAGGGCGCGTTCACCGGCAACACGGCGGACGGATATCTTGCCGACGAGAGCATGGTGTTCGATCCCCTGGTCGTTGCCATCAGCGGGCCGAAGACGGTCATCTCCAAAGTCGACCATGCGTTTGTGGCCATTACGCGTGAGGACGTGGACCGCACGCTGAGCTATTCCACGACGTATTCTCTCGTCGATTCCGACGATAACCCGATCGAAGACTCTTCCATTCAGCGTGAAACGGAAGAAGTCACCGTGACGCTGAACGTGCTTTCCACGAAGGAAGTGCCGCTTGACGTAACCATCATCGACGGCGGCGGCGCAACGCGCGACGCCAACACCCGCATTGACATTGAACCGAAGACGATCATGCTCGCGGGAGATGCCTCTGCCATCGACAGCACGACGAAGCTCATTCTCGGCACGATCAATCTTTCAAGCTTCGCCACGGACTTCTCCGCCACCTACACCATCATCCCGCCGAACGGCACCGAGAATATGACCGGCGTTACCGAGGCAACGGTGAGAGTATCCATCACGGGCGTTGCCACGAAGTCCTTCTCCGTGAATCCGGAAAATATCGTCTGCATTAACGTTCCCGAAGGCTACACCGCGGAGAACATCACGCAGGCGCTCAACGTCACGGTCCGCGCCCCGCAGGAGGTCCTTGACCAGATCAGCGAGGTGAATCTCCGCGCTGTGGCCGATCTCTCCAATCTCGGCACGAACGCCTCCGGCGTTTTCACCCCGACGGTCGAGATCAAGATCGACGGCTTCCCCGAAGCGGGCTGCGTTGGCGAATATAAGATCTATATCACGCTCAAGGAAAAGCATTAAGAGAGTATGTATGGCTACATTCGACCGGATATCGGCGAGCTTCGCATAAATGAATACCGCCGGTTCCGCTCGGCGTACTGCGGTCTCTGTGAGGCGCTCCGGCAGCGGTACGGGGTACTGGCCCGCTTTCTCATCGGGTACGACATGACGTTTCTCGCACTGCTCTCGCTATCGCCGGAGACGGCGATCGAGCAGCGCCGCTGTGTAGTTCATCCGCTGCGAAAGCAGCCCTGCATCTGCGGCATGACGGAGCTTTTCGACGCCGCAGATTACACGGTCATCCTCGCTTATCAAAAAATGCAGGACGATGCCGCCGACGAAAAGGGCTTTCGGTCGATACGCGCCCGACTTGCTCTCCGTCTCCTGCGAAGCCGCTGCCGCAAAGCGGCGGCCCGACAACCGAAATTTGACGAGAACGTCCGGCAATGCCTTTCTCAGCTCGCGGCAGTAGAGGAACGCGGCAGCGCGTCTCTCGACGAGGCGGCGGACTGCTTCGCCCGTCTTATGGCGTTTCCGGCGAACCGGCTGGCGGACGAGATGCAGCGGCGGCTGCAAAGCGAGATACTCTATCACGTCGGACGCGCCGTATATATTCTGGACGCGGCGGACGATTACTCCGACGATCGGAAAAACGGCCGGTACAACCCGCTCTGCCTGCGCTTCGGCTCCGAAGTCATGACGGCGGAGGAAAAAGCGGAGATTCGCGCCACGCTGAATCTCTCCCTTTCCCGCGCGATGAGCGCCGCGGCGCTCCTGCCGGAGAGCGCGTGGACGCCCATCATCGAAAACATCCTATCCTGCGGTGTCCCGCATGTTGCCGATGCGGTGTTTGCCGGAACATGGAAGAAAAACAGAAAAAATACGGAGGATCTCTGATCCGTCCGACAGGGAGTAAGTGAATGACAGATCCTTACGTTGTTCTGGGCGTTTCCCGAACGGCATCCGATGAGGAGATAAAAAAGAAATACCGCGAGCTTGCCCGGAAATACCACCCGGACAACTACGCCAACAACCCCCTCGCCGATCTCGCGCAGGAGAAGATGAAGCAGATCAACGAGGCATACGACGCGATCACGAAGGAACGCGCAGGCGGTGGGGCGCAGTATAAGACCTATACGCAGCCCGGCAGCACATCCTCCGGCAGCGCGAGCGGCCCCTACCGGGATGTTCGCTCGGCGATCATGGCGGGCGATCTCGCCCGCGCGGAGATGATCCTCGGCTCGATCGTGGATCGGAATGCGGAATGGCATTTTCTTATGGGTGCGGTGGCATATCACCGCGGCTGGATGGACGAGGCGTCCAAATACTTCCGCCAGGCGGCGTCGATGGATCCCGGCAATGCGGAATACCGGCAGGCGGTCGCACAGATGGAAAGTCAGGCGAACGGCCCGTTTGCGGGCGGACGCGCCGTTGGAATGAACACGCTCGACTGCGGCGCGTTCTGCCCATGCATGGCGCTGATGGCCACCTCCGGCGGCTGCGCGCCGTTTATTTGCTGCTGTTGATAACATTTTGATTCACATATTTGGGGAGATGGGAAGAAATGGGAAAATTGCTCAGTATGACCGGTTACGGAAGCGCCAAGGGCTCCGTAGAGGGTCAGGAGATCACCGTTGAGCTGAAAAGCGTGAACAACCGCTATCTGGACTGTTCGGTCCGGCTGCCGCGTAATTTCCTTTTTGCCGAGGATACGGTAAAGCAGGCGGTCTCCGCCGGCGTTTCGCGCGGTAAGGTGGATGTTTTTGTATCGGCGCAGGCTTCGCAGGATTCCGGGACGGTCGTTTCGGTGAATGAGGAACTTGCCCGCGGCTACCGCGACGCGGTCGCGCGCATCGCCGAAACGCTCGGACTCGAAAGCGGACTCAATGCATTCAGCCTTGCCCGGTTCCCGGATGTGCTCACGGTCGAGCGGCGCGAGTTGGATAAAGACAAAGCCGCCGCGGCGCTCTCGGAGATCACGGCAAAAGCTGTGGAGGAATTCAACGCCATGCGCGAGCGCGAAGGCGAACGGCTGCGCCGGGACATGCTCGGAAAGCTCGAAACCATTGAGGGGCTTGTTTCCGTTGTGGAGGAGCGATCCCCGCAGACGGTGAAGGAATACCGCGAGCGTCTCGAAGCGCGTCTGCGCGACATTCTGGCCGACCGCTCGCTCGATGAGCAGCGTGTCATCACCGAGGCCGCGATCTTCGCTGACCGCACCGCCGTGGACGAGGAGACGGTCCGGCTCCGCAGCCACATTGCGCAGTTCCGCACCATGCTGGAGGAAGGCTCTCCGATCGGCCGGAAGATGGACTTCCTTGTGCAGGAATTCAACCGCGAATCCAACACCATCGGCTCCAAGTGCAGCGACGCATCTCTCGCCAAGGTCGTGGTCGATCTCAAATCCGAGATCGAGAAGATTCGCGAGCAGCTGCAGAACGTGGAATGAGGTGCGGATATGAAGCTCATTAACATCGGTTTCGGCAATCTCGTTTCCGCCTCGCGTCTGATCGCTATCGTCAGCCCGGAATCCGCGCCGATCAAGCGCATCGTTCAGGATGTCCGCGAGCGCGGCGAGCTGATCGACGCGACCTATGGCCGCCGCACGCGCGCGGTCATCATCATGGACAGCGGCCATGTGATCCTCTCGGCGCTCCAGCCCGAAACGGTCAGCGCTCGCATGATCGGCCGCAGCGAAGAACCTTCAGCGGAAGAGAGGGACGAGGAATGAAACGCGGTAAGCTGCTGGTGATTTCCGGGCCGTCCGGCTGCGGAAAATCCACCGTGATCGGAAAGATGATGGCAGGGCGGGAGAATGTGGAGTTCTCCGTATCCGCCACAACGCGCCGCCCGCGCCCCGGAGAGAAAGAGGGCGTCGATTACTTTTTCGTTTCCCGTGAGCGTTTTGAGGAAATGATCCGGAACGACGAGCTTTTAGAGCATGCCGAGTTTGTCGGCAATTGCTACGGTACGCCGAAGTCACAGGTTTGTTCGAGGCTGGAAAGCGGCGTGTCCGTGATACTGGACATTGAAGTGCAGGGCGCGGCGCAGGTGAAGCAGAAGCTGCCCGAAGCCGTTACCGTGTTCCTTGCCCCTCCGGGGCTGGATGCGCTGGAACGCCGTCTCCGCGGCCGCGGGACGGAATCGGAAGAGACGATCCGTGCGCGGCTCGACACAGCACGGCGCGAAATGGCGCTGGCGCCGAACTATGATTATACTGTGATCAACGATGACCCGGATCGCGCGTCCCACGAGCTCGGAGCCATCCTCGACAAATAAATCCCATACAATGTTTTGCACCGGTAAACGCCGGATCAGAAAGGAATGGAATCTGTTATGATGCTTTATCCCCCGATGGCGAGCCTTGTTGATAAGGTCGGCAGCCGCTACCTTCTCGTGAACCTTGTTGCGCGCCGCGCCCGCCAGATCGCGAACGAAGCCGAGGAAAACGGTGAGATCCTCGATAAGAAGCCGGTCTCCATGGCGATCGACGAAGTGTATTCCGGCAAACTGACGCTGGAAAAGACGGATGACTGATTCGCCGGCAACGGCAAAAATCGCTGTCGCCGCCGCGACATACTGGGTAGACCGACCGTTTGACTACCGTATTCCGCCCGCGCTCGCAGATAAGGTCGTGCCGGGCGTGCGTGTCGTTGTCCCGTTCGGCGGCGGCAACCGCCGCACGGAGGGGATCGTCCTGTCTCTCGGTACGGCGCAGTCCGGTATGCGGCTGAAAAGCATTGCCTCGGTGCTGGACGCGTCGCCCGTGCTCTCCCCGGAGATGATCCGCTTGGCGGTCTGGCTGCGCGAGCGGTATTTCTGCACGGTATACGATGCCGTACACGCGATGCTGCCCGCCGGACTCTGGTACCAGATGGAGTCGGTATATATGCTCTGCGCCGGTTTTGACCGGGAGAGCGCGTATGCCGCAACGGGAAAGTCTGCGCAGGAGCAGCTTGTTCTCGATGCCGTTTTTGCCCATGGCGGAAGCTGTCCGCTGGTCGATCTGGAGCGGCTTTTTGAGAATGTGAGCCCGGCACGGGCGCTGCAGTCGCTCGTGCGAAAGGGCGTTCTGGAAACGGACAGCCGCGAAAAGCGCCGCGTCGGCGATAAAAAGATCCGCATGGTCTCTCTGACTGTTTCGGCGGAGGACGCGCAGGTCGCGGCGGACCGCCGCGAGAAGCGCGCGCCGCTGCAAAGCGCGTGTCTGCGTCTTTTGTGTACGCTCGATCGGGTTTCCTTTTCTGAGCTCTGCTATTTCACAGGCGCTTCGTCCTCGTCCGTCAATGCGCTGGTAAAAGCGGGACTGGCGGAGATCACGCAGGACGAGGTGTTCCGCCGTTCTGTTCTCCGCAGCGAGGAGCAATCTCCGCTGCCGGAGCTCAACGAGGAGCAGCGCGCGGCGTTTGAGGGCATCCTATCGCTGTACGACGGCGAGCATGCATCGGCGTCGCTCCTCTATGGCGTCACCGGAAGCGGCAAGACATCCGTGTACGTCCATCTGATCGACGCCATGCGCCGAAAAGGGAAGGCGTCCATCCTGCTCGTGCCGGAGATCGCGCTCACGCCGCAGATGATCCGCATTTTCTCCTCGTACTTTGGAGATGACATCGCGGTACTCCACAGCTCTCTCGCCGTTGGCGAGCGCTACGATGAGTGGAAGCGCATCAAGACCGGAAGAGCGCGCGTTGTGATCGGCACGAGAAGCGCCGTCTTCGCCCCATGCAGCGATCTCGGCCTCATCATCATGGATGAGGAGCAGGAGTATACTTACAAATCCGAAAACTCCCCGCGCTACCACGCCCGCGACGCCGCCAAGTTCCGGTGCGCATCCTCCAACGCACTTCTGGTTCTCGGCAGCGCGACGCCGGATGTGGAAAGCCGTTACCGCGCCGAAAAGGGCGTGTATCATCTGTTTACCCTGAAAAACCGCTTCAACGCCCGTCAGCTGCCCTCCGTCCGCATCGTAGATATGCGGCAGGAGCTTCGCGGCGGAAACGGCAGCGAAGTAAGCGGTGTGCTGCTGCACGAACTGCGGGAAAACATTTCCCGCGGCGAGCAGAGCATCCTGTTTTTGAACCGCCGCGGCGCGGCAAGCCTTGTCGCCTGCGGTGAGTGCGGCTATACTTACAGCTGTCCGCATTGCAGCGTGAATCTCACGTGGCACAGCGTCACCCGGCGGCTCGTCTGCCATCACTGCGGCTATACGCGAGCGCTCGACGATGCTTGTCCCGAATGCGGCGGCTTGCTCAATCAGTTCGGCACCGGCACGCAGAAGCTCGAGGAGCATCTGCGCGAGGCACTGCCGGATGTGGAGATACTGCGTATGGACGCGGATTCCGTTTCCCCTGCGGGTTCGCACGAGAAGATACTCTCCCAGTTTCGGGAGAAGAAGGTGCCGATCCTCATCGGCACGCAAATGGTCACAAAGGGTCTGGATTTTGAGAATGTGACGCTCGTCGGCGTTATTTCCGCCGACCAGCTCCTGTATTGCGGCGATTACCGCGCGGGAGAGCGCTGCTTTTCTCTGATCACGCAGGTCGTCGGTCGCTCGGGACGCGGCGCGAAGCCCGGACGGGCGATCATCCAGACGTTCACGCCGCAGAATCCCGTGATCGGCATGGCGTCCCGGCAGGACTACGAGGGCTTTTATGCCGAAGAGATCGAGCTGCGGCGGCTGCAGAACTGTCCGCCGTTTTCGGATATCGTGACCGTTACGGTGTCGGCGGAGGATGAATCTGCCGTCCTCCGGTGCTGCACCTACATCCGCGACCGGATAAGATCGGAGCTTCGCGGACGAAAGGATGCCGCTGTGCTCGGCCCCGCGCCGTTGCCGGTCGTGCGCGTCAGCAACCGCTACCGCTACCGTGTAACGCTGCATTGCCGGTTTGACAAGGAGATCCGGACGCTTGTATCCGGCCTTCTCATTCAATGCAATACCGCAAAAGAATACAAGGGTGTGTCGGTCTTTGCCGACTATAACCCAATGGAGTGAATACTATGGCGCTTAGAAATATTCTGACTGAGGAAAACCCTGCGCTGCGGAAGGTCTGCCGTCCGTATACGGCCTTCGACGAGCGGCTGCATCAGCTGCTGGACGATATGAAGGAGACACTTTCGCAGGCGAACGGTGTCGGCCTCGCCGCGCCGCAGGTCGGCATTATCCGCCGCGCCTGCATTGTGATGGAAACCAACGTCCCGGAAGGGGAGGACGAGTATTTTATCGAGCTCGTAAACCCCGAGATCATCGAACGGGACGGCGAGCAGGAAGGCGGCGAGGGCTGCCTGAGCCTGCCGGAGCGGTACGGCGTCGTCAAGCGTCCGAACCATGTCAAAGTCCGCTCACAGGATCGGAACGGCAACACGTTTGAGGTCGAAGGCACCGGCCTTACCGCCCGCTGCTTCTGCCACGAGATCGACCATCTCGACGGCGTTCTCTTTACCGACCGCGCGACGCATATGTACACAGACGAGGAAATGGAAGAGCTCTACGGCGGAGACGATAAAGAATGAGAATTGTTTTTATGGGTACGCCGGACTTTGCGGAAGAATCGCTGCGCGCGCTTCTCGAGGCCGGTGAGGACGTTGCCGCGGTTTTCACGCAGCCGGACAAGCCGCGGGGACGCGGCATGCAGGAGAGCTTTTCTCCGGTGAAAACGCTGGCCGTGGAGCGCGGCATTCCCGTATATCAGCCCGTCACCTTCAAGGACGGCGCGGCAACGGAGCTTCTGCGCACGCTCGCGCCGGAGCTTCTTGTGGTCGTGGCTTACGGCCGTATTCTGCCGCAGACGTTTCTTGACGTGGCAAAATACGGCAGCATCAATGTCCATGGCTCGCTCCTGCCGAAATACCGCGGCGCTGCGCCCATTCAATGGGCGGTGCTCAACGGGGACAAGACGACCGGCGTTTCCGTGCAGTACATGGCTGCGGCGATGGACGCCGGGGACGTGATCGCTTCGCGCGAAACGGAGATCGGCGAGTTTGAAACGTCCGGGGAGCTCTTTGACCGGCTCAAAACTCTCGGCGCAGAGCTTCTTGTGGAGACCGTGCGGAAGATCGCTTCCGGTGATGTTGTCCGTATACCGCAGAACGAGGCGGACGCCACCTACACGAAAATGCTCCATAAGGAAATGTGTCCGATCGACTGGAACAAATCGCCGCGTGAGATCGTGAAGCACATCTGCGGTCTGGATCCGTGGCCGGTGGCCACGGCGGAGCTTGACGGCGTATCGTTCCGCGTGTTCGGCGCGGAATACACCGATACGAAAACGGCGCTTGCGCCCGGAAAGATCGTATCCGCCGGAAAAGCGGGCATTGAAGTCGCCTGCGGCGGCGGCCAGACTCTTCGCATCACCGAGATACAGGCGGCAGGGAAGAAGCGCATGAGCGCAGCGGCTTTTCTGCTCGGCCACCCGATGAAGGCCGATGGCTAACGGCACGGCGGGCGCCCGCGAGGCGGCGCTGTATGTCCTCGCCCGCTGCCGGAGGTTTGACGCCTGGTCGCAGCAGACGATCCAGACGGCGGCGGAAAAGTTTTCTCTGGATGAGCGCGACACGGCGCTCTGCACAAAGCTCTGTCTGGACGTGCTGCAGAACGCGGCGCTCTGTGAATATTACATCGGCTGCTATTCCAGCGTTCCTGCCGCAAAGCTCGAGCCGAACCTTCTGGATATTCTCCGGCTCGGTGTCTGCCAGCTCCTGTTTATGGATAAAATACCCGTGTCGGCGGCGGTCAACGAAGCGGTCGAACAGACGAAACGCTCCGGCTCCCGTGCCGCGGGTCTGGTGAATGCCGTGCTGCGCCGCGTTGCGGAAAACCGGGAAAACCTCCCGGAGATCCCAAACATCGGAACAGCCCAGGAGCTCTCCGTCCGGTTCAGCCACCCGCTGTGGCTCTGTGAGCGGATGGTTTCCGAGCTTGGCTATGACGGGGCGCACGCCTTTTTCGCGGCAAGTAACCGCGCGCCGAAGCTCACGGTCTCGGTGAACACCCGGTACGGCGACGCGCCGTCACTTGTGGAGCGTTTTTCCTCGGCGGGCGTTTGCGCGCACGTCAGCGAACTTTCCTCCGTGTCCGTGTGTGTGGAGGATAAAGGCAGCGCTGCCGCGCTCCCCGGCTTTGCTGCGGGCGAGTTCTTTGTGCAGGATGCTGCCGCAGCGATGAGTGTTTTGTGCGCCGCGCCGAAAAAAGGGATGCGCGTGCTGGATGCCTGCTCCGCGCCCGGCGGAAAGAGCCTTCTCTGCGCGTCGCTGATGGAAAACGACGGAGAAATTCTCGCCTGTGATCTTCACGAAAAAAAGCTCCGGCTTGTAGAGGAAAACGCCGAGAGACTCGGTTTTTCCATCATTCGCACTGCGCCGATGGACGCTTCCAAACCGTATGAAGCGCTCCGCGGGAGCTTCGATCTTGTCATTGCGGACGTACCGTGTTCCGGCATGGGCGTTATCCGCAAAAAGCCGGAGATCCGCTATAAGGATCCCAAAGCGCTTGCCGGTCTCCCGGCAATACAGAAGCGGATCGCGGACGGACTTGCCGCGTGCGTCCGGCCGGGTGGGATCCTTCTTTATTCCACCTGCACCGTTTTCCATGAGGAAAACGAGGATGTTGCGGAACGATTTCTTCACGATCATCCGGACTTTGTCCGCGAGGAGCAGCGGCTCATATTGCCGCAGGAATATGATACGGACGGCTTTTTCTATTGCCGTATGAGACGAAATGGCTGAACTGACCGAAAAAATCGATATAAAATCCATGCTTCCGGAAGAGCTGGCGGAGTATCTCCGCTCGCTCGGACAGCCGGCGTATCGGGCAAAGCAGCTCTTTCGCTGGTTTTCCGCCGGCTGCGGCTCGTGGGATGAAATGACGAATCTCCCCCGTGCGCTCCGGCAGGAGCTTTCCGAGCATTGCACTCTCTCCGCGCCGCGGGTGCTTAAAAAGCAGCAGTCCGCCGAGGACGGCACGATCAAGTTCCTCTGGGAATTGCAGGACGGAAACGCCGTGGAAACGGTCGTCATGCGGTATCACTACGGGAATACGGTCTGCATCTCCTCGCAGGTCGGCTGCCGGCAGGGATGCGCGTTCTGCGCTTCGACCATCGGCGGCCTTGTGCGGAATCTCACGCCGTCGGAAATGCTTGACGAGGTGTTGTTTTCCGAAAAGGAATCCGGTCTGCCGGTTTCTCACATCGTTCTGATGGGCATTGGCGAACCGCTGGATAATTTTGATACCGTCATGCGGTTTTTGGAGCTCATCAACCACCCGGAGGGACGCAACATCAGCATGCGTCATATATCGCTCTCCACCTGCGGGCTGACGGAGCGCTTCGACGATCTGGCGGAGCGCGATCTCCAGATTACGCTTTCCGTATCGCTGCACGCGCCGGACGACGAAACGCGCAGCCGCATCATGCCGGCCAACCGCGGCCGCGGCGTGGACGAGCTTTTCCGCAAATGCAAAGCCTATTATGACAAAACCGGACGGCGCATATCGTTTGAATATGCGATGATCGACGGTGTGAACGATTCCCCGGAGCAGGCGGAGCTGCTTGCCCGGCGGGTAAAGCCGCTCGCGGCGCATGTCAATCTTATTCCGCTCAACCATGTGGATGAGCGCTGCTTTGAGCCATCCAAACCGGAGAATCTCAAACGGTTTGTGAATATACTTACGAAGAACGGAGTCAACACGACCATACGGCGGCGTCTCGGCAGCGATGTGGACGCATCCTGCGGACAGCTGCGCCGCAAAATGACGAGGGAAGCAAAATGAACGCTTTCGGCATTACCGACAAGGGAAAAGTACGTTCCGCCAATCAGGACGCCTACCGCCTGAGCCTTTCGCCGGATGGCGAATATGTTCTTGCGGCGCTGTGCGACGGCATGGGCGGCGTGCATGGCGGCGAGATCGCCTCGGCGGTCGCCGCGGACTCATTCATGCAGTATGCGGAAGATATGCTGCGCCGTGAACCGAAATCCGATGCGGCGCAGGTCCTGCGCGAAGCGGCGGCATATGCCAATCTGAAGGTATATGACCGCGCTTTCCGCGACGAGGGCTGCCGGGGTATGGGTACGACGCTTGTGGCCGCGCTTGTGCGTCCGGAAGACGCCGCCGTCGTCAACATCGGCGACAGCCGGTGCTACTGGCTGGCGGACGGCCAGCTCCAGCAGGTCACGCGGGATCATTCGCTCGTGCAGAGCATGGTGGACCGCGGGCTGATCACCGAGGATGAAGCCCGTTCCCATCCGCGAAAGAACGTGATCATGCGGGCTGTCGGATTGGAACGAACCATTCGCAGCGATATTTTCCGGCTGGACATCCGTCCCGGCGACGCGCTGCTGCTCTGCTCCGACGGGCTCAGCAATCTTGTTGACGCCGGGGAGATGGAATCCCTTCTTCTGGCGTCCTCGGATGACGATGCGGTCTGCCGCGAGCTTCTGCGCATGGCGCTCGACCGCGGCGCGCCGGACAACGTCACGCTGGCGCTCGTGCGCCGATGAACCTACGGGGGAATGATATGGATACGAAAAATCAGGATAAATACCGCGGCATGATGCTCGATGGCCGGTATGAGCTCGTAGAGCAGATCGGCAGCGGCGGCATGGCGGTCGTATATAAAGCGATGTGCCACCGGCTGAACCGCTATGTGGCGGTGAAGATCATGCGTCCGGAGCTTGCGAAGAACGAAAAGTTCCGCCGCCGCTTCCAGACGGAATCGCAGGCGATCGCAAAGCTCAGCCACCCGAACATCGTCGGCGTGTACGACGTGAGCCGCACCGATCATGTGGAATACATCGTTATGGAGCTCGTGGACGGCATCACGCTCAAACAGTATCTGCAGGACCACGGCCCGCTTGACGCGGTGCAGGCAGTGGATTTCTCGCTGCAGATCGCGCGGGCGCTCGCCCACGCGCACGGAAAAGGTATTGTCCACCGTGATATCAAGCCGCAGAACATCCTTGTCGTCAATGACGGCGTCATCAAGGTCGCGGACTTCGGCATCGCCAACCTTCAGTCCGAAGTGCCGGACGTGGAGAACGAAGCCATCGGCTCGGTGCATTATATCTCGCCGGAGCAGGCCAGGGGCCTTCCAGTGGACGGACGGAGCGATATCTATTCGCTCGGCATCGTCATGTACGAAATGCTCTCCGGCAAGCTGCCGTTTGATGGCGACGATGACCGGACGGTTGCGCTCAAGCACCTCTCGGCGGTCCCGACGCCTCTGCGCGAGATCGCGCCGTCGGTGCCGGAAACGCTCGAAAAGATCGTGATGAAGGCAATGGAAGCCTCGCTCGATAACCGGTATCAGACGGCGGACGCGCTTGCCGCCGATCTCGAAGCGCTGCAGAAATCGCTCACCGGCTCACTTGACAGGATCGAGGGAAACGTTGCACCGCTGAGCACGGCGGGCGAGCTTGGCAGGGAGGACTATGTCCGCCGCCGCCGCCGCGCCCACCGCGTCAGCATGCTCTCCGGCTTTTTCGGCGTGATGGCCGCCATTTTGATCATTGCTGTCTTTCTCTGGAACTATTTTCTGAGCGATATATTCGTTGTTAACCAGCGTGTCGCCATCCCGAACTTTGTCGGCAGCAACTACGAGACCATCATCAACAGCAAAGAATTCAAGGGGAAATACAACTTTGATCTCATTTACGAGATCGACCCGAACGTCGAGCGCGGCATCATCATCGGCCAGTCGCCCGACGCGGGAAAGAGCTATATGCTGACTTCGGACGGCATCCATGTGACGCTTACGGTGAGCACTGGCGTTATGTTAACCGAAATACCCAATCTGATCAACTACGATTATCGCGAAGCGACGAGCGAGCTGGAAAAGCTCGGCTTTGTTGTGGACAAAACGTTTGCCGATTCCGACGATGTCGCGGCGGACTGTGTAATGCAGATCAGCCCCTCGCCGGGGGAGAAGCTCCCCGCGGGCGCGACGGTCTATCTCACGATCAGCCAGGGAGCCAAGACCGAAACAGTCATCATGCCGTATCTCGTCGGCAAGGACTATGCCACGGCGGAAGCAGAGCTTGCCGCGGCGCGGCTGACGCTCGTTTCCGTGAGCTACGTTTACAACAACACAATCCCCGTGGACTATGTTGTCAGCCAGACGGTCGAGGCCGGGACGGAGATCCCCGCGTACTCCAAGATCTATCTGCAGATCTCGCTCGGACCCGAAACGACGCCGACACCCTCGCCCTCGCCGGTCCCGACGCAGGATCCGAACGCCGAGTGACGCTCATGGAAGGACGGATCATCAAGGCGCTGAGCGGCTACTACTATGTCGATACCGGCGCGGAGCTCGTCACCTGCCGCGCGCGGGGAAAGTTCCGTCTCGACGGAACGAGCCCGCTCGTCGGCGACCGTGTGCGGCTGGATGTGTCATCGGACGGCACAGGCAGCGTGCGGGAGATTCTCCCGCGGCGGAACTATTTCATTCGTCCGGCTGTCGCCAACATCGATCTCATGGTGATGCTCGCTGCGGCGGTCAATCCGGTCACGGACCCATTCCTCATCGACCGCGTATCCGCGCTCGCGGCACATCATTCCTGCGATTTTCTTCTCTGCATCAATAAGGCCGATCTCAATTCCGGCGACGAGCTTTTCTCCATTTACTCCGCCTCGGGCATCCCTGTGCTGCGGACGAGCGCCGTCACCGGCGAGGGGCTCCCGGAGCTTTCCGAGCGGCTTGCCGGAAGAGTCTGTGCATTTACGGGCAACTCCGGCGTCGGAAAATCCAGCCTTTTGAACGCGCTTTCGCCGGAGCTTTCCCTGCTTACCGGCGAGGTGAGCCAGAAGCTCGGCCGCGGCCGCCACACGACGCGCCACGTGGAGCTTTTTGCTCTGCCGAACGGCGGGTACGTCGCCGATACACCGGGCTTTGGCTCCTTTGATATCGAGCAGATGGAAGCCATCCGCCCGGCAGAGCTGCAATATTGCTTTCCGGAGTTTGAGCCGTATCTCGGGGCGTGCCGGTTCACGGACTGCACGCATCGGAACGAGCCGGACTGCGCCGTGAACGCCGCGGCGGACGAGGGGGCGATCCATCCCTCACGGCTCGATTCCTACCGCCGTCTGTGGGAGCAGGCGAACCGGAAAAAGGACTGGGAAGTCCGCCAAACGGAATAAGAACATATGGTCCCCCGGTGCGTACTATGTAATAAACAAGGTGCGCATCGGGGGACTGTTTATGCGGCGCGGAAATCGGCGAAAAAAACCGGTAGGGTGGATCATCGTAACGGTGGGGGTCATCGTCCTGCTCTCACAGATCCTGCCGGAGGGTTTCTGGTGGTTTTTGCTCGGCGCGTGTCTGATCGGCGTCGGCATATGTATCAATCGAAATTGCTGTTGAGGAGGATCGTATATGTATATGAAGGTCATTTATATCCGGCTTCCGGGATTTTTGTATCGGATGCTTTCGAAGCTGTGACATATTTTTCGGGCGTTCCTCATACGGTATATTGAAAACGGACAAGGAGAGGAATGTCTATGGAAGTCAATCTGAAACGGGAAGCCATTCAATACTGTACTCCTGTTTATTCCGATACACTCAGCCGCGAGGAGACGCTCGAAACGGTCGTTTCCGATACGCTGCCGGACATCGCCCGTATTCTGGACGTGGATGCCGCGGTGTATCTGCGCTCCAAAACGCTGCAGCAGGGGAGCATCCGGATCGAGGGAAGCATCCGCGGAACGGTGCTCTATATCGGCGAGGATTCGGAGCGGTTGCAAAGGATCGAAGCGGAACTTCCGGTCAGCTTTTCCGCGGAGGCAGAGGGCACGGAGGATACCGATATACTTGCCGCGAATCTCTGCGTATCGTCGGCGGACGCCAGGCTTTTAAACCCGCGGAAGATCCAGTTTCGCGCCGGGGTCTGCGCCGCGGTCGCGGCGTATCGCAGCGTGACGGCGGAGCTCCCGACAGAGGCGGAGCCGACGCCGGGACTTTATACGCTGACTGACACAAAGACGGTCAGCTTTCTCTCCGGCATCGAGGAGAAGAGCTTTCTTGTATCCGACGAGGCAGAGCTTCCCGCCGGATGCCCGCCGATGGAAAAACTGCTCTGCTATTCGCATACGGAGACCGTGGAGGAGCTCAAGCAGGTCGGCGGAAAGATGATATTGCAGGGAACGGTTCGGCTCGATACGCTGTATCTGACGGCCGGAGACGATGCGCCGCAGCAGCAGAGCTTTCGCATCCCATTCTCCCAGATCCTTGACATAGCGAACGGAAAAGCGGAGCTTTCCACCGTGATACTGACCTCCGGCGGGTGCTATCTGGAACCGCTCTCCGGCAGCGACGGCATAACCTCGCTGCATTTGGAGCTGCACCTGTGCGCGCAGACGCTCTGTCGCAGCGAGACGGAGATCCGGTATATCGCGGACGCCTACAGTCTCAAAAACGCCTGCCGCCTGAAAACAGACGTCATCCGCACGCTGAATACGGCGCGAGCGTCGGTCCTTCGGCAGTCGGTGCGTGAGACGCTGGAAGCACCGGATTCCCCGAAGGAGATCGTGTATACCCGCGTGACGGCGGCGTTTCCTGTCCGGACGGAGAACGGCGTTTCGGAAAACATCTGCGTCCGCGTGCTCTTCCGTACCCAGCGCGGCAGTCTCTCGTCCATGAGCCGCGTTCTCACGCTCACGTTCGAGGGCGGCGGGACAGCCGGTATGACGCTGCCGGAAACAGCACGCTTCGGTGAGGTGTACGCCGCCGCCGGAGACGGAGCTGTGGAGCTGCGCTGCCCGGTCGAACTCTCACTCGACGCGGCGGACGTTTCCGAGCTCACCTATGTGAGTCAAATGGAACTGGAGGAACGGGAGACCGCGGACGAGACCGAGCGTCCGTCCCTGATCGTGATCCGGCTCGGCGAGGAATCGCTCTGGACGGTCGCAAAGAAATTCGGCTCTACGCGCGAGCTGATCGAATCGGCCAATCCCGGGCCGGTGAACCCGGGGGATCTGATCCTTATTCCGCACGGGAGATAAGGAACCCCCTTGTCATCCGGCAAGGAAAGTGCTATAATTTCTTTAAACGTATTTTTGTTTGGGGGAATTACAGCATGTCCGGACATTCCAAGTGGCATAACATACAGAAAACCAAAGGCGCCCAGGACGCTAAGCGCGCACAGGCGTTCACCAAGATCGCCCGTGAAATGATCGTTGCCGTTAAGGAAGGCGGCAGCGGCGATCCGGCGAACAACTCCCGTCTCGCGGCGGTCATCGCCAAGGCGAAGGCGACCAATATGCCGAACGACAACATCAAGCGCACCATTGAAAAGGCGCTCGGCAGCGGCGCGACCGACAACTACGAAAGAGTTACCTACGAAGGCTACGGCCCCTCCGGTGTCGCCATCATCGTGGACGCCATGACCGATAACCGCAACCGCACCGCGTCCGATGTTCGCCATTACTTTGACAAGTACGGCGGAAACATGGGTGCCGCCGGCTGCGTTTCGTGGTCGTTCGATAAGAAGGGCGTCATCGTGATCGATAACGAGGACGAGGATCTCGACGAGGAAGCCGTTTTTGAATCGGCGCTGGAGGCCGGCGCGGACGATCTCGAAGCGGAAGAGGGCATCTTCACGGTCTATACCCAGCCGGACGATGTTGCCGCTGTCGCTGAGGCACTCTCCGCCAAGTACCGTCTGCTCTCCGCGCAGGTGGAAATGGTTCCGCAGAACTACATCACCCTCACCGACGAGGGCGATATCAAGAACATGTCCAAGATGCTCGAGATGTTCGACGATAACGAGGATGTTCAGAACGTCTGGCACAACTGGGAGAACGAAGAGTAATTCCCGCCGTATAACAAAACCCCGACTGTCCGCGGACAGTCGGGGTTTTGGCTTATGTGTGCCGTTTCAGGTATTCTACGATTTCCGGATACCGGTCCGACTGGATGTGGATTCCGTCACCGGAGTTGAAGCTGTTGAGAAAATATCCGGCCTTGTCGCACATCATGCGGAAAAGATCAATGTATTCCGTGTCATATTCACGGGAGAGCGTTTTGACGAGCTGGGAATAAAATACCGTACTGTCAGGATTGTAAAGCTCGTTCATTGGTGTGTAGCGCCCGACAGGAACGAGCGAGAGAAGATAGATCCTCGCGCCCGGCTGCGTTTCTTTTACAAGATCGAGGATCGTCCGCATGGGGTTCATGAACCGTTCCACACGGTCGTCACGCAGCGAACTGTCGTTGATGCCTAGCATTATGTAAACTTTTCCGTAGGACTTGGCGTGCAGCGCGTCGCTGAGCGTGCCGTATCGTCCATCGGGCAGCTCATAGAATTCGTAATCTACAACGGCCTGTGCCGTGTGGCCGACGACGGCGTAGTAATCCGGACCGGATAGGCCGGAGTATTTCTGCATGCCGACGATCTGCGAATGGCCGATGAAGCACACATCGTTAAACCAATCGTCCGATACCGGCTCGCTCTCCGCAACGGTGGAGACGGGGAGGGCGGTCAGGATATCCCGCTGGGAGCCGAGAAAGCGGAGGATGATCTCCTCGCCATCGGCGAGCGGCACGGCGTCGCGATAGTGGAAGTATCCGTCCGTATCCTCGATCATCACACCGGCGCGCTGGATGGTGAAGGCGGCGGTCTGCGCCTCCGGTGTCATCAGCCCGCCGTCGAGGAACGAGTACCAGGCGTTGATCGCGGGGAGAGACACGCCGTAGGCGTTAGCGCAGCGGTAGAGCGTGATGAGAAACGCCTCGCGCGTGATCGGCATATCGGGGCTGAATGTACCGTTTCCGTCGTTCGGGATGATGTTTTTCTTCAGCGCCCACGCCGTTCCGGCGGCGTACCACTGGGAAGCGTCCACGTCCGAGGGGATCGTTTCCGCGTCCTCCGCGCTGCCGAAAATGTTATAGAGAATACCGACGAGCATCGCGCGCGTCATGTCTCTGCCCATCCCGCCGCTTTCCGCGTCGCGGAAGAGCTCGCGATAGTCGGACATCGAGGCGGCCTCGCAGTATTCGGATACGCGCCGGCTGATTTCTTCCTCGCCGTCGGCATGGGCCGGCAGACACAGTGCGGAAAGAAGAACGGCGGTCAGCAGTAGGGATAATACTCGCTTCATGGGTACACTCGCTTTCGTAATCTAAAAAATCAGAGAAGCTGCAGGCTCTCCAAACAGTTTTGCAGTTTTGCGGCGTTCCCCTCCGCCATCGGGCAGAGCGGCAGACGAAGCCGGCCGGAATCCCAGCTGAGCATCTGCATCGCGGTTTTTACCGGGATAGGATTGACCTCGTAAAAGAGTGCGTCGAAAAGTCCGGCGTACGCCTCGTGGATGGCGCGGGCGGTGAAAAAGTCACCGCTGAGCGCTGCGGCGCAGAGCGTCGCCATGACCTGCGGCACGATATTTGACGCTACCGAGATCACGCCCTTTGCTCCGAGCGCAAGCATGGGCAGCGTCTGGTCGTCATTTCCGCTCCAGATGTTCAGCGCATCGCCGCAGAGATGCCTCGTTCGGGAGACAAGGGAAATGTCACCGGAGGCTTCCTTTACGCCGTTGATGCGCGGTATCTCCGCCAGACGCGCGTAGTGCTCCGGTGTACAGGATACGCCGGTCCGGCCGGGGACGTTGTAAACGATGAGCGGCAGCTCGGAATGCTCCGCGACGTAGGCAAAGTGCCGGACGATTCCTTCAGAACTCGCTTTGTTGTAGTAAGGCGTTGTAAGCAGAAGCGCGTCCGCTCCGAGCCGTTCGGCGCGCCGCGCGGCGTTTGCCGCGGCGAGCGTGTCGTTCCCACCGATCCCGGCGATGACTTTCATGCGGGAACGGGTGTAAACCGCGGTGAACTCGATAATGGAAGCGCGTTCCGCCTCCGAAAGCGTCGCGGCCTCGCCGGTCGTGCCGCACACGACAACGGCGGCGGTGCCGCCTTCGGCCTGCCGGTCGAGCGCAGCGGCAAGACGGTCGTAGTCTACGCCCCGGTCGGTGAATGGGGTAACAAGCGCAGCTGCGCTGCCGGTGAAAACAGGTTTTTTCATGTTCCGTCCTTTCTGCCGGTCCGTGCCGCACGGCGTGCGGCAGGGAAGGGAACGGCAAAAAATACTCCCGTGCCATTGTATGCAGCGGGACGGGCCGCGGTGAGCGGAAGTTCGGCGCTTTTGCGGTTGCAAAGGGAGCGGAACATGTATATAATATTTTAAAGTATAATAACACTCCGCCGTACTCCCGTCAAGGTGAGCACGGCGGCAAAACACAGCAGCCGGACATACCGGCAGATGGAGCAGCTTTGAAAAAATCGGACTTTTACTATGATCTCCCTCCGGAGCTTATCGCCCAGACGCCGCTCGAGCGGCGCGACGCCTCGCGCCTTCTGACGCTGGACAAGCGCACGGGGGCAACCGAGCACCACGTCTTCCACGAGCTCCCGGACTTTCTCAACGAGGGCGACTGCCTTGTGATGAACGATTCCCGCGTGATCCCGGCGCGGCTCTTCGGTACGCGGCCGACGGGCGGCAGCGTGGAGGTCGTGCTGCTGCGCGATCTCGGCGGCGGGGACTGGGAATGCCTCACCCGTCCGGGGCGCAAAACGCAGCCCGGAACGCATATCTCCTTCGGCAACGGAGAGCTGACAGCGGAGGTCGTCCGTGCGGAAGCGGACGGCAACAAGGTGCTGCATTTCAACTATGACGGTATCTTTCTTGAGTTATTGGACAAGCTCGGCAAAATGCCGCTGCCGCCGTATATCAAGGAAGAGCTGACGGACAAGGAGCGTTACCAAACGGTATATTCCCGCGACCCCGGTTCCGCGGCGGCGCCGACGGCGGGGCTGCACTTTACGCCGGAGCTTCTGCAGCGCATCGCCGATAAAGGCGTTTCGCTCGCCTATGTTACGCTGCACGTCGGACTCGGCACATTCCGTCCGGTCAAGGAGGACAATATCGAGGATCACCCGATGCACGCGGAATTCTGTATAGTGAGTCAGGAGACGGCGGACATCGTAAACCGCACACACGCAAACGGTGGGCGAGTGATCTCTGTCGGAACAACCTCCTGCCGGACGCTCGAGAGCTTTACCGGCGAAGACGGCATATTGCAGCCGAAAAGCGGCTGGACGGACATTTTCATCTATCCGGGCTACCGCTTCAAGGCCATTGACGCGCTTGTGACCAATTTCCACCTGCCGGAGAGTACGCTCATCATACTCGTCTCCGCGCTGGCCGGGCGCGAAAACGTCCTGCGCGCTTATGAGGAGGCGGTAAAGGAACGCTACCGCTTCTTCTCCTTCGGCGACGCGATGTTTATCCATTAACGATAAGGGGAGTACAAATGTATAAAAGAATCAAGCTCGAAGGACATGCCCGACGGGGCGAATACACCACGCCGCACGGCACGGTGCAGACGCCGGTATTCATGAACGTCGGCACGCAGGCGGCGATCAAGGGCGGCCTCTCCGCGGATGATCTGCGCGAGATCGGCTGCCAGGTCGAGCTTTCCAACACCTACCATCTCCACGTCCGCCCGGGCGACGAGCTGATCCGCGATATGGGCGGGCTGCATAAGTTCATGCGCTGGGACGGACCGATCCTGACCGACTCCGGCGGATTCCAGATCTTTTCCCTTGCGCAGCTGCGCAAGATCAAGGAAGAGGGCGTATACTTCAATTCCCATGTGGACGGTCGGCATATCTTCATGGGACCCGAGGAGAGCATGCGCATTCAGGCTAATCTCGGCTCGGATATCGCCATGGCGTTTGACGAGTGCGTCGGCATTCCCGCGCCGCGGGAGTACTGCGAAGCGTCGTGCGACCGCACGGTGCGCTGGCTCGCCCGCTGCAAGGAGGCTCTCGCACGCTATACCTCGGAGGACAACGCCGTCAATCCCGGACAGGTGCTCTGGGGCATCAATCAGGGGGCAGTGTACCACGATCTCCGCGTCCGCCATATGCAGCAGATCGCGGAGCTTGATCTCCCCGGTTATGCCATCGGCGGACTCGCGGTAGGGGAGACCGCCGCGGAAATGTACGATACCATTTCTGCGGTCGAGGAATATATGCCGCAGGACAAGCCGCGCTATCTCATGGGCGTCGGAACGCCGGGAAATATCATCGAGGCAGTCTACCGCGGCGTGGACTTCTTTGACTGCGTGATGCCCGCCCGCAACGGCCGCCACGGGCATCTCTATACCTGGGAAGGCGTCATCAATATCAAAAACGAGAAGTATGCGCGCGACGAGCGCCCCATTAATCCCGAGTGCCATTGCCCTGTCTGCCGCAAGTACAGCCGCGCGTATCTCCGCCATCTGATGAAGGCGGAGGAGATTCTGGCGCTTCGCTTCTGTGTGATGCACAATCTCTATTTCTATAATTCCCTGATGGAAAAGATCCGCGCAGCGCTCGACGAGGGGCAGTATCAGGCGTTCCACGACCGGTATGTCGAAAAGTTGGATAAGCGGATATAATTTTCTTGCTTTTATCGGAAAACACCGCTATAATCAATACTTGTAATTCACATTGGAGGGTTAACCCATGAAAAAAATCCTTGCAACTGTTCTTGGCGTAGTTTTTGCCATGTTCGCGTTTGCCGGCTGCAATATGGCTGCGGCGGACGGAACCGCTACCGGCGCCAGCGGCATTACGAGCATCGTTATGATGGTCGTCATCATCGCTGTGTTCTACTTCCTGATGATCGTCCCCGAAAAGAAGCGCAAGAAGAAAGCGCAGGAGATGCGTGACAGCATCGAAGTCGGCGACAAGATCGTCACCATCGGCGGCATGGTCGGCAAGGTCGTCCACGTCACCGGCGACAAGCTCACCTTCGAGACCGGCGAAGACCGCGTCCGCATCGAGATCACCAAGTGGGCGGTCTCCAGCAATGAGGGCAAGGGCGCCAACAAGGAGACCTCCGATTCCGAGGAGTCTCTGGGCAACTGATCGCACCGGACACAGGCGTATAAAAACACCCCCGCAGGAATAAGTATGAACGTACTTATCTGCGGGGGTGTTTTTATGGTCAAACAACAGCCGAACCGGAAAGGGCAGGCTGCGGACGCCGTGCGGTCGGGAAGCGTTATGGCAGGAGCGTCGCTTCTGCTTGCGCTTCCGGCGGCGCTGCTGATCCGCGAGGGAGTGCTGCCGGAAACGTCGGTGCAGCTTACTGCGCTTGTGTGCGCCGGTCTTGCGGCGCTATTGTCCGAGTGCCTTTGTTTCGGGAAGCGAAGGGGAGGGTATGCGTATATCCCGCTTTCCGCGCTGGCCGCGGCACTCATTTTGCTGCTTGTCGGAGCCTGCCTTCCGATGAACGGCTGGGATACCGGTTGCGTTTTGAAAACGCTGTGCGTTATGACGGCGATGATGACGGGTGTATATTTCATAAAAATGAACAAAAATAACAAAAAATCACGAAAAAGTCGCGCGAGCTATTACAAATAGGAATCAAATAACAGAGTTGACATAAGCGGAGCTGTTTCACCGATATCTTGGGGGTATTACAAAGCGTAATCGCAAAATACGGTGAAAAATCCTTGATTTTCAATGGTTTTTCGGTATCTGGTTGCGTGTGATAACATAATACAGTTGACATAAAAACTGGACATAATTCACAAAATTCTAAAAACACGGAAAAAGGGATTGATAACTTTATGAATCTGCGGTATAGTGTGCGTACAACAGATTATGTAAATTATTGTTTTATGTTGTTTCTTTTGCCGCGAGGCGAGGTGACGACATGAACGTTTCACCGGATGACGCGGCGATCTCAGCGCCGCGCATTTTACGCCTTGCGCGGCCGGCCCGCCGTGTTTTGCCGCTGGCGATGCTTTTCGGCGCGTCGCTCGGGACGCTTGCCGGATCACGCATTTTCCCGCCGGTTCCGGAGTCCGTCGCGTCGCTTGCCGACGCCTCTCTTTCGGGCTCGGCCGGATACCTCCGGCTCCTCTGGACATATTCCGCGCCGTGTTTCATCGCGGTGTTTCTTTCCGCCGTTTTATTCGGCTTTCTGCTTCTCCCGATCCTTTTTCTTTTTCGGGGGTTCCTTCTTTCCTATAGCGTGTCGGTGCTGCTTGCGGGCGGCGTCCCCGCGGGAAGGGCCTGTCTTATCGTAGGGCTCCCGGCTCTCTTTTCTCTTACGGCTTTGTTTTTGCTTGGCGAGGAGGCGTTCTGCTCCTCTCTGGATATATACCGAACCTGCCGCGGCTATCCGACCGTCCGGTTTTCGTTCGTTTCCGCAGACCGGCTTCTGATCGCCGCGCTGCTCGTGTCTGCCGCGGCATTCGTCCGGCAGCTTTTGATCCCGTTACTACTATAAAGCACAGCATAGAGAGTAGAGAAAGAAAAGAGGAAGGAGGGCGTTGCTATGGATAATTCCGTATGCTTTGAAAAATTCAAAGACTACCTTACGAATGTGAAAAAAGCTTCCAGCAACACCCTGAGTTCGTATCTCCGCGATATCCGTCAGTTCGGAGAATACCTTGACTCACACGAAACTGTCGGATACACCGAGGCGGACGAGGAGGTCCTGAACGGATACATTTCCTGGCTGCGCGGGATGGGAAAATCGGTAGCGACCGTTTCCCGCTCCATCGCGTCGCTGAAATGCTTTTATACCTTCCTCATTCTCCAGCGCATCGTGAGCGAAAACCCGACCGGCAAGCTGGTTCCGGATAAATGCGAGCAGAAGCTCCCGCAGATCCTCACGAGCAGCGAGGTCGAGCTGCTGCTTGAGCAGCCGGAGTGTACCGACTTCAAGGGCTACCGCGACAAGGCCATGTTGGAATTGCTGTATGCCACCGGCATCCGTGTGAGCGAGCTCATTTCGCTCAATGTGACGGACGTGAATCTGACAGCCGGCGCGATCCGCTGCATCAGTCACGACAAGGAACGGTTTATCCCGCTCTATCCGGCGGCGATCCGGGCGTTGAGCGAGTATATGGAGTTCGTCCGCCCGCAGATGCTGGCGCGAAAGGATGAGACCTCTCTCTTTGTGAATGTCAGCGGCGAGCGCATGTCCCGGCAGGGCTTCTGGAAGATCATCAAGTCCTATCAGGCCAAGGCGCACATCGAGAAGGACATCACGCCGCACACACTGCGCCATTCCTTTGCTGCGCATCTGCTGGAAAACGGCGCGGATATCCGTGCGATCCAGGAAATGCTCGGACACGCGGATATCAGCTCCACGCAGGTCTATTCGCAGCTCGTCAAAAAACAGCTCAAGGACGTGTACCAGAAATCGCATCCGCGTGCCTGATTTCGAGCCGCTTCAACTATATCGGCAGCGAGGCGTTCCAAAAGTTTTTTGGGACGCCTCTTTATTTTTTGTAATCGTTGTGTTACAATGACATGAATACATTGGGAGGTTAGCAGCTATGCCTGAAAACTATATCACCAGCCAGACGGAAAAAGGAAATATCAGCATTTCGGAGGACGTTATCCAGGTGATGGTAAACGCCGCTGTTTCGGAGATCGAAGGCGTTGCAGGGCTTTCGTCCGTGCCCGGCGCGGACATTGCCGAGTTCCTCGGCATCAAGAGCGCGACCACGCCGCCGAGTGTGAAGATCGCCGCGGAGAACGGACAGGCCGTCATTGACATCCTCATCATGGTCCGCTACGGCTACGGCGTCACGGTCGTTGCCAAGAAGGTGCAGGACCAGGTCGCCGTGAGCGTGGAGGACATGACCGGACTCAAGACCGTCGTCAACGTGCATATCACGGGCATTGCCTTTGATAAGACCGATATGAAGGGGTAAGTCTCTCTATGACGAGAACGAATGCACGGCAGCTGGCACTTCAGCTCAGCTTTGCCGTTAGTGCCGGCAGCGACGTCGGACCGGACGCCTTTTTTGACGAGGACTATTTCCGCGCCCTTCCGGCGGAGGATGCTCTTTTCACGGAGATCCCCGGCGAGGAGGAGCGCGCTTACATCAACGCCCTTGTGACCGGTGTGCGCGACCACCGCGAGGAGCTGGACGATCTCATCGAGCAGTTCTCCCACGGCTGGAAGCTCTCGCGCATTTCGCGTACGGCTCTCGCCGTGCTGCGCGTTGCGCTTTATGAGATCCTTTATATGCCGGATATCCCGGCGGCGGCGTCCATCAACGAGGCCGTTGAGCTGGCCAAGGGGTACGATGAGCCGGAGACCGTCCGCTTTATCAACGGCATCCTCGGCAGCTTCATGCGCTCGCGCGGCGAGACCGTGGAGGAGCAGCCGGCGGAGACGGAGCCCGCGGAAGACGCGGCAGCGGCGGAGAACGGACCTACGACGGAAGAATGACGGAGATTTCGCCGCTCTCCGTATCGGAGATCACGGAGCACATACGCGCCATCGTAGAAAGCGACGGCGCGCTGCGCCGCGTTTATGTCCGCGGCGAGCTTTCCAATTATAAGATCTATCCCTCGGGCCATCATTATTTCACGCTCAAGGATGCGGGCGCGTCGATCCGGTGCGTCATGTTCCGCGCCGACGCTTCGCGGCTGCGTTTCCGCCCGGAAAACGGCATGGCGGTGATCTGCTCCGGGCGCGTCGCCGTCTATCCGCGGGACGGAGCCTATCAGCTCTATGTCACCGCCGTTCAGCCGGAAGGTCTGGGCGATCTTCACGCGGCATATGAGCAGCTCAAGGCAAAGCTGCTCGCGGAAGGGCTGTTTGCGCAGGAGCACAAAAAACCGCTTCCCGCCATGCCGGAGAAGATCGCGCTCATCACCTCCGGGGCCGGCGCTGCTGTACAGGATATGATCCGTATTCTCGGCAGGCGCTGGCCGCTCACAAAGATCCTTGTAATGCCGGTGCGCGTGCAGGGAACGGAAGCCCCCGCGGAGATCGCCGGTGCGATCCGGTACGCGAACCGGTGGAATGTGGCCGATCTTATCATCACCGGCCGCGGCGGCGGCTCCATCGAGGATCTCTGGGCGTTCAACGACGAGCGCGTTGCCCGCGCGATTTTTGCGTCCGAGATACCGGTCATCTCCGCCGTCGGGCATGAACCCGATGTGACCATTGCCGACTTTGTCGCCGATGTACGCGCGGCAACGCCGTCAAACGGTGCGGAGATCGCCGTACCGGAGCAGGCCGACGTCCGCGCGCTTCTCCTCTCGCTGGAAAACCGGCTCGGTCAGGCGGAGCGGAAGCGGCTGGATGTTCTCGCCTCACGGCTGAACGAGCTTTCGGCACGTCCGGTGCTGCAGAGCCCGACGGGCTTTCTTCAGAACCGGCGGCTGGATGTGGATCGCCTTTCCGACCGTCTGAACGCGGCGGAAAAGCATCTCCTGCTCGCCAAACGGCAGGAATATGTCCGGCTCGTATCGTCGCTCGAGGCGATGAGCCCGCTCAAGGTTCTCGCGCGCGGCTTTTCCGTGGCGACCGACGCGTCCGGCGCGATCCTCAGAGACGCCAAGGCTGTCGCACCCGGCGACAGCGTCCATATACGGCTTGAACACGGCGCGCTTGACTGCCGTGTGGAGCATCAATCGGAGGTACAATGATGAAAAAGCTATATCGCATGGTTGCGCTTGCTCTGGCAGCAGCGGCTCTTTGCTTTTCTCTGACGGGCTGCGGCATCTCCGACTTTTTCAAAAACAAGGACAACAAAACGCAGGATGAGCCGAACGCGTCTCCCTCGGCGGCTTCGACAACGACGCCCGAAGCGGCGACGCCTGTCCCGGAAGTCTCCGCAACACCGGAGGCAACGAAGGAGCCGGTCAAGGTCGAGATATTCTATGAAAACAAGGCCGTGACGGAGCTGAGCTTCCAGACCTCCACGGTCATCCGTCTGCAGGCTGTTGCGAGCGACGGTTCCACCGGCGGCATCTGGACCTCCAGCGACGCGTCCTCTGCCAGTGTGGACGAAAACGGCATCGTCACCTGCTGGAAGGTCGGCAATCCCAAGATCACCTATACCATCGGCGATGCGTCCGCGTCGCTCTCACTGACCGTTACGGAGCCGACGATCAAGATCTGCTACGGCGATGTGGAAAAGACCGACATCAGCCTCAGCGGTCAGTGGGGATATGAGATCCAGCTCACCGCCGCCGTTACGCCGGAGGGAAGCGAGGTCACATGGTCCTCGGAAGACCCCGCCATCGCGACGGTATCCGAGACCGGTCTCGTCACCGGTAAGAAGATGGGCTATACGAACATCGTCTGCAAGTCCGGCACGGCCAAAGCGGTCTGCATCATCCGCGTGGCCGATAATCCGCCCGCGGCAGCCGCTGCCGCGCCGCAGGCGACGCCTGACCCGAACGATAAAACGCCGCGCGTCGTCATCACCTGCTTCGGCCTGCCGAATTCCGACTTTACCATTACTGTCGGACAGTCGGTCGATCTCAACTGCACGATGTACAACATCGATCCCAGCACGAACAAGGAGACATGGACGATCGAGGATACCGCCATCGCCACTGTCAACGAAAATGGCGTCGTCACCGGCGTGAAGGCGGGAACGACCAAGGTCATCTGCACCGTCGGCGACGTGAAATGCGAAACCATCGTCCGCGTTACCGATAAAAAGAGCTGATCGAAACGGACAGGAGGATCACCATGGCTGAACGGAAAACCGCAAAACCGAAGACCTTTGAGCAGATGCTTGCCCGTCTCGACGAGATCGTCCGCTCGCTCGAAAAGGGCGACGCTCCGCTCGAGGAGTCTCTTTCACTGTATACCGAGGGCGCGGAGCTGATCCGCACCTGTACAAAGCAGCTCGACGAGGCCGAGCAGACCGTTGTGAAGCTGCAAAAGGGCGCGGACGGCGCACCGGTCGAAACATCCTTTGTATCGGAGAATGAATGACCATGGATCATTTCAGCGAATATAAAGCCATCCAGAATGAGATCAACGCCGCGCTGGAGACGTATTTTACGGCGGACTGCCCGCAGAAGGAGCTTCTGGACGCCATGCGCTATTCTCTCCTTGCCGGAGGAAAACGCATCCGCCCGCTGCTGCTCGTGAAGTTCTGCGAGATCTCCGGCGGAGACAGCGCCGCGGCACTGCCTGCGGCCTGCGGCATCGAAATGCTGCATACCTATTCGCTGATCCACGACGATCTTCCGTGCATGGATAACGACGATCTCCGCCGCGGAAAGCCCACCTGCCACAAGATGTTCGGCGAGACCAATGCAGTTCTCGCCGGAGACGCGCTGCAGTCGGCGGCATACTGCGCCGTGTTGTCCGCGCCAACTGCGCCGGAGCGTACCGCGGCGATGGCCAAAACGCTGGCCTTTGCCGCCGCCGAGCAGGGCATGTGCGGCGGACAATATCTGGACACGAGCAAAGAGGGACTTCCGGTCACGGAGGCGGAGCTCTACGAGATCCACCGCCTGAAAACCGGAGCGCTGCTCCGCGCCGCGTGCGTCATGGGCGTGCAGTGCGCCGGAGGTACACCGGAGCAGGTTGCGGCTGCGGAAGAGTACGCGATGAATCTCGGTCTGGCTTTCCAGATCCGCGACGATGTGCTCGACACGATCTCTACGGAGGACGAGCTGGGCAAGACCATCGGTTCAGACGCTGCAGAGAAAAAGACAACGTTCGTTTCGCTTCTCGGCATCGAGGAATGCGGCCGGCTCGTACATCTCCATACGGAGAAGGCAAAAGCCGCCGCTGCCGGACATTTTGCGGATACGGAATTTCTCTGCTGGCTCGCCGACCTTCTGGCGGACCGCAGGAAGTGAATATTTTCCGGATAAAATGTGAATATTTTTTGTCAAAACACCCTTTGCTCTTGTAAAGGGTGTTTGTTTTTGTTATTATACTTAAGTTAAGAGTATGAGGGGATGCAGTTGTGTTGAACCAGAACGAAAAAGAACTTTTATATAGAATAAACAGCAATGCCGATCTCCGTGCCGTACCGGAACGGGACATTCCGGAGCTTTGCCGGGACATCCGCGAGTTTCTTGTGGAAAACGTGTCGCACACCGGTGGGCATCTTGCCTCGAATCTCGGCAGTGTGGAGCTGACGGTGGCGCTGCACCGCGTCTATGACCCGATGAAGGACCGCATCCTGTTCGATGTCGGGCATCAGTCCTATGTCCACAAGATTTTGACCGGTCGGAGAGATTCCTTTGATACGCTGCGCCAGCTCGACGGTATTTCCGGCTTTCCCAAGCCGTGCGAGAGCAACGCCGATCCGTTTCTTGCCGGACACGCCTCCGATTCCGTGTCGCTGGCCGCGGGGATGGCACGAGCCCGAACGCTCATGCACGGAAATTACGACGTTGTCGCCGTTGTGGGCGACGGCGCGATGACCGGCGGCCTGTGCTTTGAGGGATTGAGCGATCTCGGTGCGAGCCGCGAGGCTGCCGTGGTCGTTCTCAACGACAACGGCATGTCCATCAACGAAAATGTCGGCGGCGTGGCGAGATTGCTCCGCCGCGCACGCACGCGCCCCGGATATCTCCGCTTCAAGCGGACATATCGCCGCGTGATGAAAAAGCACCCGCACGCCTATGAAGAGCTGCACCGGCTCAAGGAGCGCATCAAAGCGCGCCTTCTGCCGTCCGGTATATTTGACGATCTCGGGTTTTACTATATCGGGCCGGTGGACGGCCACGATGAAAAGGCGCTCGAAACTACGCTGCGCTGGGCGAAGGATCTTCATCGCCCGGTCGTTGTACATGTGGTGACGGTGAAGGGAAAGGGCTATGCCCCCGCGGAGGCAGACCCGCAGACGTACCACGGCGTCAACCCGTTCGATCGGAAGACCGGCGTCACGACCGTTCTGACCAACGACTTTTCTGCGGCATTCGGCGCATCGGCGATTGCGCTTGCGGAAAAGGATCCGACGGTCTGCGCCGTTACCGCGGCGATGGAACACGGCACGGGGCTGTCCGAATTTGCCCGCCGTTTTCCGAACCGGTATTTTGAACTCGGCATTGCCGAGGAGCATGCCGCCGCGATGTGCGCCGGCATGGCAAAGCAGGGGCTGACGCCCATTTTTGCCGTTTACTCCACCTTTCTCCAGCGCTCTTACGATATGCTCATCGAGAACATCGGGCTCATGGGGCTGCATGTTGTGCTTGCTGTGGACCGCGCGGGGCTTGTCGGGCGCGACGGCGTCACGCATCAGGGCTCTTTTGATATCGCGTATCTCGGCTCCGTGCCGAATATGACCGTATATGCTCCGGCGAGCTTCTGCGAACTGGACTCCATGCTATCCATCGCCGTGCGTGAAAAATCCGGTCCCGTAGCGCTCCGGTATCCCCGCGGGGGAGAGGGCGCATATACTGACGACCACTCCCGCGAGGATTCGACCGTTCTGCGCAGCGGCGGCGATGTAACGATCGCCACCTACGGCATCAGCGTCAACGCCGCGCTCGCCGCGGCGGATACGCTTTCCGCCGACGGCATCCGCGCCGAGGTCATCAAGCTCAACCGGCTGCTGCCGCTCGCCCCGGAGACCGTCCGTAAGTCGCTGCGGAAAACCGGACGGTTTATTATGGCGGAGGAAGCCTGCCGTTCCGGAAGTCTTGGTACGCTTCTTCTTGCAGACGCCGCGGCAAACGGCATTTCGCTGCGCGGCGCCCGGCTGCTGGATCTCGGCAGCGGCGTTATTAAGCACGCTTCGGTCCGTGAGCTGCAGCACTGCCTGCATCTGGATGCGGATGGCATTGCCGCCGCAGCAAAGGAGATACTGCATGAAAAAGATCCGGCTTGATCAGCTTGTTTTTGATAAAGGCCTCGCCGAGAGCCGCGAGCGCGCCAAGGCGTATATCATGGCGGGCAGCGTCTATGTGAACGGCCAGAAGGAGACAAAGCCCGGCACCTCCGTTGCGGAGGACGCCGCTGTGGAGATGCGGGGTGAAACGCTGCCGTATGTCAGCCGCGGCGGGTGGAAGCTCGAAAAAGCGCTGCTTGTGTTTCCCATCGATGTGAAAGACGCCGTGTGCATCGACTGCGGCGCTTCCACCGGCGGATTCACGGACGTTCTGCTGCAAAGCGGCGCGGCCAAGGTCTATGCCGTCGATGTCGGCTACGGTCAGCTTGCCTGGAGCCTCCGCACCGATCCGCGCGTCGTCTGCATGGAGCGGACGAACATCCGCTATGTTACGCATGAACAGATCCCGGAGGAGATGGACGTTGCCGTTGCCGATTTGAGCTTCATTTCGCTCCGTCTCATTCTGGGCGCGGTCGGCGCGCTTTTGAAGCCGGAGGGCGAGATGGTATGCCTTGTCAAGCCGCAGTTTGAAGCGGGCAAGGACAAGGTAGGGAAAAAGGGCGTGGTGCGTGACCCTGCCGTTCACGCAGAGGTGCTGCGCGAATTTCTGCGCTATGCGCCGGAATGCGGCTTCGGCGTGCGGGGGCTGGATTTCTCGCCCATCCGTGGCCCGGAGGGAAATATAGAGTATCTTGCCTGGCTCAAAAAGGGTGCGGAGAGCATTCCGGAGCCGGACATCGACGCACTCGTCGCCGCGTCTCACGCGGCACATGGAAAGGACTCCGAATAATGAAAGACGGATATGTTCTGCTCTGTCCGAACGCCCACCGCGACCACGGCCTTGCTTCCACGCTCGCCATTGCCGAGGCGCTGCGCAAGCACGGACATGAAGTGCGCATCTCGCCCTTCCTCAGCGACGGGCTGGAAAACACCTGGCCGCGCGATATTCCGACCGCTGCTCTTCCGATGGCGCTGCCCGGCGCGAGGCTCGTCGTCTCTCTCGGCGGCGACGGTACGATTTTGCAGCTTTCCCGGTATCTCGCCGGTTCCGGCGTTCCGATCCTCGGCGTCAATCTCGGCAACAAGGGCTTTCTCGCCGAACTGGAGCAGACAGAGACGGACTGCATACTGGAAGTGGCCGACGGCCATTACACGGTTCAGACGCGCATGATGCTCGATCTCAAGCTCTTCCGTAAGGGCGAGCTGGTCTATGAGGGAAGCGCTCTCAACGAAGCGGTCGTCCGTGCCTCGGTGAGCGTTGTGAAGCTTGAAGCATTCAGCGACGGAAGAGAAGTTACGGCGTTTTCCGGCGACGGAATGATCGCCTCCACGCCGACCGGGTCTACCGCTTACTCCATGGCGGCGGGCGGGCCGATCGTCGAGCCGTGCGCCGACTGCATCATTCTCACACCGATCTGCACGTTTCGCCTTGCAGCGCGCTCGTATGTACTGAAAGCGGACCGCGAAGTATCCATCCGCACCGTGGAGCAGGGAGACAAAGAGGTCTTTCTTTCCGTGGACGGCGTGGCCGTTCCGTTCCTTGACGGCGACGAGCTCGTTGTGGCGCGCTCCGATAAAACGCTTCTTATGGCGCGCGTTAAAGATCGCAGCTTCTTTGACATTGTTTTTGAAAAATTAGTCGATAAATGAAAGAGGTGAACGCCCCGTGAAATCAAAGCGACAGGAAGAGATTCTTGCGTTGATTCAGGAGCAGAACATTGAGACCCAGAACCAGTTGATCGAAGCACTGCGCAAGCGCGGCGTGAAAAGCACGCAGGCGACGCTCTCGCGCGATATCCGCGAGCTTCGTCTGGTAAAGGAGCTTTCCCCGGATGGCGGCTACCGCTATACCGTCCCCGCGCGGGAGGATTCCGGCGATCAACTCGACCGGCTGCGCAAGATCTTCCGCGAATGTGTCGTGAGCTTTGATACGGCGCAGAACATCGTCGTCATCCACACACTGCCCGGCCTCGCCAACGCCGCGGCGTCTATGCTCGACAATCTGGATGTTCCGAATCTCGTCGGGACGCTCGCCGGGGACGATACCGCGTTCCTTGCCATGCGCGATGTCGGTACGGCGCTGGACTTCTGTCGGGAAATCGAGGCTATGCTGTAATGCTCAAAACACTCCACATTGAAAATATCGCCGTGATCGAGCGCGCAGATGTGGAATTTTCTGCCGGACTGAGCGTACTGACCGGCGAAACGGGCGCAGGCAAATCGATCATCATCGACTCGCTCAACGCTGTACTCGGCAACCGCGTCAGCCGCGAGCTTGTCCGCTCCGGCGCGGAGCGCGCGTCCGTCACGGCGTCCTTTGAATCGGCGCAGGCGGAGCGCTGGTGTGCCGATAACGAGATCGACGCGGACGACGGCGAGATCATATTGCAGCGCCGCATTTCGACGGACGGCAAGAGCACCGGCCGTGTGAACGGCGTGCCGGTCACGGCGTCGCAGCTGCGCGAGCTGGGGGCGCTTCTGCTCGATATCCACGGGCAGAACGACGGCCGTCAGCTTCTCGACGAGCGGCGGCATCTCGATTATCTGGATGCCTTCGGCGAGTGCGGTGAAGCGCTCGCGGCTTATCGCGAGACGTATGATGCCTACCGCGCCCTCGTTCGCGAGAGCGAACGGCTCTCCATGGACGAAGCGGAAAAACAGCGTCTGGAAGAGAGCCTGCGCTACCGGATCGCCGAGCTCTCCAAGGCGGAGATCCGCCCCGGCGAGGAAGCGAAACTCACGGAGCGGCGTGATCTTCTCCGCAACAGCGAAAAGCTGACGGAACACATTTCCGCCGCCCTTGCCGCGCTCTACGATTCAGACAGCAGCGCTGTTGCACAGTGCGGCGATGCGGAGTATAATGTTTCCCGGGCCGGCGCGTGGAGCGTCGATCTTGCGGAGACCGAAGAGATCATCCGCTCTGCGCGGCTCGCGCTGGAGGACGCTTCCGAGCGGCTGCGCGAAAAGCAGCAGCTTCTGGACTTTTCCCCGGAGGAATATGACTGGCTGGAGGAAAGGCTCGCCCAGCTGCGGCGTCTGGAAAAGAAATATTCCACAGACGAAGAAGGGCTCGCTGCGCTTCTTGCGGATTCCGAGCGCCGTCTCGACGAGCTGGAATACGCGGGCGACCGGCTCGCGCAGCTGGAAAAGGAAACGGCGAAGGCGTATGCGCTTGCCGAAAAGAAGGCACGCGCGCTCACCGATATTCGGCAAGCTGCGGCAAAGCGGCTCGAGGAGCGCGTCGTCGGCGAGCTTCGTGATCTCAGCATGCCGTCGGTCCGCTTTGAGGTGCGGCTTCTTTCCCGCGAAGGGAAAAACGCCCTGTCCGCCTCCGGCGCGGATGAGGCCAGCTTCGTCATGTCGGCGAACGCCGGTGAAGCGCTTGGCCCGATCAGCCGCATCGCTTCCGGCGGCGAGCTTTCGCGCATCATGCTCGCGCTCAAGAACGTCTTTGCCGAAAAGGACGGCGTAGACGCGCTGATCTTTGACGAGATCGACACCGGCGTATCCGGCGTCGCGGCGCAGCGTGTGGCAGAAAAGCTCGCTTCCCTCGGCCGGACGAAGCAGGTGCTCTGCGTGACCCATCTCCCGCAGATCGCGGCGATGGCGCAGCAGCAGTATCTGGTGGAAAAAGCCGAGCACGGCGGGCGCACGTATACGAACATCCGCCTTCTCGACCGTGAGGGCCGCCGGTATGAACTGGCACGCCTGAGCGGCGGCGACATGATCACCGATATACAGCTTGCGGGAGCCGAGGAGCTTCTCGCACGGGATGAGCGGTTCCGCGCGTCCCTGTCATAAGGAATTTATCCGTATTACGCGGAAAAAGAATAAAAAGGAGACAGATTGATGCAGATTTACGAAGAGCTTGTCCGGCGCGGCCTTATCGCGCAGGTCACCGATGAACAGGAGATCCACGACCTGATCAACAACGGAAAGGCTCGCTTTTATATCGGCTTTGACTGCACGGCGGACAGCCTGACGGCCGGTCACTTCATGGCGCTCACGCTCATGAAACGCCTGCAGATGGCCGGCAACCAGCCGGTCGCGCTCATCGGCGGGGGTACCACGATGATCGGCGATCCCTCGGGCCGCACCGATATGCGTAAGATGCTCACCAAGGCGGATATCGACCACAACGCCGAGTGCTTCCGCCGCCAGATGGAACGCTTCATCGAATTCGGCGAGGACAAGGCCATCATGGTCAACAACGCCGACTGGCTGCTCGATCTCAATTATATTGAGCTTCTGCGCGAGGTCGGTACATGCTTCAGCGTGAACAACATGCTCCGTGCCGAGTGCTACAAGCAGCGCATGGAAAAGGGTCTGAGTTTCTTTGAGTTCAACTACATGATCATGCAGAGCTACGATTTCTACCATCTTTTCAAGGAATATGGCTGCAACATGCAGTTTGGCGGCGACGACCAGTGGAGCAACATGCTTGGCGGCACGGAGCTCATCCGCAAGAAGCTCGGCAAGGACGCCTACGCCATGACCATTACGCTCCTGACCGACTCGCAGGGCAAGAAGATGGGCAAAACGGCGGGCAACGCCGTCTGGCTTGACGCGAACAAGACCTCTCCGTTCGATTTCTACCAGTACTGGCGCAACGTGGACGACGCGGACGTTATGAAGTGCATCCGTATGCTCACGTTCCTCCCGCTCGAGCAGATCGACGAAATGGCGACGTGGAAGGACGCGCAGCTCAACACCGCCAAGGAAACTCTGGCCTACGAGCTTACCAAAATGGTCCACGGTGAGGACGAGGCCGGCGCCGCGCAGGAAAAAGCGCGCGCCATTTTCGGCGGCGGCAGCACCGAGCATGTGCCGGAAGCCGTCATTTCCGAGAGTGACCTCGTAGACGGCAAGTCCGACATTATGAGCCTCCTCGTGCTGAGCGGTCTCTGCGCTTCCCGCAGCGACGCGCGGCGCAACATCCAGCAGGGCGGCATCCTGTGCGGAGAGGAAAAGGTCACCGACATCGCCAAAGCGTTTGACGGTGAGGAACTGCGCAAGGGCGTTGTCCTGCGCCGCGGCAAGAAGAACTTCAAGCGAGTGATTTTGAAATAATGGCAGAAAAACGCTTTACCGCGGGCATCGGCGCGGCCAATATGGACCTGCACGGCCGCAGCCGTGCCGCGCTGATCCTGCATGATTCCAACCCCGGCTTTCTCCACACGTCGCCCGGCGGCGTCACGCGGAATATTCTTGAAAATCTCTCCCGCATGGGCGAGAGGACGGCTCTGTTCTCCGCCATCGGCAACGATCTATACGGCCGCGAGATCCTCGCCTCCGGCGAGGCGGTCGGCATGGATATGTCGCACATGCTGCGCTGCCCGGACTGCGGCAGCTCCAGCTATATGGCGCTCATCGACCCCGAGGGCGACATGTTCATCGGCATGTCCGATATGCGCATTCTGGAGCATATCACCCCCGACTGGCTGGAAGGGCAAAAGGATGCGCTGCGGAAAGCGGACGCGATCGTCTGCGACCCCTGCCTGACGCCGGAGGCTCTGGAATGGATCACCTCCGACGCGCTCGCGGGCGTGCCGATTTTTTCCGACCCGGTTTCCACAACGTATGCCCGCCGTCTTGCCCCGTTTGCCGGAAAGCTCCACTGCCTGAAGCCCAATGTGCTGGAGCTCGCGGCTATGACCGGCTGCGAGATCACCGGCGACGCCGATATGGAGCGCGCTGCGGATGTGCTTCTCGAGCGCGGTACGCACTGCATCGTCGTCAGCATGGGGCAGCGCGGCTGCTACTGGGCCGACCGCAGCGGCGCAAAATTCCATGCCGCGCTCCGTCCCGTGAGCCAGATGGTGGATGCCACCGGCGCGGGAGATGCCTTTATGGCCGGACTTTTATATGCTTACCTGCACCGCTTTCCCCCCGAACGGACGGCTCGCTGGGCTCTCGCGGCGGGCATCATCGCCGTCACCAGCGCCGGTACCGTCAGTCCGGGGATGAGCGCGGAGCTCGTCAATAAAATTCTGGAGGAAAATGAACTATGAACAGCTTTGAAAAGTATCTGGACGTTCTTCCCGAGATCCAGCAGGCGCTGGATGAGAATAAGCCCGTCGTCGCGCTCGAGAGCACGATCCTCAGCCACGGCATGCCGTATCCGGAAAATCTGGATTTTGCGCACCGCGTGGAAGAGGTCATCCGCTCGCCCGGCGCCATTCCGGCGACCTGCGCGATCGTCAAGGGCCGCCTCAAGGTCGGTCTCACGGCGGAGGAGCTGGAGATCATGTGCCGCGCCGAGAACATCGGCAAGGTCAGCCGCCGCGACGTGGCGGTGTATGTTGCTCTCGGCCGCACCGGCGCGACGACCGTTGCTTCTACGATGATCATCGCGGCCATGGCGGGCATCCCCGTGTTTGCTACCGGCGGCATCGGCGGTGTGCACCGCGGCGGTCAGGATTCCATGGATATTTCCGCCGACCTGCAGGAGCTTGCTCACACGCCTGTTACGGTCGTCTGCGCCGGCGCCAAGCAGATCCTCGACATCGGACGCACGCTCGAGTATCTTGAGACGATGGGCGTTCCCGTCATCGGCAACCAGACCGCCGATTTTCCGGCGTTCTTCTGCCGCAAGAGCGGCTTCGGCGTGGACTACGCGGCGCAGAGCGAAGCGGAAATTGCTTCGATCATCCATGCGCAGCGCGGCATCGGCTTCACCGGCGGCATTCTCGTCGGCAATCCGGTCCCGGAAGAATACGCGCTCGACCATGAGTATATGGAGCGTATCATCACCGTAGCGCTGCAGGCCGCGGACGAGGCGAATGTCCACGGTAAGAACATCACGCCGTTCCTGCTTGCCAAGGTCAAGGAGCTTACCGGCGGCGAGAGCTTTGAAACGAACGTGCAGCTTGCGCTGAATAATGCGCGCTGCGCTGCGCGCATTGCCGCGGCGCTTTGCGAGCTGAAAAAAGCGGAATAAAAAATCAGCCAAAGAACTGCCTTTCGGCGGTTCTTTGGCCATATCTGGGCATACTACGAAACGGAAAATACGCTTTGTAAAGGAGTAGAAAAAATGTCGGAAAAGAACAAGTATTCCGGGACAAAGACCGAGCAGAACCTCCGCGCCGCATTCTCCGGGGAGTCGGAAGCCCGCAACAAGTATACGTTTTTCGCCAGCAAAGCAAAGAAGGAGGGCTATGAGCAGATCGCCGCTCTCTTCCTGAAAACCGCGGACAACGAAAAGGAGCATGCGAAGCTCTGGTTCAAGGAGCTCAACGGCATCGGCGATACGGCGGAGAATCTTCTGAACGCCGCCGAGGGCGAAAACTACGAGTGGACGGATATGTACGAAGGCTTCGCCAAAACCGCCGAGGAAGAGGGCTTCCGCGAGCTTGCGCAGAAATTCCGTCTTGTCGGCGCGATCGAAAAGCACCATGAGGAGCGCTACCGCGCGCTGCTGCACAACGTGGAGACAGCCGAAGTGTTTGCCAAGAGCGAGGTAAAGGTCTGGGAATGCCGCAACTGCGGACACATTGTTGTCGGCACGAGCGCGCCGGAGATCTGCCCAACGTGCGCCCATCCGCAGAGCTATTTTGAGATCCACGCCGAAAACTATTAATACTTCATCGAAAGGAGCGGTCTACCATGTCGGAAATTACCATTACAAAAGCCAACTTTGAAGAAGAGGTTCTGCACGCCGATAAACCTGTCCTCGTGGACTTCTGGGCGAGCTGGTGCGGACCCTGCAAAATGCTCGCGCCGGTGCTGCACGAGTTTGCGGACGAGCATGCCGAAGTGAAGGTCGGCAAGGTCAATGTGGATGAGGAAATGGATCTTGCCATGCGCTTCGGCGTATCGAGCATCCCGACGCTCATCCTCTTCAAAAACGGCGAAGCCGTCAAAACCTCCGTCGGCTTTGTGCCGAAGGCACAGCTGGAGAGCTTCGTTCTCTGAAATATGTCAAACCGCCCGCGGCAGGTACCGCGGGCGGTTTTCGTATATGCGAAAAAGATATAAATGCTTTGCTGCCGGACGGCCGTTCAGTCTATCGCGTCCGCGTGGAGATCATAGATCGTGATCGCTCCGGCAGAGAACGCAATGGGATAATTTTCCGTCAGATAATCGGTGATAACACCGGTGAGCGCGCGTTCATGGTAGCCGATGTACACATAGTCGAGGCCTTCACTATCGCGATATGCCTCAAATACCTCCGCATTCGTGAGCATCTGCTCGGCAAGGTATTGCTTGCCCTGATAATTCAGACCGTGAAAGTAGAGGTACGAGCTGCTGCCGCAGACGATGTTCCGTCCGGTGAGTGTCGCGACAGTGTTGTCGTGATTGTCCTTGGTGAGGAACAGGGCGTCCGGCTCGGTGTTCTCAATAATGTACTCCGCCGCGGCGGCCTCATCGCGGGAGAAAAGCTCATAACCGTATTTCGGGATACCGGAGGCAACCTCACGTCCAAGGGTAAACACGGCGGCATTGGAGCTGATAAAGAGTGTGAGAGCAAGAAGCACACCCTGCGCTGCCGGGCTTCGGAGCTGTCCGAGCCAACCGGCCAGCGCGTCGGCGCACACAAAGCATCCGAATGCATAGGCAACGTACAGGAGCTTGTTGTTATCGTATTCGTTCGGCTGAAATACGAGCAGCTCGCACACAACGAAAATAAATACCGCGCCGGAGAACGCCGCGCGCTGCTCCTTAGAGACAGCAAAGAAAGCAAACGGCGTCAGAACGAATACGAGCCCGACATTTTTGATCCAGAACCAGAGCCAGGGCTCTTTTCCGTTATTCACCCAGTCGATCACGACACGGACGAAGTGTTCATTTCCGCCGACGGAAGGAAATGTCCAGAGAAAGAGCTGCGGCAGCGCCAGCAGTACCGCCGGAAGCCCAAACCGGAGCCAACGGAGAAACCATTCGCGGGAAAGCCGGTCACGCACAGCCGAATACACGAGCCAGCATGCCGCCATCAGGCCAAGGGCAAAGTAGGAATGCGTGTGGACCATCGGCAAAAGTCCGCCGAGAATGCCCGCCGGGAGATACAGCCGCATATCGCCGCGAAATACCGCCCGGAAAAGCAGGTACAAAACAGCGAACAGCGCCGCCCAGCCGAAGAGCGTCGCCCGCTGCGGCAGCAGCATGTCCGCGATGACGTTGACCCAGCGCATGCCCTTTTCGGTGAGATTCGTAGGCGTTTTGTAAAACGCGGTGAAGAGATCATGCAGGGAATACTCACCGTTGAGAAAATAGATCATACCGAGCCCGCCGTTGAGGAAGAAGAGCAGAAAAGCGAGCACCGGCGCGTACTTTCTCCGGCAAAATTCCCGGGCAAGAAACCATATGCCGCAGAACGCCTGAGCAAAGGTAAAGAACATCGGGATCATATACGCCCAGCGAAGCGGCGTTCCGAGAAGGTACAGGCTTGAGGAGACGCTGTCACAGAGGAACGGATAGCTCACCGGCGTTCCGGGAAGAAGATTATACTCCGGCGGGAACGTTTGCTGCCCGGCGATGGATGTGATGAAGCTCAAATGCATCGCCATATCGCCGTAGGTACATTGCCCGGTATAGAGCGCTCCGTCCACGTTTTGCAGCGTATGCGAGCCTACAAGATAGATCGCAAGCACCATAAAGGGAACAAGCAGATAGGGGAGGGGGCAGTCTATCGCGGCATCCTCCGCGCAGGGAACGGTTTTCCCCCGCCGCGCGAACCACAGCGCGTGCAGCGCCAAGGCAAAGATTGCCGCGGCGATGTGCGCCGTGATGCCGAAGCCCCGGAGGAACGCAAACGGGATCGGCGCCCACATGGAGAGAAGCGTTCCGATCACGCTGCCGAGCCAGAGCCGGACAGCGATCCTCTTTTCGGGAAACAGAAAATACGAAACGGCGATCCCTGCGCTTTGCCACAGGAAAAACCATAAAATTCCAAGCATACCGTTGTCATCCTTTTTCTCGTGGATATAATCCTATTATACCGGATTATGACCCGTTTGCAATAGCGGACGCTCTGTGTTAAAATGCAATTAATCAATAATCCAGGAAACAGTCCTTTCGGGAGGCCATTCTATGAAGCGGCGAAAACCGATTTTTTCTCTAATATTTCTATTGATCCTCTGCGTGGTGCTGCAAAGCGCCGCCTTTGCCGACGGCTCGCTTTTATCCAATGCGGATTTCTCTTTGCCGGAGCTTCCGGACGGGTGGGATACCGTGGCATACGAAGCGGAGAATTATTCCGTTTATACGCAGAATGGCGCGCTTGTCATCGCTTCCGCTGCGGAAAACGATGTGCGCGTCTGTCAAATGGTCCAAGTCGAGCCGAATACGGTATACCGCCTTTCGGCGGAGATCTCCGCCGAGGGCGTCCACGGCGGGCGCGGCGTGTGTCTTTCGGTCGATAATTACACGCTTGACGGCTCTTATGCCGTCAGCGCCGGACGTACCGGCAGCTTTGACTGGACGCGCGAAACGCTGATCGTCCGTACCGGCGCAAAGCAGAGCTATATCAATTTCGCCCTCCGGCTCGGCTCCTACAGTGAGACATCCGCCGGTACGGCGCGGTTTCGCGCAGCGGAGCTTGTCCAAACCAACGATCCGGAGGAGATAGCGGCGGCGGTCTCGCTCGATGAACCGGCGCAGCCGGCCGTAAAATCCGTCAACGAATCGGACGAGGCCCGTGCGATCCGTCTCCGGTCGTATCTGCATCTATTTATCGTCTGCGCCATCGTCCTCGCATGTGTACTCCTCTGGGGCTTTTACCGGAATCGCGAGCGTTTTTATTCGCTTTCCGCGGATCCGAAAACAGTAAAACGCTGCTTCACCCTCCTTGTCCTGACCGGCGCGGCGCTTCGTCTGGTTCTAACGCTTTTGTTCGGCGGCCATGATTACGACATAACTTGCTGGCAGGCATGGGGACGCGATATCGTGCAGAATGGCACCGCACAGTTTTATACCGCCCCCGGCCACGAGTGGTACGATTATCCGCCGGGATATATGCTCGTTCTCGCCGCTGTCACTTGGCTGCTGGACCTTTTCCGTATTCCTTCCGGATCTGCTGCGGCGGTGTTTGCCTATATGCTCCCGGCCTACGCTGCGGATGTCGGCATCGCGATCCTTCTCATGCGCTTTGCCCGCAAGCGGGGCTTTTCCGAAAGCGCGTGTCTGTATCTCGGCGGCCTGGCGGTCTTTAACCCTGCCGCGGTCATTCTCTCCGGCGCCTGGGGTCAGATCGACTCGATTTTAACGCTGCTTCTCCTTTTGAGCTTTTCCGAACTTTTCGAGGGACGCCGTATTTCCGCCGGAGCGATCTACGGCCTTGCTATTATGACAAAGTGGCAGGCGCTTATCTATGGTCCCGTGCTTGCGGCGGAGTATCTCCTTTCCATCCGGAAAAAGGAGGATGCTCTGCGCACGGTCGGCGGCGTTGCGGCGGCGCTTCTCGTGATCTTCGCCGTTTCGCTTCCGTTCCGGGGCGATCAGGGCTTTTTCTGGGTCGTCGGACGGTTTTTGAATTCCGCGGGCGGCTACGATTATGCGAGCGTGGAGGCATACAATTTCCTTGCGCTCTGCGGCGGGAACTGGAAATCCGCCGAGCTTTCCCTTGTGCCGGGGATCCCGTACAAAGCCTTCGGCATGATCATGATCGTGCTTGCTGTCATACTCTCCGTTGCGATGCAGGTCGTTTCGCGCCGGAGAGAAGGCGGAGAGACGCTTCGTGCTCGTCCCGAGCGGCTGCTGATCCCTGCGGCGTTCTGTATGTTCATGATCTTCACCTTTGGCCACTATATGCATGAGCGGTATGTGTTCCCCGTGATGGCGCTGCTGGCATTCGCTTATGCTGCAACACGGGATAATAGGCTTCTCGTTTCGTCCATGCTTTTGAGCGTTGTTCTTGCGCTCAACGAGACGACGGCGATGTACGTTGTATCCAACGCTGCCTCGGCAGCCGTCCGCGGCACGCAGCAGCACCAGATCGTGATCGGCGTATGCTCGCTTTTTGAAGTATTGACGTTTTTCTATACAGCAAAGGTCTGTCTGGAACGCGGTTTCGGGCAGAACGATCGGAGGTGACGAGCCGTGCAGGAAATTTTTTCTTCCAAGGAGCGCAGTACCCGCTTAGACCGTGGGGATAAGCGCCTGATGTGGGCGCTGACGCTCATTTATACGGTATTCACGCTTCTGAATCTCGGCACGCTCTCGTTCCCGACAAGCGTGTGGACAGCGCAGAGCGGGGCGGCAGTACGCATCGATCTCGGTGCGGAATATGATGTTGCCGAAATATGGACGAACGGGAACATTGCCGAAGGCTCGGCGGTGTTCACCGGCGACGACGGCTCCACGGCGGAGTATACGCAGAAATACGCGACCATGTTTACCTGGCGCACGCAGACCGCCGCCATGCACACGCGGTATATAACACTGCAATGCACGGCGGGAAAGGTCTCTCTCAACGAGATCGCCTTCTTCGATGCCGCCGGCAACCGCCTTCCGGCTGTGATCGCCGCCGGAACAACGGAGGGCGCGGCGCTTCTCGATGAGCCGGACACGGTACCGGATGAACCAAGCTATCTGAACGGCATGTACTTTGACGAGATCTACCATGCCCGCACAGCGTATGAGTTTCTCCATACGATGAGCGTATACGAATGGACGCACCCGCCGCTCGGCAAGATCCTCATCATGCTCGGCGTTGTGCTCTTCGGCATGAAGCCGTTCGGGTGGCGCGTCGTTCCGGCGCTTTTCGGCGCGGCAATGCTGCCGGTGTTTTTTACGCTGGCAAAGCGGCTGTTCCGCCGGAGAGATCTGGCGTTTCTGGCCGCGGCGCTTCTTGCGCTGGACACGATGCACTTTACACAGACGCGTATTGCCACGGTCGATGTGTTCATCCTGTTTTTCATTCTGCTCATGGTTCTGTTCATGACAGACTATATCCAGATGGATTACATGAAAGCGCCGCTCAAAAAGCTCTTTCTTCCGCTCGGCGCGTGCGGCGTAAGCTTCGGTCTCGGCGTGGCGTCCAAATGGACGGGCCTCTACGCCGGAGCCGGTCTCGCCGTGATGTTCTTCGCGCACATGATACGCGCCGGTATTTCCTGCCGGAAGGATACTGCGGCGCGCAGGGAGTTCTGGCGCAGGACATGGGCAACGGTAGGTTTCTGCTGCATGTTCTTCCTCGCGATCCCGGCGCTTATCTACTATCTTTCGTATATTCCGTTTTTCCGCTATGAAGCTACAAAGCCGAACGGCGTCGGCAGCATAGCGCTTGTGCTGCAGCAGCAGGAGTCCATGTATCATTACCATCACGATCTGACCGCAACGCACACCTGTCAGTCGGCATGGTATGAATGGCCGTTCACATCCCGCTCCGTGTGGTTTTACTTCCGGTCGCTTGGAGAAAACCGCGTTTCCAGCATCTCTTCAACCGGCAGCCCGGCCGTGTGGTGGGTCTCCGCTATCGGAGCCATTCTGCTGGCCGTAGAAGCATTGTTCCGTCGGACAAAGAAAGAGTCTGCACATTGGAAGCAGGCCGGATATATCCTGCTCATTGCGATCGCGGCAAACTATCTGCCGTGGACGCTCGTGCCGCGCTGCACGTTCCAGTATCATTTCTTTACCACGTTCCCGTTTGTCGTGCTTGCCGCCATTCTGTTTTTGCAGCACATGGAAGAGAGCGGGGAAGTGTCCGGAAGGGTCAAGTGGATCTGGCTCAGCGTCGCCGCTGCGTATTTTGTCCTCATGTATCCGGCGGCCTCGGGGCTCCCGATGCCGCGGCTCTACGCGCAGTTCCTTGAATATGTACTCCCGTGTGGGCAGCTTTTCTTCGGCGCGGTTTGACCGACTAAAAGATGCAATGCGGCAGCGATCTCGATGGGATCGCTGCCGCATTTTTCATATGCATTGACTTTAAAAAATTCGGAAGCTGGAATCGGAGCAGAAGTTGTCGGTACTGTAGAGCAAAAGCACCCGGTCGATGGCATTTTCTGCAATATATTCCTTGACGGAGCCGGTATAATACCGGAGATCAATCAAGTGGATCTCGGAAAAGACATCTGTAAGGAACGGCACGAGCGAATCGGCGTAGGAATCGCGCAGAATGAGCAGGGAAGGGGCATTTTCCGTCCCGGTATCCACAACGGCGCGGGGAATGTTCCCGCCGAGGAAGAAGGTATATTTGTCCTTGATCGTGAGCTTGTCATAATTGTAGAGCGGCAGCGTCTCTTCGGTCCCGTTTGTTTCGTATCGGGTAACGGACGATTTCTCCGGCGCTGCGGTCAGCGTTTCCATCTCGTCCGGAGCGATCCAGAAAAAGCCGGAGGAGGAATAGAGTGTTCCGCAGAAGTCCTCGGAGACGGTTTCCTGTGTGAGTGTATCTTTATCGATCTCCGGCAAGCCCCAGGAGGAACGCAGGGCATTGGCGGCATAATAGGCGCCGAGGGACGTCCAGTGGTGGTCGGTGCGATAGAAAATGTATTCGCTGCTGTGTGCCGTGAGAGTGGAGGAAAGATCGATCGTTTCCAGAGCCGTCTGCGCATAGGCGCTGTTGATCACCGCTTGCTGATCGTCGTTCGGAGCACCGTCCGGCAGGATGTCCGCATAAAGCTGTGCCGTCGTGGGGATCAAGGCGAGCGAGACCGGAACACCGGTGTCCGTGAGTAAATCCGCTGCCTGCACGGCGCGTGCGAGTGCGTCTTCCTCCGGCGCGTCGAACGGCTCGATCAGACGGCCGCCGTCGCAGAGAAACACGCCGTTATTCTGCCGCTTTCCCTGCGCAAGCTCCGCAAAGGCTTTTGTTTCGATCCATGTGTCACGTCCGGCAAATTGGTCGCTGCAATAAGATTCAAAACGAGTGGCAAAAGAGCCGGAGAAAAGGGCAGAGAAGCTGAATTTCGGCAGCGTCTGCAGCTGCCGGTTTTCCTTTTCCGAAAAGTCCTTGTCCGGCAGAAGCAGATTCAGCAGGAAAAACCCGCCGATGAACACGGAAAAGAGGGCGGTAATAATTCGATTGGTCGTTTTTGACATCAATTTTGGCCTCCTTCCGTCAGAACCGGAAGTACAGGAACGGATTGTACGTCGCGTCCACGAGATATGCCGTAGAGATCACCAGACAAAGCGCGACAAGCACCGGCGTGAGTACATTTTGTACTCTCTGCGGAATACGCTGAAAGAGCTTTTTGGGGACGGGTGTCGCTGCGATGGCTGCGATAAAAAAAATGACGGCATAGCTTCGCGCGTAAAATGCGTCGGCTGCCGTGGCCGCAGCGCCGCTTGCGCCGAACATCGCCCCCCAATAGTGCACGACCTCGCCGACGGAGTTGAGCTGGAAGAGCATCCATCCGACGACGGCAACGAGCAGCGCGTAGATGTGCGCCAGAACCGGCACTTTTTCGAGTTTTTTGAGAAGAAAAACCTTTTCCAGAATCAGAAACACCGCATAGTACAGTCCCCAAAGCAGAAATGTCCAGTTTGCGCCGTGCCAGAGGCCGGTGAGGGCCCAGACGATGAGAATATTCAATATCTGCCGGGGCAGGCCGCGGCGATTGCCGCCGAGGGGGATATAGAGATAATCACGGAACCATGTGCCGAGCGACATATGCCAGCGCCGCCAGAATTCCGTGACGCTCTTCGAGATGTACGGATAATTGAAGTTCTCCAGAAACTCAAAGCCGAGCATCCGCCCGAGACCGATGGCCATATCCGAGTAGCCGGAAAAATCAAAGTAGAGCTGGAGAGAAAAGGCGAGCGCGCCGAGCCACGCTCCGGCAAAGCTCAGCTCCGGAGCAGCGGCATAGATATCCCAGAGCGCGCCGATGTTGTTGGCGAGCAGTACCTTCTTCCCGAGACCAATGGCGAACCGCTGCACGCCGGAGGAAAACTGTTCGGAGCTGAGACGCCGCGTGCCAAGCTGGGAGGCCACGTCCTTATACCGGACGATCGGCCCGGCGATCAGCTGTGGGAAGAGCGCGACAAATGTGCCGAAGCGGATAAAGTTTTTCTGTTCCTCCGTGTCGCCTCGGTAAACGTCGATCGGATAGGACATCGTCTGGAACGTGTAGAAGGAAATGCCGATCGGCAGCGTGAGCCCGAGCGCGGGGATGCTTATGCCGGGAATGCGGCTGAGCGTCGCGGCAAGCAGATCGAAGTATTTGAAGAAAATGAGCAGCGCGAGGTTGACAACGGTATTGACCGTCAGAACGGCCCGCGCTTTTTTATCGTCGGTCAGCCTATAGCGGGCGATGAGGAGTCCGGCAGCATAGTTCAGCGCGATGGAGAATACCATCAGCAGGATGTACACCGGCTCGCCCCAGCCGTAAAACACGAGATTTACGATAAAAAGCCAGAGATTCCGATACCGCGCCGGCACGATATAATATACCGCCAGCACGACCGGCAGATAAACAAACAGGAAAAGAATGCTTGAAAAGACCATAGATGTACAACTCTCCGTAATGCGTTATCTATTTATCGGATTTCTCCGGGGAAAATTTGCCGAGAGGATTGGCCTGCGCCGCAATGCGCAGCTCGGAATTATCCACATGCGTATAGATCTGTGTGGTGTTCAGATTTTCATGGCCCAGAAGCTCCTGCAATGTACGCACGTCCACACCGTTCGAGAGCATCAGCGTTGCCGCCGTGTGGCGCAGCTTGTGCGCGGAATACTTGTCGGCGTCCAGACCGGCACGCAGGAGAGATTTCTTCACCATGGCGTGCAACGCTTCGCGGGTAATGCGCGTGCGGCGGCTGGAAAGGAACAAAGCGTTCCGATCAACGGCGGCAATATCCCGGCGGACGATCAGATAATCGTTGATCGCCTGCGCCGTGGCGTCGTTGAGATAGACGACGCGCTCTTTGTTGCCCTTGCCGAGCACGCGGATATGATCGCTCCGAATGTCTGAGAGATTCATCCCGGAAATTTCGGAAATACGGAGGCCACAGTTGAGGAATATCGTTAAAATGCAGAAATCGCGCTCCTTGTGCATCCCGTCCACGCTGTTTAGTAAACGCTCGCTTTCCTCCAGCGTCAGATAGCGGGGGAGAGAGCGCTTGGAACGCGGGGAGTCAAGATCCTGCAAAGGGTTCTCGTCAAGGAGCTTGGCTTTTGTCGTGAGATACTTATAAAAGCCGCGGATACTGGAGACCTTTCGGGCGCGGGACGCGGCGTTTAGGCCAAATTCCTCGCTGCGGGCGCGGGTGAATTTGGCTTTGTCGCGGGAAAGAAACGCCAGATAATCATAAACCTCCGCAAGCGTAACGCGGGAGACAAAGTCCAGATCCACATCGAGGATCGAAACTTCGGAAAGCTCCGCGGCACGGGGAACGAGCCCGCGCTCGATCTTCAAAAAGCGGAAGAAATTCCGCAGATCGAGAAAATACTCATCGACCGTAGCGCGGGAGTGACCCTTGATCGTTTCATGGTATATTAAATAGTCCCGCAGAATGGGGGGCGCTTCATAGCGGTAGTCCATAGATGAACCTCACAGCAGAAAACCGCCGGACAGGGGAAGGCATTTCCGGCTATACATAAAATTAAACAAAATAATGATTTTGTTTAATTTGGGGGAGCCCTTTTTAAATGAATATGGCGGTAACGGCATCGCGGACGTTTTTTGCCGGCAACAGCTTCATGTCCTTTGGGAGCTTTATGTCATCTTTGCAATGCGCCGGTATAACGCAGCGCTTGAATCCAAGCCGTGCAAGCTCCTGCAGGCGTTGATTGATTGACGGAACGGATCGAATTTCTCCTGTGAGTCCGATTTCGCCAATCGCGGCAAGATCTTCCCCGATAGGCTTGTCCCGCAGACTGGACGCAATGGCCAGCGCGATGGCAAGGTCCGCCGCGGGCTCGTCCAGCTCCAGACCGCCGACAACATTTACATAGGCGTCGCACCCGGCGACGTGTACGCCGCCGCGTTTTTCCAGTACGGCAAGCAAAAGCATCAGCCGGTTGAAGTCCACGCCGTTTGCCGTGCGGCGGGACTGATTAGCATTCGACGGCGAAAGCAGCGCCTGAACCTCGGCGAGGATCGGCCGCGAGCCCTGCATCACACAGGAAACGCATGTACCGGGCGCGTTGACCGGACGGCCGGACAGCATGACCTCGGACGGATTCGGAACTTCACGCAGCCCCGTATCGCACATTTCAAATACGCCGATCTCGTTTGTGGAACCGAAACGGTTTTTTGCGGCGCGCAGAATGCGGTAATTGAGCGAACGGTCGCCTTCAAAATACAGCACGCAGTCCACCATGTGCTCCAGAACCTTCGGTCCGGCGATCGCGCCTTCCTTATTGACGTGGCCGATGACAAACGCGGTGATATTCATGGTTTTTGCAAGCTGCATCACCGCCATGGTGCAGTCCTTCACCTGACCGATGCTGCCGGGTGCGGAGGCGATGTCGTTATTGTACATCGTTTGTACCGAGTCAATGATCAGAATATCTGGTTTCAGATCCTCCACGCTCTGTGTAACGGCGTTGATATCCGTTTCTGCAAGGACGAATAGATCGTCACTCGATACGCCGAGCCGCTGCGAGCGCATTTTAAGCTGGCGCTGGCTTTCCTCACCGGTCACATACAGGATCTTCGCGTCCGGGATATTGCCGCATATTTGCAGCAGCAGCGTGGATTTTCCGATGCCGGGCGCGCCGCCGACCAGTACGAGCGAGCCGCGAACAGCGCCGCCGCCGAGAACGCGGTCCATTTCCGCCATGCCGGTGGAAAAACGAATTTCTTCCTCGTCGTCAAGCTGTGCAACGGGCTTCGGGACGCTCCGGCGCGTTCCGGCGATCTTTACGGCGGCGCTTTTTGCCGCAGCATTGCCGGACGGTGCGGAGGGTGCTTCCACGATCGTGTTCCACGCGCCGCACGCCGGGCAGCGGCCGAACCATTTTCCGGTTTCATTGCCGCATTCCGTGCAGAAAAACACACTTTTGGCTTTCATAAAACGCCTTTCTCTGTAAACTGGAGATAGCACGCCGTCAAGACGGACGCGATCTTTTTCTGATAGTCCGCGCTTTGCAGAAGCGATAGCTCCTGCGGATGCGACAGGAATCCGCACTCGACCAGCACGGCGGTACATTGAACGTGGGACATAATGTAAATGTCCTTCCCTGCCGGCACCGGGACGCGCCGGTTTTCCGGCAGCAGCGCCGCGGTGAGCCGGGATTGGATGAGCTCGGCCAAAGCGCGGCTGGGTTCATTCTGCGCGTATAAAACCTGGGAGCCGTGCGGCCCGGATGAGGGATAAATGTTCTGATGGATGCTCAAAAAAACCGGAGAATCCACGCTTTCGGCGATCTCTACCCGCCGCCGTGTATCCCATTTTTTCATGGCGGCAATGGTTTTTGCCTCCGACGGATAGGTGATCTCCTCGGTATCGCGCGTCATAACGGTATCAACGCCAAGAAAAGCGCATAGATCCCGGACACGCAGCGCCACGGAAAGATTCAAAGCACTTTCCGCCGTCCCGTCCGGCGCTACAGCGCCGCCGTCCGCGCCGCCATGGCCGGGATCAAGGATCAGCACAGGCGGCGAGCCTGCGGCCTGTGCCGACACGGATCGGGTATCCGTACCCGATAAAAATACACATTGTATTATGACACAAATCCAAAGGAATGACAAGGTGAAAAGCGCGGCATCTTCCGCGCGGACGCTTCTATACAGCTTTTTAACAAACAAAATGCATCGCCTCCCTCATGCTATGCTATGAGAGCGGCGATGCATTTTATGAGCGGAAGTACTCAGCCTTCCTTCAGGAATTTCTCCAGCCGGTCAAGGCCCTCTTTGATGGTCTCGAGCGACGTGGCATACGTCCAGCGGACAAAGTTCGGCGCGTCGAACGCGCAGCAGGATACGACCGCGACAAGGCCCTTTTCCAGAAATGCCATGGCGAAATCGTCGGCATTGTGGATCACACGCCCGCCGAGGGTTCGGCCGATGAGTTTTTCGAGATTCATCATCACATAAAAAGCGCCGTCCGGCTTCAGGCAGCTCACACCGTCGATCTGGTTCATGCGCTCAACGAGATAATTCCGGCGCTCCTCAAACACCTTGCGCATTTCCTCCACGCTGTCCTGCGGGCCGCGCATGGCTTCCGCCATCGCCGCCTGGTTCATGGCGCCGATGTTGCCGAGCGCGTGGCTCAGGCAGTTTGTCATAACTTTGGCAATGCGCTTGTCGCCGCAGGCGGCAAAGCCGCAGCGCCAGCCGGTCATGGAATAGCTCTTGGATACGCCATTGATGATGATCGTGTGCTTCTTTACTTCTTCGCCGAGCGCTGCGACGCTGGTGAATTTGCGTCCGTCATAGCAGAGGCGGTAGTAAATCTCGTCAGCGATGATGTAAATATCGTGACGCAGGCAGACCTCCGCAAGCGTTTCCAGCTCTTCTTTGGAGTAGATCATGCCGGTCGGGTTGGACGGGTTGTTGAGCACGAGCGCCTTTGTTTTATCCGTAATGGCGGCTTCAAGCTGTGCCGGCGTCATTTTGAAATGCTGCGCCTCCGTCGTCGGGACGATTACCGGAACGCCGCCGACCATACGGATCTGCTCGGTATAGCTGACCCAGTACGGCGCGGGAACAATGACCTCGTCGCCGGTATCGAGCAGCGTGAAAAAAGTGGCGTACAGGCACGCCTTGGCGCCGTTGGAGATGACAATGGCGTCATAATCAAAGTCCACGTCGAGGTCTTCCTTCATGCGGTACGCGACCGCCTTACGCGCTTCGATGGTGCCGGGCGTCGGCGTATACTTCGTCTGCCCTTCCCGGATGGCACGGATCCCCGCTTCCTTGATATGGTCGGGCGTATCAAAATCCGGCTCCCCTGCCCCAAAGCCTACGACGGGAATACCCTCCGCCTTCATCTGCTTGAATTTCGAGTTGACCGCCAGCGTTGCGGACGGAGCAACGGCGGAACGGATCTTGGATAATTCTTTCATGGCAAAGCCCTCCATACAAGTATGGCGTCATTATATGGCATAGATAACAAAAATGCAAGAACTAATTTAGTAAAAAATGCGCAGCCGAGGCGGTTTTTTCGCCTCGGCGTGCAATTTTGCTTATATGATTATGCAAATCAGGGATCCGCCGCCTTCATTGACGATGCGTGTAAGCGTCTGCTGCAGCTTTGCCTGTGCATTGACGGGCATCTGCCGGAGCTTTGTGATAACGCCTTCGCTCGCAATATCATACAGCGATTTGCCGAAGATGTTCGATTCCCAGATCCGGCTCGTGTCGCCCTCAAAGCCCTGCAGGAGGAAGTTGATGATCTGCTCTGATGCCTTTTCGCCGCCAAGTGCGGGACTCACTTCGGTTTCGATGTTCGCCATGATCATATGGATGGACGGCGCAGACGCCTTGAGCCGCACGCCGTAGCGTCCTCCCTGCCGGACGATCTCCGGCTCTTCGAGCTTGAGCTCATCCGGCGACGGCACAACGATCCCGTATCCGGTTTCCCGGACATCTTTCAGAGCGCTGCTGATGCGGTCGTATTCGTTCTTGATGCCGCGCATTTCGGTCAGAAGCGCCATCAGATCGCCGTCATCGCGGATAGCAAAGCCGGACTGCTCGCTGATCGTCTGATAATAGAGCGCTCTCGGCAGGTCAACCCGGATATCCGCGATGCCGCGCCCCATCTGCAGCGCCGCAACAGATACGGAGAGAATATTATCCTCCGCCCGCAGCGTGTCCGCCATCGGATAGACGTCACGGATACGGTGAATGCTCTGCGCCGAGGCGCGCACGCCGTTATAGAGCGATGTACGCAGCGGGTGCTCGATCGGCAGCGCATCCACCCAACTCGGCAGAAAAACGTCCAGCTCGGAGAGCGGAAATTCACACAGCGCCGATTTGAGGATCTCACTGATATCATTTTCCGACAGCTCCAGACAGTTTACGCAGACGCAGCCCGTGCGGTATTTCTCCCGGATCGATCGGCACAGAGCTTTTGCGCTTTCCGCGTTTGGTTCGGCGCTGTTGAGAACAACGGTGAACGGCTTTCCGATCTCCTGCAGCTCGCGGATCACGCGCTCCTCCGCCGGGACATAGTCCTCACGGGGAATCTCACAGATCGTGCCGTCGCAGGTGACGACCAGCCCGATCGTCGAGTGCTCGGCGATGACCTTATAGGTTCCCTGCTCCGCTGCTTCGGTCAGAGATATCTCCTTATCGAACCACGGCGTTGTCACCATGCGTTCAACACCGTCTTCAAACTGGCCGGAAGCGCCCTTGACCATGTAGCCGACGCAGTCGATCAGCCGGACGGAAAGATCGGTATCTTCGCCGAGACGGATCGTCACCGCTTCTTCCGGAATGAATTTCGGCTCCGCTGTCATAATGGTGCGTCCGGAGCCGCTCTGCGGCAGCTCATCGCGGGCACGCTCTTTCCGGTAGACATTATCTATGCGCGGAATAACGAGCGTTTCCATGAAGCGCTTGATGAAGGTGGACTTGCCCGTCCGAACCGGACCCACCACACCAAGATATATATCTCCGTCCGTGCGGAGAGCGATGTCCTCGTAAATCGTTGATTCAGACACGGTCAGACCCCCTGTACATGATTTCAATGCATCCTATGGGGATAAGCCCGCAAATATGCTTGTTTAGAATCCGAATCCGCGCGAGAGCGGCCCCTGCAGCCGTGAAAGACATACGTCGATCTCCGGGAAGCCCTGCCGCAGCATTTCTGCTAGGGACGGCATGACAACGTTTTCGGTGGCGAAGTGGCCTCCTTCCAGGAGATTCAGCCCCAGCTCCGCGCCGTCAATCCACTGGTGGTGTTTGATCTCACCGGTCAGTACCGTGTCGCAGCCGCGCTGCGCCGCCTCATAGAGAATGTCCCCGCCTGCGCCGCCGCAGAGCGCCAGATATTCTACACGGCGTCCGGCGTCGTAATACCGCATATCGGGCGCGGAGAGCGCTGTGCGCGTCTGGGCGAGGAACTCTGAAAGCGGCATCGCCTCCGGCAGACGGCAGAAGCAGCCGATGTCCGGCGTATACTCCAGCTCTTCCCCGCCGACGGCGTTGGCAAGAGCCGTATTTACGCCGCCCTCAAGCGCGTCGAGATTCGTGTGCAGACAGATGGCCGAGAGATTCCCCTGCAAAAGGGCAATGACGCGCTTTGCGTCCGGTGTGTCCGTGCAGACGCGGCGCAGCGGTGTAAAGATGACCGGATGATGGGAGACGATCAGCTCCGCATGAAGCGACAGTGCCTCCTCGATGGTCTGCTGCGTGATATCCAGCACGACGAGCACACGGCTCACCTCGCGTTCCGGAAAGCCGCAGAGCAGCCCAACATTATCAAAATCCAGTTTGAGCGAGGATGGTACACGCTCTTCCAGATAACCGGCTATTTCACGAACCGTCGCCATGGTATTTCCTCCTCATTTCCGCAATGTCCGCCGCGGCAAGGCGCAGCGCGTTCAGCCTCTCACGGTCGCTCTCCCGTCCGGAGCGTTCCAGACCGCGAACGGCGATATCGAGTCGTTTGTCCTGTTCCGCGAGGATATCGGAGAACAGCGTGTCGTTCGAGAGCAGCGAATACTTCCCGCAATACAGCTCTCCTGCCGAAAGAGCCTCCGGAGCACCGGCGCGCACGGCGAGAACGGAATAGAGCCGTCCAGCGTCACGCACAAGCCGCTCTGCGCGGATCGTAAGCCCGAGCGACGGCAGCGCGGCGCGAAGCTCCTCCGGCCTCGACATCGGCTGCAGGATGCAAAGGGTATTCCGGCACGCCCACGGCGCGGCGCGAAGGATCGCCGCGATATTCTCGCCGCCCATACCGGCGATCACGACCGTATCGGCACTGTCCGGCGAGACGCCGGTCAGCCCGTCACAGAGGACGCAGGAAAGGTCCTGCACGCCGGCGGCATAGGCATTTTCCTTCGCGCGGGAGAGCGGACCGGGCCGGATATCCGTGGCCACGGCACTTTGAATCTTTCCGTCCAGCAAAAGACGGATGGGAAGCAGCGCGTGGTCTGTCCCGACATCGGCAAGGCGCGCGCCGTCCGGAACGAGCGCGGCGATGGCCGCAAGGCGCGGCGGTAATTTAAATGTATGATCCATAAACCTTATGAAAAACGGCGAGGACGCTATATGCCCTCGCCGCTTTTACTCCTTTGAATTTCAGCCCTGAGCCGCGATAAACTCGTTGACCTTCTCGACAAACTTATCGACATCGACGCCGTGCGCAGCGCAGGCTTCCTCGACGTTCTCGCCGCTCGCCATGGCGCAGCCCATGCAGTGCATGCCGATCGCCTGGAACATCGGCGCGACGAACGGAGCGTTCTCCATGATCTCGGCGATCAGAGTAGTCTTTTCAATCTGGTACATTGTTTGACCTCCTAAGAAGTATATAGACGTATTATACCCATGCTGTTCCTATTTTTCAACCAGTTTCGACGAAATTGAGAAAAAGAAAGCGGGAGCGGAATATCCGCTCCCGTTTCCTGTGGTCAGATGACCCTGAACGTCAAATTACTGCTGGTTCGCCTTGATCTTGGCGAAGCAATCGCTGCAGTAGACCGGACGGTCAGACTTGGGCTCAAACGGCACGCGAGCCTCGCCGCCGCAGGCGGCGCAGGTAGCCGTGAAGTACTCACGGGGGCCGCGAGCGGAGTTCTTGCGCGCGTCACGGCAGGCCTTGCAGCGCTGGGGCTCGTTCTGGAAGCCGCGCTCCGCATAAAACTCCTGCTCACCGGCGGTGAAAACGAACTCGTTGCCACACTCTTTGCATACCAGGGTCTTGTCCTCGTACATTTGCTGATCCTCTCTTTGATTCTGCCCTTGGGCTTGATATTGCGTTCAGCTTTCGCTGTTGTCGCCTGAAGAAATTATCCGGGAGAGCTTGCGCCGGATCCGCTGTATGGCGTTGTCTACCGCTTTTTCGGTTCGTCCGCTGGCCGCGGCCATGTAAGAATAAGAATATCCCGCTAAATACAACGGCAGGATCTTCTGTTCAAAGGGTGACAAGCACCGGGAAAATGTCTGGAAAAATTCGTCTGTGCGCTCTCTCGCCAAAACCTGTTCTTCCGGGGAGTTCCGTAAATCAAGGGCCGCATACATACCGGGACGGATGCCTTCGCTGCCGAACGCATCCTCCAGCGATACGCCGCTGTTGAGAGGGATATGCTTCAAACAAGACGCCGATTTGATCGCACTGAAGATCCGCCGCCGGATGCACAACTCCGCATACGCCTTGAAAGGAACGCCCTGCGCGGGTCTGTACTCCCGGATCGCGGAGAGAAGGCCGAGCATTCCCTCCTGCGTGAGATCTTCGCTGTCCCCTCCGGCAAGAAAATACGGTCTTGCGCAGATCCGGACAAGCTGATTGTACCGAGCCGCTAACGCATCTTCCGCTCCGACCGAGCCGGAAACAGACATTTGCTGAAGCTGCTCATCGCTGAAGCACTGAAAATCTTCCATAAAAAAACCATTTTATAAACGGATTATATTTGTTTTTACCAACAAAGTCAAGAGAAATATGAAGGAATTATGAAGTTTTTTCCAAATTCCCCGGTAAAATCACAGATCGAGCTGCTGCTGACCGTGAAACGGGATGCCGAGATGCTCATATGCCTTCTGCGTAACGCACCGGCCGCGCGGGGTACGGGTGAGAAATCCCTGCTGCAGAAGATAGGGTTCGTAGACATCCTCGAGCGTAACGGACTCCTCGTTGATCGTGGCGGCGAGCGTTTCTACGCCGACCGGACCGCCGGAATAATACTCGATGATGCTGCGGAGCATGCGCCGGTCGAGCGAGTCGAGGCCGAGATGGTCGATCTCCAGCCGGTTGAGCGCCTCGTCTGCCACTTGCCTTGTGATAACGCCGTCTGCCGTCACCTGCGCAAAATCGCGCACGCGGCGAAGGATGCGGTTGGCGATACGCGGCGTGCCGCGGCTGCGGCGGGCGATCTCCTCCGCCCCGTCGTGCTCAATGCTTATGCCGAGGATACCGGCGCTGCGCTCAACGATGCGGCGGAGCTCCTCCGGCGTATACAGCTCCAGACGGAGAATGACACCGAAGCGGTCGCGCAGCGGCGCGGAAAGCTGGCCGGAGCGTGTTGTCGCGCCGATGAGCGTAAATTTCGGCAGATCGAGCCGAATGGAGTTCGCGGAAGGTCCCTTGCCGATGATGATGTCGATGGCGAAGTCCTCCATCGCGGGATATAGGATCTCCTCGACCGCGCGGTTCATGCGGTGGATCTCGTCCACGAAGAGAATGTCGTTCTCCTGCAGATTTGTGAGAAGCGCCGCAAGATCGCCGGGTTTTTCAATGGTCGGCCCGGAGGTGATGCGCATATTTACGCCCATCTCGTTGGCGATAACGGCGGCGAGCGTCGTTTTGCCGAGTCCGGGAGGGCCGTGGAGAAGGACGTGGTCGAGCGCTTCCCCGCGCATCTTTGCCGCCTGAATGAAAATGCGGAGGTTTTCCTTTGCGCGCTCCTGCCCTATATATTCGTTCAGATACCGCGGGCGGAGCGAGCCCTCGCCGGCATCCTCCGGCAGAGCCGTGGATCTGGTTATCAATTCATTTTCCTGCTCCGCGTCCGAAAAGCTGATCGCCAAGCTGCTCCGCCTCCTTTTACTTCATCAGTTTCTTCAGCCCCTGCCGTACGATATCCTCGACGGACAGATTCTGAATATCCAGTCCTTTGAGCGCTGCGGCGATCTCGTTTCCGCCGTAGCCGAGCACGCCGAGCGCCGCCGCCGCATCGGAGAGCTTGTCTCCGCCGGATGCCGCCGCGGGCGCATAAGCGCCGGATGAGCCGAAAGAGCTGTCCCCGACAGCGCCGCCGGAGAATTTATCTTTCAGCTCCATGATCACGCGCTGCGCGATCTTTTTTCCGATACCGGGGGCTGCTGTCAGCGCCTTCTCGTTGCCGGACATAATAGCGAGAGAGAGGGATTCCGGTGTGTTCGCGGAGAGAATCGCCTGCGCAGCCTTCGCGCCGACGCCGGAAACGCCGATCAGCAGCTCAAAGCAGCGCTTTTCCTCCGCTGTCGCGAAGCCGTAAATGTCAAAGCAGTCCTCACGGATGATCGTGCAGGTATAAAACCGGGCCTTCTCGCCGATGCGGACCCGCGAGAGCGAGTTGACCGTGGTATTGACAGCATATCCCACACCGCCGCTGTCCACGACGGCGACGGGGCCGTCGATCAGGGAAACGACGCCTTCTATATAGTAGAACACAGATCCCGGTCTCCTTCCCTTGTTAAAAGCGATGTAGCGCTGCGGGCGTGGCAGAGCGCGATAGCGACCGCGTCCGCCGCGTCATCCGGCCGCGGAACGGCGGTCAGATGTAAAATGCGGCGGACCATGTCCATGACCTGCCGTTTTTCCGCCATGCCGTATCCCACGACGGCCTGCTTCACCTGCATGGGCGTATACTCATACACTGGCACGCCGCAGCGAAACGCGCAGAGCAATATGACGCCGCGAGCATGCGCAACAGGGATGCCTGTCGTGATGTTTTTACTGAAGAAAAGCTCCTCAATGGAGATAGCATCCGGATCGCAGGAGCGGATCAGCTCCTCGAGATCCGAATAGATCCGGTCAAGGCGCGATGAGAGCGGGGTATGCGCCGGAGTCGTGATGACGCCGCAGGAAATCATCCTCTGATGCATGCCGGAGGATTCCACCAGCCCAAAGCCGACGGTAGCGACGCCGGGGTCAATGCCGAGAATTTTCATACCGCTCCCCTTTCTTATCTTATTGATTCTACCATAAAACCGTTCCCATGGCAATGCTTTTCCAAGAAAGGAAAAACGGGTTGGAGCAATTCCAACCCGTTTGAGCTTGTCAAAAAAGTTTTTTGACAAGCTCTCAAACGAGACCCACTTCGTTGGGCTCTCGTTTGAAAAGGCTGCGGCTCGCCGCA
>OLQM01000006.1_pt1 | contig 156794 bp, 145 predicted proteins | sample 1673161 | NCBI WGS metagenome assembly OLQM01 (sample SAMEA3136761, study PRJEB25190) | human gut metagenome | reverse complement strand
TCATATATCTATCACACATCATCATATGATTTTCATATACTCTTTTAATGTATAAGACGTAGTAAATATAAGAAATAAAAAAATATGTAATAAAGACCTACACACCCCACCCTCCCAAATTCATGCTTATTGTGCGTATATAGCGGATAAGCGATTAAAAATAGCGGTTATGTGACATAAATAAATTCGAATACCATTTTGAGGGGATGGAGACGGGGCACGCCCCGTCTCTACAACTGGGTAATGAGTTAATCCTATAGACCTACTTTTTTCCTTATCAAATATCTTATTACATGGAAATTATTCCATACATTTGCCACTGTACTAATAAATAACAGTTACGACTATGACAAAATTAAGCAACATCCCCGCCAAGGAAACCACGGCCAAGACCGCAAGAACACGTAAGGCCAAGACCGAACCCGCAAAGTCCAAGTGGGATCCCACCAAGCCGGTACAATTCACACAAGAGGAGATATGGGAACATATCCATGAGATCGAGAAGGGGCCGTTCTATCCTATTGAAGAAGTACATCAAAGAATAAGATCATGGATGGACAACTATCAAGGAAAAAAGTAATCGGTTCTCCCATTTACGAGGAAAGCCTTGAGAGGATTTTCGTGGAAGGTATAGAACGATTCGGCATATTCCAAGCCCGGAAATATCTTGAGCACATATTGAATACAGTCGAGAAACTGGAAAACGACTATCCTTATTATCCCGAATGCCGACACCTAGCTACGAAAAGCCGCATGTACCGGAACATCATCCTGGATTCACACCTTATCATCTACCGCATCACCGAGGAGCGTATCGAAGTGCTAGACATCGTCCATTCCGCATCCAGCATGCGAAAGATCAAACAGGCTAGGAATATCCACATCGAATGATGCAGAGAAACAGAAAAAGGCGAGCCACCCGTAAGTGACCCGCCTCTTTTTGCTGATATATAAGGATTAAGATTGGATTAGTTGTTCTCCGGACGAAGCTTGCGTACGGTAACAGCTGTCTGCCACATCTCGCTCTCGCGCAATGCCTTCAATTCAGCCTCCAATTTCTCACGATAATCCGGCTTAGAGTTTGAGTCGATAGAGATCTGAGCCTCGTTACCGCATTTTACGTTCGCGTACAATTTCTCGACAACCGGCTTGATAGCGTCGTGGAACGGACCCATCCAGTCCAAAGCGCCACGCTGGGCAGTCGTAGAGCAGTTCGCGTACATCCAGTCCATACCGTTCTTAGCGAATAAAGGCATCAAGGATTGAGTCAACTCCTCGACCGTCTCGTTGAAAGCCTCGGAAGGAGTGTGCCCATTCTCGCGCAATACCTCATACTGGGCCAACAACAGACCTTGGATAGCGCCCATCAAGGAACCGCGCTCACCGGTCAAGTCGGAAGTAGCCTCACGGATGAAAGTCGTCTCGAACAAATAACCGGAACCGATACCGATACCCAACGCCAACGTACGATCCATTGCCTTGCCGGTAGCGTCTTGATAGATAGCGAAAGAAGAGTTCAAGCCACGCCCCTCAAGGAACATGGAACGCAAAGACGTACCAGACCCCTTCGGAGCGACCATGATCACGTCAATATCCGCAGGAGGAACAACACCTGTACGATCGTTCCAAGTGATCGCGAAGCCATGAGAGAAATACAGGGCCTTGCCAGCTGTCAAATAAGGCTTCATCGTAGGCCATACAGACATTACGGCAGCGTCGGACAATAAGCACATGATGATCGTGGCCTTGTCGCAAGCCTCCTCGATACCGAACAGAGTCTCACCCGGAACCCATCCGTCCTCAACCGCTTTCTCGTAAGTCTTACCTTGGCGCTGACCAACGATTACGTTGAAGCCATTGTCACGAAGGTTCAATGACTGTCCCGGTCCCTGTACGCCATAGCCGATAACAGCGATTGTCTCATCTTTTAATATCTCTCTTGCCTTTTCCAACGGAAATTCCTCGCGGGTCATTACATTCTCTACAACACCGCCAAAATTCATTTGTGCCATTTTCTTTTTAACTATTAATGTTTAAAAACCTATTTATGTATCTCTTTTATTATCTCCAAGTAACCGCCGCACGACAGATCGCCTTTCCCTCATGGCAAATAGCCATGTCTTGCTTATCGGGAGCGGACTCCGCCTTATGAAGCGTAAGCGGCATACCTTGTTTACCCTCGGATTGGTAGGCGATCTCCAGACGGCCGATCTCACGGGTCTTGAACTGGTCGATATCGAACAAATCCAGCAGGTGCTCGATATACTTCACGCTATTGAAGTGACCGTTGATATCCAAGTCGCTGTATTTGATCGAATACGGGATTCCCTCCGCCTTATTCTCCGCCGGCATGATCTTGCCCGGCTTCTCGATCGGGCACGGACGCTCGTCGATATATTTGCCCAATGCCTCTATATCCAATAAGGTAGGACGGCGGGTCTCCACGTCGATAGCCGCCCAAATAGAACGGGCGAATCCAAAGGTTTTCCCATTCTCATCCGCCAGCTCAAAACAACGGCTGGTGAAAAGGCGTCCGACCTCATCGATCCAAGTGTATAAATTAATCTTATCGAAGGCGGTAGGATATTCCTTCATCTCGATAGCCAGACGGGACAACACCCAAGCCGTATGACGCTCCGACATATCATTGAAACCGAACCCACGCTCTCCGGCATGGCTGGAAGCGGCGTGAATCAAATAGTTACCAATCATAGGGAGCGTTACACGTCCCCTAAAATCCATCAAATATGGCTCCGCCACGAAATGAAATAATCCTACTTTCTCCATATCTTATTATTGTTGCTTTTCCTGTAACTTTCGCTCCATATCGGCCAACATATCGCTCAAGCGCTCCACCTTGCTCTTCGTGATAGCCACACGTCCGGAGCGGATGAATTGCAGGACACCGATCGTCTCGCTCAACTCATTGAACAAGGCTTGTGTCTCGTCATAGTGGCCACTCTTCTCCAATACCACGCAGGTCTCGTTCATCTCCAAGATACGGGCGTTGTATTTACGGATCAATCCCTCCACGGTTCCCATCTTGATGAAAAGCTCGGTACTTAGCTTATAAAGAGCGATCTCTTGATAAACCAGATCCTCATCCGTATTATAATAAGCCTTCAAAATATCCACACGTTTATCGATCTGTTTCACCACCTTATCGATCATATCCTCATCGGCGAATGTCGTGATCGTAAACTTATGGATGCCCTTGATAGCGGACGGAGAGACGGACAGAGTCTCGATGTTCAGCTGTCGGCGTGTAAAGATAATCGTTATCTGGTTCAAAAGACCTACGATATTCTCTGAAAAGATAATAACGGTATATAATTTCTTTGTTGTCATAGCCTCATCTCCTCCTTATTTCTCGTCTCCCATAATCATGTTTGTCACGCTTCCCCCGGCAGGAACCATCGGATACACCATTCCGCAAGTCTCCACGTTAGCGACCAACACGTAAGCGCCGTCGTGGTTTAGCATCTCGGCGATAGCGTCGTCCAATTCCTCCCGCTTTTCAACGGCACGGCTGGCGATACCATAGGCTTTAGCGATCGCCACGAAATCCGGATTCTCCATGATGGTGTTTGAATAACGCTCGTGGAAGAACAATTCTTGCCACTGACGTACCATACCTAAGAAGTTATTATTAAGAATAATAATCTTCACGTTCAGTTTCTCCTGCATGATGGTACCCAATTCCTGAATCGTCATCTGCATACCCCCATCACCGGTAAAGAAGCAGACCGTACGGTCCGGAGCCCCGAACTTTGCGCCCATAGCGGCCGGCAGACCAAATCCCATCGTACCTAAACCACCGGAAGTCACCACGCTACGGGTTTGTTTATATTTGAAATAGCGGACGCCCATCATCTGGTTCTGCCCAACGTCGGTCACCAATACAGCGTCGTTACCGGTCGCCTCGGAAACCTTACGGACTACCTCGCCCATTTTCAGTTGGCCCTCGGTCGGATACAATTCCTTCTCGATTACCTTATCGTATTCCTCTTTCTCGTCCCGATCGAACTCGGCATTCCATTCCGGGCGTTTACGTTCTTCTAACAACGCCGTGATCATCGGTATCGTGTGCTTGGCATTCCCCAGCACCTTTACGTCCACGGCAACATTCTTGCCGATTTCCGAGTTGTCGATATCCAGATGGATAATCTTGGCTTGCTTAGCGTATGTCTTTAAATCGCCAGTCACACGGTCGTCGAAACGCATACCGATAGCGATCAATACATCACACTCATTCGTTTTCCGGTTCGGCCCTACGTTTCCATGCATGCCGAGCATTCCCTTGTTCAATGGGAAATCGGTAGGCAACGCGGATAAGCCCAATACCGTAGATCCGGCAGGTATATCATTCTTTTGGAGAAACGCTTTCAATTCCTCTTCCGCACCGCCTAACAATACTCCCTGCCCGACCAGACAGAAGGGTTTCTTCGCCTCATTGATTAAATCGGCGGCGGCCTTGATACGATCCTTATTGATATCCGGCTCCGGTTGATAACTACGTACGTAATCGACCTTCTTATATTCATATTCCACCAACCCTACTTGCGCATCCTTCGCTAAATCCAGCACAACTGGACCCGGACGGCCTGTAGAAGCGATATAAAAAGCACGAGAAACAGCCCATGCGATCTCCTCCGGCTTGCGGATTTGATAAGCCCATTTCGTGATCGGTTGCGTGATGCCAATCACGTCGACTTCCTGAAAAGCATCGGTTCCCAACAACGGCGAGGGTACTTGACCGGCGATTACGACCATTGGCGTACTATCCATCAGCGCATCAGCGATACCCGTGATGGTATTCGTAGCGCCCGGGCCGGAAGTAACCAACGTCACTCCTACCTTGCCGGATACACGAGCATAGCCTTGAGCCGCATGGGTAGCGCCTTGCTCGTGGCGCACCAATACATGCCTCAACTGGTCCCTATAATCATATAAACTGTCGTAAATAGGTATCGCCTGTCCGCCGGGATAACCGAAGATAGTATCTACTCCTTCAGCAATCAACGCTTTCAGCAAAGCTTCCGAACCGGTTATCTTTTGTTTCTCCATAAGAAATAACGTGTTTAATGTATATTATTGGCTTTAATCTTCAACAATCCTTACACCTCCCTTATCGGCGGAGCTAACCATCTTCCCGTACGCTCTCAACGCTTTCGATACCTCACGCTGACGCATCGGCGGCGTAAAGGCTTTCTTTCCACGCGCCTCTTCCGCTTTACGGCGCTCGGCCAACTCCTCGTCGCTCAGCCGCACGTTGATGGAACGTTCCGGGATATTGATCTCGATGATATCCCCGTCTCTCACCAATCCGATAGCGCCACCGGAAGCAGCCTCAGGAGAAATATGCCCGATAGAAAGACCGGACGTACCGCCACTGAAACGACCATCCGTGATCAAGGCGCACTCCTTACCTAAGTGACGGCTCTTTATATAAGAGGTAGGATATAACATCTCTTGCATTCCCGGCCCTCCTTTCGGACCCTCATACGTGATGACGACCACATCGCCTGAAACGACCTTACCTCCTAAAATGCCCTCGCAAGCGGCATCCTGTGAATCGAAGACTTTCGCCGGGCCGGAGAATTTCCAAATACTCTCATCCACGCCGGCGGTTTTTACGACACATCCGTCCAAGGCGATATTCCCTCTCAAAACAGCCAAGCCGCCATCCTTGGAATAAGCGTGCTCCACGTCACGGATACAACCTTCGGCACGATCCGTATCTAATTCCTTATAATAAGATTCTTGGGAACCCATCTGGATACTGAACCGATGAGCGGGAGCGCTCTTGTATTTACGGATCGCCTCCTCCGTTACGTTCGGGGAAGTGACGGCGTATTTATCAACAGCCTCGGCCAAGGTCAGGCCGTCCGCACGTCTCGTGCTGCCATCCACAAGCCCGGCTTTCATCAACTCGTTCATGATACCGAGGATTCCACCGGCACGGTTTACGTCTTGTACATGATAAGTGTGCGTATTCGGGGCTACCTTACACAGGCAAGGTGTCTTGCGGGATAACATATCGATATCCTCCATATGAAAATCGGCGCCGGCTTCTTGTGCCACGGCCAATAAGTGAAGCACCGTATTGGTAGACCCCCCCATGGCGATATCCAGCGACATGGCGTTCAAGAAAGCCTGACGGGTAGCGATGTTGCGAGGTAACACGGAATCATCCCCGTCACGATAGTATTTGTAAGCGTTCTCAACGATTTGCTTAGCCGCGTCACGGAAAAGTTGGATACGGTTCTTATGGGTAGCCACGATCGTCCCGTTCCCCGGAAGCGCCAGACCGATCGCCTCGTTCAAGCAGTTCATAGAGTTAGCGGTAAACATACCGGAACAACAACCGCAACCCGGACACGCATGGCGTTCCACCTGCTCGATACGCTCATCGCTTACCGATGTATCGGCGGACTCAATCATCGCGTCGATCAAATCCAGATGGCGGCCATCCAGCTCACCTGCCTCCATCGGGCCACCGGACACGAACACCGTCGGGATATTTAATCGCATGGAAGCCATAAGCATACCCGGCGTGATCTTATCGCAATTGCTGATGCAAACCATAGCGTCCGCCTTATGGGCATTTACCATATATTCCACGCTGTCCGCGATAATGTCGCGTGAAGGAAGCGAGTAAAGCATTCCATCGTGTCCCATAGCGATACCGTCGTCGATAGCGATCGTATTAAATTCAGCGGCGAAACAACCTTGTTTCTCGATCTCGGCTTTGACCAATTGCCCGATCTCATGCAAATGCGTATGCCCCGGCACGAACTGGGTAAATGAATTTACGATAGCGATAATAGGCTTGCCGAACTGTTCCTCTTTCATCCCGTTGGCACGCCATAGCGCACGGGCTCCGGCCATCCTACGACCTTCGGTGCTAAATGAGCTTCTTAACGGATTCTTCATCTCTTTCCTATTTTTTGTTCGTAGAGCGCTTTATCCACGCCTCTACCTTGAATTATTTATAATAAAAAAAGCCTTTCCCTATATGGAGAAAGGCTTAAGAAATATCTCTACGACTTCACAACTTCTTACACACCTTTCTCCTTACCTACTAATGACTAGAAGGACCACCACGAGAATAATATGCAATACGTTGTTCATCATCTTTTCTTATTGTCTTTGTTTGTTTGACGCTGCAAATGTAGAACAATAATTGATATGCGCAAAGGATTTAAAAGAAAATTCTTTATTTTTCTTTCAATTCTCAAGCAAATATCATTTTAGGATTGCATTTTAACAGGAGCAAGAGTGTATTACTTAGGAATCGGAAGGTATAGAAGAGAAAAAACTTCGATTTCCTACTAAGGACAGCGAAAAGAAAAATGTCATCTAGAATAAATTTCAGATAACATTTTTATCAGATAATACGACTTACGATAACACGTATCTCATAAGAAAATCCCATTCTAACGACAAAAAAGATACATATAAACTCCAAATCACATATTTATTAACACTTGTAGACTATAAATAGCCTTGAAAAAATTCATAATAATGTTTTAGAAAAAACATAAGGAAGTTCTCCGAAGAACATAAGGAAGAAATTTCATCTAGTATCGGACTAAATTTTGTTAACATTCGAATGAAAATCACCTGAAATCAAGACTAAATCCGGCATAACCCACGCTGGAAGCAGCTCAAGCAAAGACATTTTTAAAATGACTTTCAGACAGAGAAAGCCTTAAATACTCAACCGATAGACAGCTCTTCAAACATCAATCATAAAAAAAGACCAACAGCACCTGCATTCAAACATCATTCTGATTTACACAACCATCAAATGCTTGCGTTTTTCCCGTGCGACCAAGCCCCCGCCCCATAATTCATCACCCACAGAAAGCAATAATAGCACTTTGACATTTCGTCAACAAGGTTCACATAGAAAAGTCTATCCCCACCAAATTTCATAAAAAAGCCCCAATAGCGAAACAGGAAATTTATATAGTTCCAAGCTAGTTCTTAAATAAAATTTGCCCTCCTCAAGAAAATTAGCTAATATCGCGACTATTCATAAAGTTGTTGATGGATTAATCCATGGGAGAGAGGAACAAGCATATTGAGAACCTTAGAAAGGGTAATCGTTCATCTTTTGAATATCTTTACACGGTTTGGAGTGGCAAATTATATAATTTTGTCATGAAAATTTCTCATGGGGATTCCTACTTGGCAGAGGAAATGGTACAAACTGTATTTCTTAAAGTATGGAAAAATCGAGAACAATTAGACCCAAAACTGTCTTTTGGAGCCTATTTATGTACGATAGCAAAAAACTTATTAACTAACCATTACCAACATAAAATGATGGAGATTCTCTATATAGAACAACAAATCGACCACCCCGGAACTCCTTATGCCAGAGGCACGGACGAGATCGTAGAATATCATCTCCTAGAAGAATTCGTTGATTCTTTAATACAACAAATGCCCGAAGGAAGGCAAAGAATTTATAAACTAAGCAGACAATCCCACCTATCCAACCGGGAGATAGCAGACCAATTGCAGATATCAGAGAATACCGTGGAATCCCAACTGACCAAAGCCATCTCCTTTCTACGCAAAAGGTTAAAAGACCAATACGACCTAGGACTTTTAGCTTTAAGTTGCCTCCTTAATAGTTAACGAATACTAAATCCACAGGATGCGATAACGGAAACTTCCCTGTCATTTGTATACTGAATAAAGACAGAGGAAAATGGAAAGAAACGATTACATACATATATTTAACAAGTTCCTAGAGAATAAGGCAACTCCATCGGAAATAAAGCTATTGATAGAATGGCTAAAAGAACGAAAAGCTTTTGACACATGGGCTGATGATATATGGATGCAATCCCCGATGGAAATGGATCCTTCAGTAAAACAACATTTACTGGACGAACTCCGTAAACAAATCTTTTTTAAAGAAACAGGGAAAAGGACATTCATGAGTCTTTCTCTCCCTTCACTTTTCCATTATGCGCTACGTATCACAGCAATTATCCTATTGCTCATAACAACAAGTATTGTCACCTATCATTATGCAATGGATAAACAGCGAGAACCGATGGACATGATTGTCGCTGTCGAGAAAGGACAAAAAGCGAATATAACATTGCCTGATGGTTCAAAAGGGTGGATAAATTCAGATTCAAAGTTATCTTATGGAAGCCGTTTTAATGCAGATGAACGGGTTCTGAATCTAGAAGGCGAAGCTTATTTTGAAGTCAAGCCCGATGCTAAACGTCCTTTTATCGTTCAATCGGGAAAGGTATCCGTAAAAGCTTTAGGAACCAGTTTTAACGTAAAGAACTATAACACGGAAGAGCACATATCCGTTGTATTAATGACCGGGAAAGTAGAAGTAACCGCAAACGATAACCATGTAGACCTGTTGCCTAATGAACAAGCTATTTTCAATAAACACTCTAGCATACTGGGGAAAAACAAGGTTGACAATAGTCTAGATTACTCCAGTTGGATGTACAATACATTGAATTTTGAGTCAACACCATTCAGCGAGATTGCTCATACGCTGGAACGTTATTACAATACCCAGATCGTATTTAAATCTGAGGCCTTAAAGAGTTATCGTTTTACAGGTAAGCCCGGGAATACCAGTCTAGCGAGCATCTTACATTTATTGTCTCTTACCTCACCATTAGCCTACGAGATAAAAGACAGTGTGGTTATTTTGTATGAGAACAACGACAAAAAAGAGTTATATAACAGAGTATTAAAACAGTAAATAGTAATTTCATGAAAAGCCCGTAAAAAATCGGGGTAGAAATGCTAGGCATTTCCCCCCGAAAAAGAAATCAGTTAACCGCGCTTAGGTATCTCGCAAATAGCAAGCGCAAGTACTAATATCCATAGAATACAAAAGTATGAAAAAAAAACTTGTCCGTGTATCACAATACATAAAAATACGGTCAATCAAAACAGTCGGTCTGGCACTATTCAGTAGTTTAATCTTGGCTCCTTCACTTTATGCCCAAATTTCACTGGATGTACAAGACCAATCCATCCGTCACATATTAAAAGAGATAGAAAAGGCGGGGGAATACAAATTCTTCTATAACAGTGATCTAAGTAACCTAGATCACAAAACGTCAATATCCGTACAGGATAAAAACATTGATGAAGTCATGAGCCTATTATTAGCCAATACGGAAATATCCTATAAAAAAGAGGCCAATAATATGATTGTATTAACAGTTAAATCATCTTCTTCACCGCAAGCTCCGAGAAAGACAAGAAAAATAACAGGAACAGTTGTAGACCCTGACGGTTTACCAATCATCGGAGCAAATGTAATCGAGCAGGGTACAACAAACGGTTCCATTACGGATTTGGATGGAAAATTTGAATTAATAATTACCGAAAATGCCATCTTAAATATCTCTTATATCGGTTTTTCCGACAAACAAATAACAGTCAAGGAAGAAACCTCCTTACAGGTTACAATGACGGAAGACACCCAGAAGTTAGATGAGATAGTAGTTGTTGGATACGGTGTACAGAAAAAGGTAAACCTTACTGGATCTGTTTCTGCCGTAAAAGGCGAAGAACTCAGCCAACGCCCAGTAGCTAACGCAACTCAAAGTTTACAAGGATTAGTACCCGGATTAACCGTATCCAACTCCAACTCAGGTCGCCCGGGAGCTAGTGGAGCCTTGAGTTTACGAGGACAAGGAAATTTAGCGAACACAGCGAATCCTTATGTATTAGTTGACGGTGTAGAGATGGATTTGGCAGATGTAAACCCCAATGATATTGAATCGATTTCCGTCTTAAAAGATGCCGCTTCCGCAGCTATTTATGGCGCCCGTGCCGCTTATGGCGTAATTTTAGTTACGACGAAAAAAGGTGAAGAAGGTAAGATGCGCATCAGTTATCAAGGTACCGTAGGATGGAGTTCCCCTACTGTAATGCCGGAAATGGCTAATGCTTATGACTATGCGACTTTTTTCAATCAAGCTTGTACCAATGCTAACGTAATCAAGCAATATAACCCGGAAAAATTACAGCAACTTCAGCAGTACATGAAAGATCCTGCTAGCGTAAATCCTTGGGCAGAGCTTAATGGAGAAAATAATCTAGTAGGAGCATTCGAAAACACACCAAAGGGTTTGGGCAATGTGGATTACTTTGATTTACATTATAAGAACTCCGCATTCAAACAAAACCATAATTTGAGTCTCAGTGGAGGTGGCAAAAAAGCGCAATATTATATCTCTACCGGAATGTATACGGAAGATGGTATTTTAAGATATGCGGACATAAAATATAAACGCTTAAATTTCAATGCAAATATCGCCTCTCAAATTACGGACTGGCTAAATTTGAAAGTTAATACTAAATTCATGAACTCGGATAATGACACACCTTTTGGTAAAGGGGCCTTATCTGAAGGCTTTTATCATTCATTAGCTCGCTTCCGTCCTACCATAAGCCCAATCGATCCTAATGGTCATTTTACGGAGCTTACAATGATTCCCTATTTACAAAGTGGCACGTATACAAATACACAGAAAAATAATCTGACACTGACTGGTGGTCTCGAAGCACAACCAATCAAGAACTGGAGAATATTCTTCGACTATACGTACCGGCAAAATAATGAGAATTATGAGGCGCTCAACGTAGCCCCGATGATCCCGGGAGCGGATAACGAGACCTTATACAAAGGGACAAGGCAAGAATTAGGCGTGATGGAGAATGGGCAATTCACCCGTTCATCCGCCTTAAGCCAATATCAATCAATTAATCTATACTCAAACTATATGTTCTCTTTGGCCGATAAACATAATTTCACCGTTATGGCTGGTTACCAAGAAGAAAATTACGCATATAGCTATTTATATGAGTCTGTAACCGACATGATCTCCACCAATAATCCAGGCCTCAATCTTGGCACAGGAGAAAAATCCACGACAGATACTCGAAACGGATGGGCTACCCGAGGATTTTTCGGACGTATCAACTATGATTATGACGGACGCTATTTATTAGAAGTGAATGGACGCTACGATGGTTCTTCTCGTTTTGCCTCAGATCATAGATGGGGATTTTTCCCTTCGGTCTCTTTAGGATGGAATATTACACGTGAGCCTTTCATGGAAAAATCTTTAGAGGTATTATCTAATCTAAAGTTACGAGCCTCTTGGGGACTATTAGGGAATCAAAGCGGAGCCGGACTTTATACTTTTACCTCAATCATGGGAATCCAGCCGTTAGGTAATTGGTATTTTCAAGATGGAAGAGATATGTACATAAACGCCCCTGGAGTTATTGATCCTTTTACAACTTGGGAAAAAGTGGAAAGTAAGAATCTTGGCCTTGACTTCGGGTTCTTTAACAACGCTCTGACCGGCACCTTCGATGTATTCCAGCGGGATACAAAAGATATGTTAGGACCAAGTGCCGACCTTGCAGATTTCTTTGGAGCAGAGGCTCCCAATACGAATAACGCAAGGATGAGAAACCGGGGATGGGAACTTAGCCTGCAATACCGAGGAAAAATCGGGAAGGATATTCATTATTCAATAGGAGGCTCTTTAGCTGACGCAACATCCGAAGTTACAGCTTATGAAAATCCGACAGGGACCAATCCTCAAGATAATTGGTATGTAGGGAAGAAAGTCGGTGAGATTTGGGGATACAAAGCCTCTGGGCTACTCCAGACCCAAGAAGAAGCTGACACATATAATAATACATACGATTTATCTTTCTTATCCGGTCAAAAATGGATGCCGGGAGATGTTAAATATATGGATTTAAATAACGACAAAAAGATCAACAATGGAAATAACACATTGGAAGATATGGGTGATATGTGTGTTATCGGGAATACGACTCCTCGATATCAATATACGCTTAATGGTTCCATTTCATGGAAAGGAATTTCCCTTAGCATGATGTTCCAAGGCATAGGAAAACGTAATTGGTCTCCAGATCTAGGAACCGTTTACTTTTGGGGATCGGGAGCTTATGCACAAGTCACGGTATTCAACGATCATCTAGATTATTGGACTCCAGAGAATCCTGACGCCTATTATCCCAATCCTTATACAGGAGCAGCAGGAAGTATCAATCAGTTTCGAAATAAGACCTCACAAAAAAGTGACAGATACATGCAAAGTGCCGCTTATTGCCGTTTGAAAAATCTGACAATTAGTTATGATCTGCCTAATTCATGGAGCCAGAAAATTGGGTTGAGCAAAGCACAAGTGTTTTTCTCTGGAGAGAATCTTCTAACATTTACCAAGCTTCCTTCCATGTTTGACCCGGAAGCTATTTTTACAGGTAATGACTATACCAGTGAGGCCGGAAAGAATTATCCAATGAATAAAGTGTTATCTATCGGAGTTATTGTTAATCTATAAAGCGTAATTTATTTATGAAAAGAATATATCTATCAATGGTTTCCCTATGTCTATTAGGGCTATGTAGCTGTTTCGACATGGATAAATATCCGGAAGGAGAATTGTCTTCTGTCAATTCTTTCACCAGTACAACAGAAATCACCAAGTATCTGAATCAGTTTTATGAATCAACTCTTAAAATTAATGACAAAGATGTGGCAAACTCTGCCATAAAGGTACAATCTAACAGCATTGGAAATCCAACGGGTATCGCCTTTGGAGACTTGAATAGCGATAATATGCAGAGTAATGTAATAGACACACGTCTTGCGGGAGAAACCACATTAAGTTCCGCTGTCGAATTAACAGAGTATAAACATATCAGAAGTCTAAACTTCTTAATCAACAACCTCGATAATTGCGAGGAGATCGGTCCGGAAATGGAGCAATGCATCGGAGAAGCTTATTTCTTCAGAGCCTGCTATTATTATAGGTTATTCGTTAATTATGGAGAAGTCACTTGGTTAACGAAAGTATTAGATCCGATTCAAGAACAGATGGAACGTCCCCGAAACAGTAGGCTTGAGGTCGCTGATAGTATATTGGCGGATTTAGATATAGCGATCGAGCATCTAAACACTCAAACCAATAGCTCGACAATGCGTGTACACAAAGATGTAGCAAGAGCGTTTAAGAGTGAGGTCGCTTTATTTGAAGGTACTTGGGAGAAATACCATCGTGCGAAAAACACGCCATTCTATGATAAAAAAGTAACTGATGAGAAAATCAGCTCTTATCTACGGCAAGCCGCAGATGCCGCTAAAGATGTAATAGACGAAGGGGTATGGAGCATCTCAAAAGGGGATCCCAATACCGCTTATCGAGACTTGTTCATCACTTTGGATCTCTCACATAATCCAGAAGTTTTATGGTGGAAGAAATATGATGCCGCCAATAACATCGGCCATTCCGTAACACGTTATTTAAATAAAGGAGGTGGCACTTGTGGGGCATCCGCTTCTCTTGTTGATGATTATTTAACAAAAGAAGGAAAACCTTTTGTCGGTTCCGAACGAGACAAAGCAAAGGTAATGTACGGGGACGAATTGAGTCCGGACTTACGAGACCCACGATTATCCCAGACCATTTGCATGCCAGGACAAGATTTACGTCCAAATGGAGAATTCGTATTCAAACTTCCTCCTTTGAATGAGGAAAGCCGGAATCAAAATACGACAGGTTATTCTATCCTAAAATACGTAGAATATAATACGACTTATATTCCTACTATAGATGGGGAAGGCAAAAGCCAAGCGCCAGCTATACAATTCCGTTACGCCGATATTTTATTAAACTACGCTGAGGCTCTGGCAGAATTAGATGGCGCAGCTAACGCTAGCAAAATAAAAGAAGCCTTAAGGCCACTTCGAGAGCGTGTGGGCATGCCCGAGATGGATTTCGACAGAGAGTTCAATACCGATCCCGATTATCCGTTTAATAAATTGGATAAATATATACAAGCAGTACGAAGAGAACGACGCATAGAAAAAGCTTTAGAGGGAAGCCGACTTCAAGATATCTTGCGCTGGGCCGCCGCAGACATCCTCATTATTGGAAAAACTCCAACAGGTGCATTATTCAAAGGGAGCTCTTTGGAAACCGCTTATGGAGAAAGCCTGCAAGAAGGTGAAAATCTTTTCTTAACAGGTACGCCCTCCGACTCCAAACGCTATATCATACCGTTCAATAATAAGCATTATCCTAACGGATGGCAATTCAATCCGGAACGAGATTATTTATTGCCCATACAACCTCGTATGCTATCGCTTACAGGTAACCAATGGGTCCAAAACCCCGGTTGGTAATTTACTTGATTACAGGATTTAGCCTAATAAAAGAGAAAGTCTTTCCTCACAAATTTTAGGCTAAAACCCTGTAACAAACAAATACCTTAATCACGAACACAATAAAAGTCTAAATAATGAAAAAAGAATTATTATTCACATTCTCTGCTTTAATAGCTACGACTTCCTGCAACATCAAAAAAACAGATTCAGAGCAGATAGCAGGAAAAAAGCCGATGAATATCATCTATATCATGTCTGACGATCATTCTTACCAGACAATCAGTGCTTATGATAAACGTTTCATACAAACTCCCAATATAGACCGACTGGCAAACGAGGGAGTACGTTTTACCAATAGCTTTGTTGCCAATTCCATCAGTGGACCTAGTCGAGCCTGTATATTAACCGGTAAACATAGTCATGCTAATGGTTTCACTGATAACAGTTCCACATTTGATGGTTCCCAGCAAACATACCCCAAACTTTTACAAAAAGCCGGATATGAAACAGCAATAATCGGAAAGTGGCATCTAACTTCCGCTCCTACCGGATTTGATTATTCGGAAATTTTAATAGGTCAAGGCATTTATTACAACGCTCCATTTATCAAAAACGGGAAACAGGTCCCATCAAAAGGCTATGTTACCAACGTCATCACAGAAAAAGCAATCGACTGGATGGAGAATATACATGATAAAAATAAGCCTTTCTGCTTGTTACTCCATCACAAAGCTCCTCATCGTACATGGATGCCCGATACTTGTGATTTACAACTTTTCAGCGATACGACGTTCGAGTTACCAGCCAATTTTTATGACGACTACAACGGTCGTCAAGCCGCTCATGAGCAAAAGATGAGTATCATAAAAGATATGGATTTAGTCTATGATTTAAAAATGGCTGATAAAGAAAATGAAATCCATACAACTACAGGGTTAGAGAATGCCGGACGCAGCATGTATAACAGTATGACACCCGAAGAGAAAGCAGCTTGGGATGCTCATTATGATCCAATCATTCAGAAATTCAAGAAAGACAAACTTTCTGGTAAGCAACTATCTGAATGGAAATATCAACAATATATGCGAGACTATTTACGTGTCATCCATTCCATAGACAGAAATATTGGAGTATTATTGAATTATTTAGAAAAGACAGGATTATTAGAGAACACAATGATTGTCTACACTTCCGACCAAGGATTCTATATGGGAGAACACGGATGGTTCGATAAACGTTTCATGTATGAGGAATCTTTCCGGACTCCTTTATTAATTCGTTTGCCGGGAGGAAAGAAAGGAGATATCGATGAGTTTGTCCAAAACATTGATTACGGACCGACCATCCTAGATTTAGCAGGAATCCAAATCCCATCCGATATGCATGGTATTTCCTTTTTGCCTTTGTTACGTGGAGAAAAAGTTGAGAACTGGCGTAAATCACTCTATTACCACTTTTATGAGTACCCTGCGGAGCATTCTGTTAAACGTCATTATGGCGTACGCACAGAACGTTATAAATTAATTCATTTTTATAACGATATCGATAAATGGGAATTATTTGATCTACAAGAAGATCCTATGGAGATGAACAACTTGTATGGAAAAACAGGATATGAGAATATCACTCATCAACTGGAAAAGGAGCTTATACGTTTACAAAAACAATATCAAGACACGAATGCCATGTCGTTTAATAAACAATTAATCCATGAATAAAATTAAATATATACTGTACATTACAGGAGTTTTAGCCTCGTATGACGGGCATAGTCAACCGACAAAACCCAATATCATAGTTATCAATTGTGATGATATGGGATATGGAGACTTATCTTGTTTCGGAAGTCCTACGATAAAAACCCCGAATATCGACCGAATGGCTATAGAAGGACAAAAATGGAGTAGTTTTTACGTTTCAGCATCAGTCTCCTCTCCTAGCCGTGCCGGATTATTAACAGGCCGCCTAGGAGTCCGTACCGGAATGTATGGAGATCAACGCAGAGTCCTGTTTCCTGATTCCAAAGGGGGATTGCCTTCTGAGGAACTAACGATCGCTGAACTGCTGAAACAAGCCGGATATCATACGGCTTGCATAGGTAAATGGCATTTAGGACATTTACCAGAATACATGCCATTACGTCACGGCTTTGACTATTTTTACGGTTATCCTTATTCCAATGATATGAGCCGGAAGGAACAAATTAAATTAGGCAACACAAAATATCCTTATGAATATATTATTTATGAACAAGAAAAAGAACTGGAAAGAGAGCCCCAACAATATAATTTAACGCAACAAGTGACGGAAGCTGCTATCCGCTACATTAAATCAAATGAGAATTCTCCTTTTTTCTTGTATTTAGCACACCCTATGCCTCATATGCCAGTATATGCCTCTACTGACTTTCAAGGTAAATCAGCCAGAGGCAAATATGGTGACACCGTAGAGGAACTGGATTGGAGTGTAGGACAAATCTTGCAAACATTAAAATCTGAAGGATTAGATAAAAACACATTGGTTATTTTCACATCCGATAATGGGCCATGGCTTTTATGTAAACAAGAAGGAGGATCACCGGGTCCGTTAAAGGATGGCAAAGCTTCCATGTTCGAAGGAGGGTTCCGCGTTCCATGTATTATGTGGGGAGCAATGGTTAAACCGGGATATATAACGGATATGGCTAGTACATTAGACTTACTACCTACATTTTGTGAGATAGCAGGAATTCCATTGCCTTCAGATCGGCATTATGATGGAATCAGCTTGCTAAATGTATTAAAAGATAAGTCTACTTGTAAACGCGATGTGTTTTACTTTTACAGAGGCAGTGAATTATATGCGATTCGAAAAGGTAAATATAAAGCCCATTTCTCTTATAGACCAGCTTATGGAGCAACGGATAAAATCGTATATGATAAACCTGTTTTATATGATTTAGGTACTGACCCTGGAGAATTATACAACATAGCAGAAGAACATCCGGATATTGTACAGGAATTAACCATGTTGGCCAATGCACATAAAGCTTCATTAAAGATTGCTAAGAGTATCTTCGACCAAAAGTAAACTATATGTCTTATACTATTCGGTGAATTTGTTTCTCTTATTTTTCAAGAAGCAAATTCACTGATTTTATTTTTAGAGAGAAAAGTCTTTTATAAAGTTTCCTACTATACAAAAACATCATCTTTATACATATTTTGCTTTAAAATCGCAGTTTTTTATGTAAGTTTGACCCCTAAAACAATTAAGAAACTGATCGTTAATAAAAATATGAAACACTACAACTTCGACGAAGTTATCGAACGACATGGGACGAGTTGCGTGAAATTCGACCGTTTGAAAGAGATGTTCGGTGACGAGAATCTGATACCACTATGGGTGGCGGATATGGATTTCCGCACACCGGACTTTATTGTAGAGGCCCTGAAGAAACGTTGTGAGCACGAGATATTCGGCTATACATTCGGCTCCGACGAGTATTACGAGAGTATCATCAATTGGGTACACTACAAACATAACTGGAAAATACAACGGGAATGGATCAGCTATATCCCGGGAATCGTAAAGGGAATCGCTTTCGCTATCCAATGCTTTACGCAAAAAGGAGATAAGGTCATCATCCAGCCCCCTGTTTATCACCCGTTCCGCATCGTTCCGGAGAAAATGAAGCGCGAGGTCGTTTATAATCCGCTAAAGATGGTAGACGGCATCTATGAGATGGATTTTGATCATCTTGAATCTATTATAGATGATGAATGCAAGGTATTGATCCTCTGCAACCCTCACAATCCGGGTGGGATCGTCTGGAAAAAGGAAACCTTGGTCCGCTTGGCCGATATTTGCGCCAAGCACAATATTTTGGTTATCTCCGATGAGATTCATGCGGAAATGGCCTATCCTCAGTACACGCATTACCCGTTCGCCTCCGTATCGGATACCGCCGCTTCCTGCAGCGTGACTTTCATGGCACCGAGCAAGACGTTCAATATCGCCGGTATCGTGACTTCCTACGCAATCGTACCCAATGATCGCATCCGGGAAGAATTTTACTCTTTCCTTGAGGCCGGAGAGTTTGGCGATGGCACGATCTTCGCTTATACAGCGACGACCGCCGCTTATACCTATGGCGCCGAATGGTTGCAACAAATGCGAATGTATATCATGGAGAATGTACGTTTCGTGGAAGAGTTTATGAAACAGCATCTCCCCAAGATAAAAGTCTACCAGCCCCAAGCCTCCTTCCTCGTTTGGTTGGATTGCAGGGAACTGAAATTAAGTCAAGATGAACTCGTACACCTGTTCAAAGACAAAGCCGGACTAGCGCTGAACGACGGAAGTATCTTCGGCCCCGGGGGAGAAGGCCATATGCGTTTGAACATTGGCTGCCCCCGCTCTGTTTTAGATAAAGCGATGAACGCTCTTAAAAAGGCGGTGGATAAGAAATAAAATCGTATCTTTGCGAGCATTTCTATACATATTTAAAATACAAGACAAATGAAAATTACAGCAAACAAATACGTTGCGGTTACATACGACCTGAACGTTGGCGAAGGTGAAGAACGTGAGTTAATGGAAAAAGCGACGGTCGAGGCTCCTTTGAAATTCATCTACGGAACAGGCATGATGCTTCCGGCATTCGAGAAAGCCTTGAACGGGCTGGAAGTAGGTGGCACGTTCAACTTCTCCATCGAGCCAGCCGAGGCTTATGGCGAATATAACGAGGAGCACGTATTGGATCTTCCGAAGAATATCTTCGAGGTAGACGGTAAATTCGACGCCGAGATGATCAAGGAAGGTAATACCGTACCGATGATGGATTCTAATGGCAACCGTATGAACGGCTCCGTATTGGAAGTGAAGGATGATATCGTGGTAATGGACTTCAACCATCCGTTGGCTGGCGAGACTTTGCATTTCAGCGGCGAGGTAATCGACGTACACGAACCGACAGCGGAAGAGATCGCTGCCTTCTCCGCTCCCGCAGGTGGATGCAGTTGCGGTTGCGACGATTGCGGTAGCGATTGTGGCGATAACCACGAGGGTGGCTGCGGTTGTGGTGGATGCCACTAAATAAAGGGAAATTGAGAATTGAAAATTGAAAATTAGGAGAAGTGCCTAATCATCGGCTTTTGATTCTCAATTTTCAGTTTTCAATTTTCAATTAGACAAAACGGTGAATACTTTTGGTAATATTTATAGATTAACATCGTTCGGCGAATCGCACGGCCCCGGTATCGGCGGCGTGATCGACGGATGCCCAGCCGGGATCGAATTAGATACGGCATTCATCCAGCAAGAGCTGAACCGTCGTAAACCGGGACAATCCCGTATCACGACCCCCCGTAAAGAGGATGATGAGGTACAGTTTCTTTCTGGTATCTACGAGGGAAAGACAACCGGTACGCCGATAGGTTTCATCATCTGGAACAAAAACCAACATTCCTCTGACTATGACAATATGAAAACGGTTTACCGTCCTTCCCATGCTGATTATACCTATCAAACGAAATATGGAATCCGTGATCCCCGTGGAGGTGGACGTTCGTCCGCCCGGGAAACGATCGCTCGTTGCGTGGCTGGGGCTATTGCTAAACTCGCCCTTAAGCAATACGGCATACAGATTCAAGCTTATACCTCGCAGGTCGGCCCGATCAAATTAGCGGGTAGTTACCAAGATTATGATTTAAGCTTGACGGAAAAGAGCGATGTACGTTGCCCGGACCCGAAGACCGCCTCAGAGATGGAAACCTTGATCGCTGAGGTCAAATCAAAAGGAGATACGATCGGCGGTGTTATTACCTGTGTGGCGAAAGGGGTTCCCGTCGGATTGGGAGAGCCTGTGTTCGGCAAGTTACATGCCGCGTTGGGACATGCGATGCTTACGATCAACGCCGTGAAAGGCTTCGAGTATGGAGACGGATTCAACGCCGCCTTCTTCCGCGGATCGGAAAGGAACGATCGCTTTTTCAATGATAACGGGCATATCAATACTCGTACCAATAATTCCGGCGGTATCCAAGGAGGGATATCCAACGGACAAGATATTTATTTCCGGGTAGCCTTTAAATCGGTCGCTACGATCTTGATGGAACAAGAAACGGTTAATATGGAGGGAGAGGATACGATATTAAAGGCACGCGGACGTCATGATCCATGCGTATTGCCTCGTGCGGTACCTATCGTCGAGTCTATGACCGCCATGACTTTATTGGATTATTTATTGATCCAAAAGACACGGGAAAACTTTTAAGACTAATTCTATATGGCTTGGATTCTGTTAATTATAGCCGGATTATTCGAGATCGGCTGGCCGCTGGGCTTTAAATTAGCAAGTATGCATTCCAAATATTTTATTTGGTTTATAGGTTTATCGATCTTATCCATGGGCTTAAGCGGCTATTTCTTATATCTCGCCCAGAAAAGCATCCCAATCGGTACGGCTTATGTAATCTGGACCGGGATCGGGGCTATAGGGACTGTTCTTCTTGGAATCTTGTTTTTCCATGATTCCGCAAATATATTCAGGTTATTGTTCTTATCTTTGATATTGATAGGGATCGTCGGGTTGAAATTAGTCCATTAATCCGGGTAAAAAAACACCAGTATTGCCGTAAGGCTACGCCAGTATAGGCGTGAGCTTACGGCAGTATAGGTATAGGGCTACGCCTATACTGCCGTTAACCGACGCAACTACTCGTGATGATAAGGCTCGTTATTCAAGATCGTCATTGCCCGGTAAATCTGCTCGATAAAGATCAGTCGGATCATCTGGTGGGAAAAAGTCATCTTGCTCAACGAGATCTTTTCCGATGCCGCCTTATACACAGCTTCACTAAAACCGTAAGGACCGCCTACCACAAATACCAAGCGTTTCGGGACCGTATGCATTTTCTTTTCCAGATAAGTAGAAAATTGCATGGAGGTAAACTCCTTCCCTTTCTCATCCAGCAACACCAAATAATCGCCGGGCTGCAAGGCCTTTAAAATCAATTCTCCCTCCTTCTCCTTTTGCTGCGCCTCAGAGAGATTCTTCACGTTCTTTATATCCGGTATGACTTCCATTTCAAAGGGTATATAATGTGTCAAGCGATTTTTATACTCATTGATAGCCTCCACAAAATAACCGGCATCCGTCTTACCAATCACAATCAGTCCAATCTTCATCTACTTACATTTACATGTTTAGAAAGGCTAAGTTACAAGAAAAATACATACCTTTGCCACTAATTACTCAATAAAATAAAGAAAGCTTATGAAACGACTCTTACTTACATTCGCCTTGATATTCGCGTTCGTATGTGCGCAGGCGGCGGATATTACCAGTATATCAAATGCTTTCAAGGCAGGAAATGCCTCCTCTCTATCCGGTGCTATGGATAAGGTGGTGGATGTAGCCTTGCCCAGTTCCTCTAAGAAATGTAACGGAAGTGAGGCCGTCTCTATGTTGTCCTCATTTTTCAGTTCGAATAAGCCTTCCGGATTCTCGGTCGTACATCATGCGGATAAAAAGGAAAGCGGTTTCCTTGTCGGAAAGCTTCCGACGTCTTCCGGTGAGTATCGTGTAAACATCACGTACCGTGCCGAAGGGAATACAGCGATTATACAATCAATCAGAATAGAATAAAAGATGGACAAACTTATTGACGACTTAATCAAATTAGCGTTTGCCGAGGATATTGGCGATGGCGATCATACCACCTTATGTTGCATCCCCGAGACAGCGATGGGGAAAAGCCAGCTGATCATCAAGGAAGATGGCGTATTGGCCGGCGTGGAAATGGCTAAACGTATCTTCCACGACTTCGATCCGGAACTGAAAATGACGGTCTTTATACAAGACGGAGCCGAAGTGAAAAAAGGGGATATAGCGTTCGTGGTGGAAGGTAAGATCCAATCCTTATTGCAGACCGAACGGTTGATGCTGAACGTTATGCAACGCATGAGCGGTATCGCTACTACGACCCGTAAATACGCCAAGGCGTTGGAAGGTACCAAGACACACGTTTTGGATACTCGCAAGACAACTCCCGGTATGCGTATGATCGAGAAAGAGGCCGTACGTATCGGTGGCGGCATGAACCATCGCATCGGTTTGTTCGATATGATCTTATTGAAAGATAATCATGTGGATTTTGCTGGAGGCATCGAGCAAGCGATTACACGTGCGCAAAACTATCTGAAAGAAAAAGGTAAGAACCTAAAGATCGAGATCGAGGTTCGTAACTTCGACGAGTTGGAACAAGCCATGAAAGTAGGCGGTATCGATCGTATTATGTTGGATAATTTCAATATCGAGAATACAAAAGAAGCGGTTCGCCGCATCAACGGACGTTTCGAGGTAGAGTCTTCCGGCGGTATCACGTTCGACACATTACGTGATTACGCGGAATGTGGCGTAGACTTCATCTCCGTAGGGGCATTGACTCACTCCGTGAAGAGCTTGGACATGAGCTTCAAAGCCTGCTAAAACGAAAAACGATCATTCTATAAAAAAACAGCCTTGAGAAGATCAACTTCTTGAGGCTGTTTTTCCTATATCTACCCTATTATCTTGATTCACTATCATTTCTGATAGAACTATTATCATTTTTAAAACATTGCCATTCCTTCCTTTCCGTACTTTTAAGAACAAATTATTCAACCTAAAAATAGTATCATGAAAGAATTGAAAATGTTTATAGATGGCAGATTCATTGATAATGAGTCTGGGAAATGGATCAAGGTATTGAATCCTTCTACCGAAGAGGTTATTTCACTGATGCCCGACGGGACGGTTGAAGATGCCAGAAAAGCGATCGATGCCGCAGAGAAAGCGCAGAATCAATGGGAAAGAACGCCCTCCATAGAAAGGGCTGCTTATCTGACAAAGATAGCGGCTGGCATCCGTAAGAGAGAGAAGGAACTGACCGACATCATCGTCCGTGAAGGAGGCAAAACCCAAGGACTCGCCAATGTTGAAGTCCTTTTTACCGCGGACTATATGGATTACATGGCAGGCTGGGCCCGCCGGTACGAAGGGGAAATCATTCCCAGTGACCGCCCTCATGAAAACATTTTCTTATTTAAGAGACCGATTGGAGTAACGACAGGTATCCTACCTTGGAATTTCCCATTCTTTCTAGTCGCTCGTAAAGCCGCGCCGGCCTTGATCACCGGAAATACGATCGTAATAAAACCTAGCCAGCTTACGCCAGAGAACGCATATGTATTCGCGCAGATCGTGGAGGAGGCAGGTTTGCCTGCCGGCGTTTTCAATCTAGTAAATGGACGGGGTAGCGTGATTGGTCATGAACTCTCGGCGAATCCGAAAGTAGGCATGGTAAGTCTGACAGGAAGCGTGGGAGCCGGACAACAGACCATGGCAGCCGCCGCTCCTAATATCACGAAAGTTTCTCTGGAGTTAGGAGGTAAAGCCCCGGCTATCGTGATGAAGGACGCAGATGTCGATCTCGCCGTTAAATCCATTATTGCCTCTCGTGTGATCAATACCGGACAGGTATGTAATTGTGCCGAACGGGTTTATGTAGACAAAGCGATAAAAGAGACCTTCATGGAAAAACTAGTCGCCGGCATGAAGCAGGTAAAAGTAGGAAACCCCAATGAGATCGCGGATCTGGATATGGGACCTCTTATCGAAGCCAGTGCGTTGAAGTCTATGGAGAAAAAAGTAGAAAGAGCGATCCAGCAAGGTGCTAGGCTACTGTGTGGTGGTCATAGGATCGGTACAAAAGGATATTTCTTCGAACCGACCGTTTTGGATTGTGTTACGCAGAAAATGGATATCATACAAGAAGAGACTTTTGGCCCCGTGCTACCGGTTGTCGAATATTCGGACATCAACGACGCTATCGCATGGGCGAATGATTGCGAATATGGATTGACATCTTCCGTATATACACAAAACTTGGATAACGCATTCAAGGTAATGCGTTCCTTAAAATTCGGGGAGACTTATATTAACCGTGAGAATTTTGAGGCTATGCAAGGCTTCCATGCGGGATGGCGTAAATCCGGAATCGGTGGTGCGGACGGAAAACATGGACTTGAGGAGTATTTGCAAACTCAAGTGGTTTATCTTGAGACAAAGGAATAAAAAATAAGACTAAAGATCCCTTCTTGGGATCTTTAGCACATCTACTTAATCTAACGTCAAATTAAACTCATCCCTCAAACGACCCAAGGTAGGATTTATCTTCATCAGCAGCTCTAGCTTCTCCGTGGATGTATAAGCCAAGTGCTTCTCATTTCCCTCTACGATCCGGACACGCATCTGGATGCGGCTGTTATTAAGATGCTGGCGGAGAAATGGCAGGATATGGATCGCATTATTGATCAATTCCTCTTGCTGCCCCGGGTTATGTACAGCTACCTCGAAATAATAATTCTCTTGCAAGGTAGGCTTGCAATTGATCATCGTATTCTTAAGATACACTTTCTTGTCAATCGTTGCGGCGTAATTATCCCATTCACGAACCAAGGAATCATTGTCAAAGGGAGTTACTACCTCCTTTACGTTCGTTGTCGCTTGTTGAACGGTTTGTTGCTTAGGCTTCTCCACTCCGATCTCCTTCATGGAGATCCCCATCGGACGAGCCGTTTTACGAGCCGGATTAGGCGCTGTAGACGGAGGTGGCGCAGGAACCGAGCTCGGCATGTGCGTACTCATAACTTGTGGAGCACCGGCCGCTGCCGTAACTGAAGGAGCTTGAGGCGGCTGTTGGGGCTGCCCGCTATTCACCGCTTGAGAAGACGGATTCGTCCCAGCAATCGGCTCAATTAACGCTTTTTTTTTATCGTCGACGGCCACCTGTGTTAATTGACAGAGCTGAATCAACGTCAATTCCAATAAAAGACGCTTATTGCGGCTGGCACGGTAATTCAAATCGCACGTATTCGCTAGCTCTATCGCCTTGAACAGAAGTTGATCCGGACAATGTTTCGCCATCTCCTTATATCGTTCCCGTATAGAAGCTCCCACCTCGAATAGCACCAAGGTGGACTCATCCCGGCATACCAATAAGTCCCGGAAATGCCCAGCCAAACCGGTTATGATATTCTGCCCGTCGAATCCTTTGCCTAATATCTCATTCAAGATCAATAAAGAAGCCCGCACATTGCCGGATAAGATCGCATCTGTCAGACGAAAATAATACTCATAATCCAGCACGTTCAAGTTATCGATAACCGCTTGATACGTGATATTGCCATTCGTGAAACTTACCACTTGGTCAAAGATAGACAAAGCGTCGCGCATACCTCCATCCGCCTTCTGAGCGATCACGTTCAAGGCTTCCGGTTCCGCAGTTACCCCCTCTTGCGAAGAGACATATTGCAAATGCTCCACCATGTCGGCGATGGATATACGGGAGAAATCATAGATCTGACAACGGGAAAGGATCGTGGGAAGCACCTTGTGCTTCTCGGTCGTAGCCAAGATAAAGAGAGCATGATGCGGAGGTTCCTCCAATGTCTTCAAGAATGCGTTGAAAGCGGCGGTTGTCAACATATGGACCTCGTCAATAATGAAGACTTTGTATTTACCGATTGGAGGCGGGATACGCACTTGGTCGATCAAGGTACGGATATCGTCCACCGAGTTATTCGAGGCGGCATCCAGTTCATGGATATTGTAAGAACGCTGCTCATTGAAAGCCCGGCACGACTCGCACGCATTGCAAGCCTCGCCATCCGCCGTCGGATTCAAGCAATTGATCGTCTTCGCAAAGATACGGGCACACGAGGTCTTTCCTACTCCACGAGGACCGCAAAACAGGTAAGCATGCGCTAATTTGTTACTTTGTATCGCGTTTTTCAGCGTAGTGGTAAGAGACTTCTGCCCTACTACACTCCGGAAAGTGGACGGGCGATATTTTCTTGCCGATACAATATAATTATCCATTCTCTGCTTTTTATTGATAAGACAAAGATAAACAAAATAATTCATTATCTTCGCGAAAACGATGTTCTGATGTCACGCATAAAAGAGTTTTACATAAAGTATCTATCGTGGATCAACGCTTATTGGTTGGTTACCATCGTGTTCCTTATCGTCACCTTTACGGTGGGCGATAGCAGCCTGTATAAACGCTATACGTACGACGAGAAAATACGCGGTTTGGAGAAAGAGATCAAACATTACCAAAAGGAGATCGAGATCAACAGCAAGAAATTAAACGACCTTCATACGGACAAGGAGGGACTGGAACGTTTCGCCCGTGAAGAGTATTTCATGAAAAGGTCGAACGAGGATGTTTTTATTATCAAGGACAAATAAATGAATCAACAAATCAGATCGATTATTTTCGGCGTAGCGGGATTACTCGTATTAGCCGGTGCCATATTGTTTCTTACTCATTGGGCTGTCGCCCCTTATTTATTCGCTGTCGGTGCGGCGGGTATAGCCGTTTGCTATCTGACCCTTCCGGTTAAGGACTTGGACTTTCGTCGCCGCCGGCTCCACCGTTTCAACGTATTCGCCGGACTTCTAATGATCGTATCTTCCGGCTTTATGTTCAACAACCGTACCGAGTGGATCCTTTGCTTGAGCGTAGCCGCTATCTTACAGGTATATACCGCTTTCGTTACTCCTAAAGAGTAATTGGCCGCAAAACGCAGTGCTACTGACCCGACCGATGAATATATACTGACCAGGCCAACGCAGTATATATTACTTTGCAGATACAGTATATCTTCTATAAAGTCCCCGGTAAGCACCGTTAAAAAAAGGGTGTATCAAACGTTCCTTTGATACACCCTTTCTTTTATAAATTCTATTAATAGCTTACTTGGCCGGAGAGGAATAATTCTTATTCAAGTATTCCAGCAATTCGCCTGTGATATCATAGGAATCGCCAGCCAAAAGGATATTATCTCCTACCGTATTGCTGAATACCACTTGATAGCCTCTACCCAGATTGAAAGCCTTCAATTGAGAAACAACCGTATCGCGTAATTGCTCGTTCAACTTCTGCTGCTCTTGCATCAACTCTTGAGCCAATTGGTTATCTAAGTTCTGCAACTCTTGTTGCTTATTCAATAAACGTTGTTGCTCTTGCTCCGCCCTCTCACGGGTAAGGAAAGCGTTATTTTCTACCTTACGCTGGAAATCTTGCATCTCGCCTTGTAAACTACGGGCTTTCTGGGTGATGTTAGCACGGGAATTCTCTTGTTTCTTCAAGATGATCTCGTTCAGATCCTTGGAATAATTGTAATTAAGTAACAGGGAATCCACATTTACATAAGCGATCGGAAGTAAGGCCGTTGTGTCTCCCGCTGACGCGAATGTTCTTGTTACGCTTGATTCTTTCTTGCCGGAAAATTGCATAATATACAAGATTACGACAGCCACCGCTAGCACACCGTTAATAACGTAGTTAATGTTCTTCATAAAGTGCAATTTAAATCTTATTTTTTTATTCTTTTATTTCGTTCATGATGTCATAGAGTCCCTTTTGCTTCACCGCCATACGATCCATGGTCTTCGCACAAAATATACCTTTCTTACCCAACGCCCTGTTTCCTTCGATATGCGTATTCGGGAACCTTCCTCCCTTTTTCAACAGCACTTTTATCGATAGCAACACGACACTGATAACAAGAATTATGACCGTAAATAATAACGTTGTAAGCATTTTCTCTATATTTGTGGACGCAAATATAAGAGTTTAAGTGATTACTAAGTGTCTTTTTGGCATTTTATTCTACTTTTTTTCGAACTAAGCTCTTTCAGTTGCGGTTTTATTAACTTTAGAGTAACATCTATAATACATTGTAACATTATGAAGATTACTGATTTAAAGCCTACTATCGTATGGAAGTTCTTCCATCAAGTAACCCAAGTGCCTCGCCCCTCAAAAAAGGAAGGCAAAATGATTGAATTCCTAGAATCATTCGCGAAAGAGTACAAAATAGCTATCAAGAAAGATGAAGCCGGCAACCTTTTAATGTCAAAGCCTGCCACTCCGGGAATGGAGGATCGTCCGGTAGTCGTATTGCAGTCTCACATGGATATGGTTTGCGAGAAAAATAACGGTACGAAACACGATTTCGACAATGATCCGATCGAGACGATCGTCGACGGCGAATGGCTGCGTGCCAACGGCACTACTTTGGGAGCCGATAATGGTATCGGTGTAGCGGCCGAGTTGGCTTTGCTTGCCTCCGATGATATCCAACACGGTCCGATCGAATGTTTGTTCACAGTAGACGAAGAAACAGGTTTGACCGGAGCGAAAGCCTTGAAAGAAGGTTTCATGACCGGAGATATCTTGTTAAATCTCGATAGCGAGGACGAGGGAGAGATCTTTATGGGTTGCGCCGGAGGTAAAGACACACAAGCGACTTTCCATTATGAGCCAGTTCCTACGTCCGATAAGATGCAGTATTTCCGTATCGATGTGAAAGGGTTGAATGGCGGTCACTCCGGTGGCGAGATCCACAAAGGATTAGGCAATGCCAACAAGATCTTGGTTCGTTTCTTATTCTTATTGAAAAAGAAATATGATTTCGTTCTTTGCTCTATCGATGGAGGAAACTTACGTAACGCAATCGCTCGCGAGGCACACGCCGTGATCGGCTTGCATCCGGAAAATAAGGAGGATGTACGTATCTTGCTGAACCATTTCGCCGCCGACGTTGAAAATGAGTTGAAACATGTAGACCCGAGCGTTCAGTTAGCGATGGAGTCCACGGATCGTCCGGAGTATCATATCGACAATGCCACCGCCGAGAAATTAATCTACGCCTTGCACGCTTGTCCGCACGGCGTAATCGGTATGAGCCACGATATAGAAGGCTTGGTAGAGACTTCTACCAACCTTGCTTCCATAAAGATGAAAGAAGGCAATACGATCTTGATCGGTACCAGCCAGCGTAGCTCTATCGAATCATGCAAGATCGCTATCGCCAATACGGTAGCCTCCACGTTCCTATTGGCTGGAGCAGATGTAAAACATGGCGATGGCTATCCGGGATGGGCCCCGAACCCCGACTCTAAGATCTTGAAGATCGCACAGGAGACTTACAAACGCCTATTCAACAAAGACGCCAAGATCATGGCCATCCACGCCGGATTAGAGTGCGGTTTGTTCTTGGAAAAATATCCGAAACTGGATATGATCTCTTTCGGGCCTACTTTGCGTGACGTACATTCACCCAACGAGCGTATCGAGATCGCTACGGTCGGTTTATGGTGGAGCCACCTTCTTGAATTATTAAAGAGCATCCCCGCAAAATAAACCAACGTTTTTTGCGTTATAAGAAGAGGAAAGACACGATAACCGTGTCTATCCTCTTTTTTTATGTTAATGTCTTGCAACTTTTTTATGATAATTTTGTTTATCTATTAAAACAAGAACACAAGATATTTACAGTTAACATTTACGAAAATGAAAAGATTAACGATAACGCTATTTATACTCGCAACGCTTCTGTTGAACATGCTTCCGGCATGCGACGGTTTGGATGATCATTATTCCACCAACCCGACTTACCGGCTAAGCTTCTCGACAGACACGCTCGCTTTTGATACGATCTTCAGTACGATCGGTTCTACCACCCGTCAATTTATGATCTACAATAAAAATAGTGAACCTCTGAGCATTGAGTCCATCATGCTGGCCAGTGGAGAGGCTACCGGCTTCCGCATGAATGTGGATGGACGCAAAGGTAGCTCATTTAATAATGTAGGGATACTCGCCAACGACAGCATGTATGTATTCGTGGAAGTAACGGTCGATCCGAATGGTGGCAATCAACCTCTGTTGATACAGGATTCCGTACTTTTCACCGTGAATGGCATCCGTCAATCCGTATTATTGGAAGCCTACGGGCAGGATGTTAATCTTTACAAAGGCGGTGTTACGATTACAAAAGATTCTATCCTCACGGCCAATCGTCCTTACTTGATCTACGATAGTTTGGTTATCGCTAAAGGGGTTTCATTGAATATCGAGAAGGGGGCTACTTTCTATATGCATGATAAAGCGAGCCTGATCGTTCACGGCTCCATGAACGCTTTAGGCACCTTGGATGAGCCTATCACTTTCCGAGGCGATCGTTTGGATTATATACTAAATGATATATTACCGTATGACCGGACTCCCGGGCAATGGGGAGGCATTACCTTTAAGGCGGATAGCTACGGGAATGTCTGGGATAATGTAATCGTACGTAATGGTACCTCCGGTGTATATTGCGAGCTTTCCACCCCGGACCGCCCAAAGATCAAGATAAACAACTCACAGATCACGAATATGGGGAGCGATCTATTCTTCGCCATCAATTGTGATGTTATCGCTACAAATACGGAATTCAGCAATGCCGGAGGAAGTGTACTCACTTTAGTCGGTGGTAAATATTACTTCGCTCACTGTACGATGGCTAATTACATGAGTTTAACCAAAAGGGAAATGGCCAGCGAGACTGTTCCTTTGGATAGTAAATGCCTATACTTGCTCAATAACGTAACAGTAGACGGAAATGGCCCGTATCCTATCACGCAAGCTTATTTTGACAATTGCACTATCGATGGAAGTTACGATGTCGAATTAAAAGCAGATGGCAGTACAGATTTCGATTATCGGTTCAATCACTGTGCGCTTAAAGCCAAAGAATCCTCCAGCGATCACTTCAAGGAGGTCTTGTTTATCAAAAAGACTCCTTCCTATCGGAAAGTAGGAGGCAAGCAAAATAAATACACCTATGATTTCCGGCCAGATTCCGTATCGACTACCGGAGTCGGAAAAGCAGATCCCGAGATAACGAAGAATTATCCGATCGATCGTTACGGTGTCAACCGGCTAACCAGTTCGAACGGCCCGACCATAGGAGCCTACGAGTTTGTTCAGGAAGAGACCGAAGATTCAAACCAATAAGAATACATTACATATTAACAATTAATCAAAGCTTTAACTATGAAGATTTTTATGTTTTTTCTTTTATTCTTTGCCTCCCCTCCGTTATTTGCCCAAGCTACGTTCAAGGTCATGACCTATAATGTGGAGAACTTTTTCGACACAAGGGATAATCCAACCAAGAATGACGATGAATTTCTACCTTCCGGCAACCGGTACTGGACACAAAGCCGCTACTATCATAAGCTACAACAAATAGCGAAAGTAATAAGCGCTGCCGGGGAATGGAGCACACCGGCCTTAATAGCTCTTTGCGAAGTCGAGAACGACTCCGTCCTGTCTCATCTTACCCGTCGCACACCGCTCCGCTGGCAGGATTACCGATATATTATCACTCAAAGCCCCGATCCCAGAGGTATTAATGTCGCTCTTCTTTATCAACGAGATCAATTCTTTTATTTACGACATGAATCCATTCCAATTCGTTTTTCCGGGAACAAACACAAATTAACCCGAGATATCCTACACGTATATGGAAAGATCATAACAGGCGATACCTTAGATGTTTTCGTGTGTCATTTCCCCTCCCGCTACGGAGGAGAAAAAGAAAGTGAAAAGGATCGTTTTGACGCGGCCCGCACTTTACGGGGATCTAGCGATTCCCTGTTACTGATACGAGAAAAGCCGCAGATACTCATTATGGGAGACTTCAATGATACCCCTCAAGACAGAAGTATTTCCGAGATATTCGCTGCCCAAGCCTTTCCTGAAAATACGCAGATCACAGATTCCACATCTTGTACCTATTATAATTTGTTCGCAAGCCCCCATATAACTCAATTCCCGGGTAGTCATAAATACCAAGGCGAATGGAGCCAACTCGATCAAATAATCGTAAACCGGGATCTCATCACGCAAGAGTCTTCCATGCATATCATTCCGGAAAGCATCCACATATTCGCTCCTGATTTTTTATTGACTAAAGATAAAACATGGCGGGGGGTACGTCCTTTTCGAACCTATTACGGCTTTAAATATGAGGGCGGTTTTAGTGACCATTTACCATTAACAGTCGATTTTCTAATACGTTCTCAGATCAAACGCTGAAAAGAAAACCTTGAAACCTTTTTTTCGATCTCTTGTTATCCTATTAAAGAAGAAAAGCTATGTAGTCAACAAGCAAACAGAACACATATGGAAATAAATCTCGCCTCAATCCGGCAAGAATACACAAAAGGAGGATTAAGGGAAAGCGAACTTCCGGATAACCCATTCTTGCTTTTCAGTCAATGGTTACAAGAGGCTATAGACAGCAAAGTAGATGAACCCACGGCCATGCTAGTAGGGACCGTATCTCCAGAAGGCAAACCTTCCACCCGTACCGTCTTATTAAAGGACCTGCATGATGATAAGTTTATTTTCTACTCCAACTACGAAAGCCGAAAAGGCAGGCAACTGGCACAAAACCCGGCAATCTCTCTTTCGTTTGTATGGCATCAATTAGAAAGGCAGGTACATATCGAAGGTACGGCTGAAAAAGTCCCCCCGGATGAATCGGATCAATATTTCAAAAAACACCCGTATAAAAGCCGGATCGGAGCTCGTATATCCCCACAAAGTCAACCCATCGGCAACCGTGTGCAACTTATACGAGCTTTCATTAGAGAGGCAGCTCGTTGGATTGGAAAAGAAGTGGAGCGTCCGGCTCACTGGGGCGGGTATGCCGTCATTCCCGAACGTATCGAGTTCTGGCAAGGTAGGCCCAACCGGCTTCATGATCGCATAGTATATACCCTTCAACCGGACGGCCATTGGAAAAAAGAAAGGCTCGCCCCATGAAATCAGGTACAAGTCCGATACCAAAGGATAAGAGATAGATAATTCATCGAAAACGATTATCTTTGTCTGTCAAAATACGTAATACCTATGAATATTAGATCCATATATCTAGCCGGTCTATTCGCAATCATCGGCTCCCACATAATCAACACAAACGCCCAGCAACTTAGGAATCCTTTCGATTTCCCGATCTTACTGAGCGGAAACTTCGGTGAGTTAAGAAGTAATCATTTCCATTCCGGAATAGACTTCAAGACACAAGGGGTAGAAGGTAAACCCGTACATACGGTACAAGAAGGATACGTATCACGTATATCCGTAAGTCCATGGGGCTACGGTAACGGGCTTTACATCACACACCCGGATGGAACGACCACCGTATACGGCCATCTACAAAAATTCTCGAAGAAAATAGCGAATTATGTAAAAGAGCAACAATACGCACAAGAAAGTTTCAATGTAAATCTCTTCCTTACGCCGGATTTGCTTCCTGTCGAGAAAAATGAAGTCGTAGCGTTAAGCGGCAATACCGGAAGCTCTGGTGGACCTCATCTCCATTTTGAGATACGAGACACCGAGACCGAGGAAGTCATGGACCCCTTGGATTATTTCTCGGATCGGATAACCGATACCCGTCCTCCTAAAATCCAAGGAATACAGATCGTCCCCATCGAAGGAAAAGGCGTAGTAAACGGCAAAAGCAAGAAGCTTGAGATAAAACCCGTCACGGCGAAAAACGGGAAACAGACAATCACTGGAAAAATCGAGGCATGGGGAGAAATAGGGCTCGCTGTAAAAGCCTATGATTATATGGATAATACGACTAACATTTATGGCGTACGAGAAATCACGCTCACGGCAGACAGCCAAGTGATTTTCCATAGTAATCTTGATAAGTTCGCATTTGACGAGACCCGTTATCTGAACACATTCACAGATTACGAAGAATGGAAAGATCATCGCTCTTTCTATATGCGTAGTTTCATCGAGCCGGGAAACCGTCTACGCTTCCTTGAAAGCGTAAACCGGGGAATCTTGCGTATAGATGAACCTCGTACCTATCATTTGACGTATACACTTGCTGACGCTTTCGGCAATGCCACCCGTTTATCCATCTGGATCGAGGGAAAGAAACAAGAGATCCCCCAGATCGATACGACTCATACAGAATTATTCCATTGGGGTAGCGAGAATAGGTTCGGCGCTAAAGGCATCCGTCTCGTCATGCCTAAAGGTAATCTATATAATGACCTCTACTTCCGCTATTCGGTGAAAGAAGATAGTACCTCATTATCAGCCACCCACATATTGCACGATAAGCCAATCCCTTTGCATGGAACGGCCCAGTTATCACTATTCTTGCAAAGCGATACGCTTGAGAATAAACAACAATATGGTGTGGTTCGCTTACAAAACGGACGTGCCTCTTGGATGGGCGGTACATACCGTAATGGCTGGATCGACGCAAATATCAAGGAATTGGGCAGTTATAAGATACAACAAGATACAAAGGCTCCGGTTATCACGCCGATCAACCAACAGACGTGGGTCAGCAAACAGAACTTCATATTCCGTTTGTCCGATAACTTAAGCGGGGTACAAACCTACCGGGGAGAAATAGACGGGCAGTTTGTCTTATTCGAGATGAATAATAAATCGGTTATTACCTATCGCTTCGATAAAGAGAGGTTGCAAAGAGGCAAGCATGAACTTAAATTAATCGTAACGGATGCTTGCGGAAATGAGTCGATTTATACACATCCGTTTACTTGGTAGGACGATTTATCGTATTTTTTAGGCAAAATATAAGTCCTTTGATTGCTTTACTTTAAGAAATTCGTATATTTGTTTCTTGTATATTTATCGTATTGAGTAGATTGCTCAACAATAAACACAATAATATTATAAACATGGAAAACAACGACTTATTAGAAATGGTAAGAAGTAAGGCACAAGGATGGCTTACGAAAAGTTATGATGCGGAAACTCGTGCTCAAGTTCAAGCGTTACTTGACAACGAAGATCCTACTGAGTTAATCGAGTGTTTTTATAAAGACCTAGAATTCGGAACAGGTGGATTGCGCGGAATCATGGGGGTAGGTTCAAATCGTATGAATATATATACAGTTGGCGCAGCTACCCAAGGTTTATCCAACTATCTGAAAAAGGAATTTGCGGATTTAGAACAGATAAAGGTTGTCATCGGCCACGATTGCCGTAACAACAGCCGTAAGTTCGCGGAAATATCAGCCGATATCTTCTCCGCTAACGGCATCAAGGTTTATTTATTCGAAGACCTGCGTCCGACTCCGGAAATGTCATTCGCTATCCGTAAACTGGGATGCCAGAGCGGTATCATCTTGACGGCTTCTCACAATCCGAAAGAATACAACGGATACAAGGCTTATTGGGATGATGGCGCACAAATGATCGCCCCGCACGATAAGAATACGATCGCCGAGGTTAACAAGATCCGTAACGCTAGCGAGATTAAATTCAAAGGAAATAAAGAATTGATCGAGATCATCGGACAAGCGATCGATGATGAATATATCAAGGAATTAACAACGATTTCTTTGTCTCCGGAGGCTATTTCCCGCCATAAGGATATGAAGATCGTATACACTCCGATCCACGGAACTGGTGTTAAATTGGTTCCTGCCGCTTTGAAAGCTTACGGATTCACGAACATTATCCATGTACCGGAACAAGATGTTGTTAGCGGTGATTTCCCGACGGTTATCTCTCCGAACCCGGAAGAGCCGGCTGCTTTAGCTATGGCTGTAGAGAAAGCAAAAGAGACTGACGCTGAATTGGTAATGGCTTCCGATCCGGACGCAGACCGTGTAGGTGCCGCCGTTAAGAATAACGAAGGCGAATGGGTACTTTTGAATGGTAACCAAACCGCTTTGATGTTCGTTTACTATTTAATCACTCGCTGGAAAGAGTTAGGTAAGATCAATGGTAAAGAATATATCGTAAAGACAATCGTTACGACAGAGACGATCAAGACGATCGCCGAGCGTAATGGCGTAGAAATGTACGATGTTTATACAGGCTTCAAATGGATCGCTAACGTTATGCGTGAGAACGAAGGCAAGAAAAACTATATCGGTGGTGGCGAGGAAAGCTACGGATTCCTTTGCGAGGACTTCGTTCGCGATAAAGACGCTGTTTCCGCTTGCGTTATCTTAGCCGAGATCGCAGCTTGGGCAAAAGATCAAGGTTTGAGTTTGTATCAATTGCTTCAGAAGATTTACGTGGAATACGGCTTCTCTAAGGAGAAAGGTATCTCTGTCGTGAAGAAAGGCAAGAGTGGAGCGGAGGAGATCGAGGCTATGATGAAAAAGTTCCGTGAGAACCCGTTGACAGAGATCGCAGGCTCTAAGGTAACTTATTTCTACGATTACTCTACATTGAAAGGTAAGGACTATGCAGAGAACGAAACCGTTACATTAGATATGCCTACTACCTCTAATGTGCTTCAATACTTCACGGAAGATAATACAAAAGTATCTATCCGTCCTTCCGGAACAGAACCGAAGATCAAATTCTATTGCGAGGTTCACTCCAAGGTAAAGAGTATCGATGAATTGCCGGAGGCAGAGAAAGCGGCAGAAGAAAAGATCAATCAGATCAAGGCTTCTTTAGGGATCTAATCGAACTTAATTATTACATATAGAGGCAAGGGCGAGAATCGTTCTTGCCTCTTTTTATTCTATCAGATCAAATCAGACTTACTGAAACAAAACGGCAACAAGGCCGTTGCGCTCGGAACGAGATACGCTTCCTCTTTTCCACAAAGAAGGACTTTCATAGGTTTGTTATAACGTTGCTCGGTTTCCAACATCACTTGCCGGCAGGCACCACAAGGCGTGATAAGATCCACACGTTCCCCATCCTTCATAGCCGCGATCGCCAAAATCTGAACTGCCGCATCCGGATAACGTGCTCCCGCATAAAATAAGGTGGTCCGCTCCGCACAAAGCCCAGACGGATAGGCTGCGTTTTCCTGATTATTTCCGGAAAGTATCTCCCCATTCTCCAATAGAACCGCCGCTCCCACATGAAACTTGGAATAAGGAGCATAAGCTTTTTTCGAGGCTTCAAAAGCGGCCTCGTACAATTGCCTATATATATTGTCCAATTCTCCTACCGCATAGACCTCTACCCGGGTCTCTAATTTCAATTCTTTCATTTTCTTGATTGTTTTAATGTTTTGAAAGAAACATAACTATAATTCTTATAGGCTATAAATATAAAAAGAATATATTAATTTCGCACCCACATCATAGAATATACCTTATATATAGAATAAAGACATATGCATTCAATGCTTCTTACATCCGATAAAGACCCGATGGGCGCCGCTATCATCGATTATCTCGCACATGGAAAAGCGAGTAAACTCCGTGTATTCTCCTCCATGTTCGATGAAGATGAGATTCCCGTGAATCAATTATTCCGGACTTTCCAAGAAATGCCCTCCTTGGAACAGAAAGCCCTTCAACTCAGTACAGGCAAAATATTGGATGTTGGTGCCGGAAGTGGATGCCACACCTTGGCTTTACAGGAAATGGGTAAAGAGGTTACCGCTATCGACATATCCCCTCTTTCCGTAGAGGCCATGAACAAACGGGGCGTAAAAGACGCCCGCTTACAGAATTTTTTTGACAGGAGCTTAACCGGACCATTCGATACCATTCTTCTCTTAATGAACGGTTCCGGGATTATCGGTAAACTGGAAAATCTCCCGGCTTTCTTTCACCGCTTAAAAGAGGTTCTAGCCCGGGACGGACAGCTTTTACTTGACTCTAGCGACTTAAGTTATTTATTTGAAGATGAAGACGGGAATCTGGATATCGCCCCCGAGGATGATTATTTCGGAGAGATCGATTTCCGCATGCAATATAAAAGTATCAAAGGGGATTCATTTGATTGGTTATATATAGATTTCAACACGCTGAATCTATACGCAAGGCAAGCCGGCTTTAAAGCGGAAAAAATAGAAAATGGGGAGCATTACGATTATCTAGCCCGTATCTCCTATTTTTAACCCATCAATTCCCGGTAGATATGTATTTTCTTTTATATATTTGTCCGGTAAAATCGGATCGAAAAGAACAGTTATGCGTTTATCCCTTCATTTTTTAGGTATATTATTATTGTCCCTCGTCTGTTTAAGCGCAGGGGCGGAAAGCCAGCGGAAGCTGACTTCCTATCAAAAATACATCAGTAAATACAGTGATTTGGCGATTCAACACCAAAAGAAATATCGCATTCCGGCAAGTATCACCTTAGCGCAAGGATTACTGGAATCCGGAGCTGGGCAAAGCGACTTGGCCAGACGCTCCAACAATCACTTCGGTATCAAATGCCATTCGGACTGGCGAGGCGGCAGGGTCTATCACGACGACGACCTGCGGGGAGAGTGCTTCCGGAAATACAAACGAGTAGAGGATTCTTATGATGACCATTCCCGCTTCCTCGCCGAACGCTCCCGCTACGAACGCCTGTTCAAATTAAACATCAAGGATTACAAAGGCTGGGCCAAAGGACTACAAAAATGCGGTTACGCCACCGATCGTGCTTACGCGAATAAATTAATCAAGGTTATCGAAGATTATGAGTTATACCGCTTTGACTCCGGTAAGAGAAAAAAGAAGACCTCTACCAAGAAGCAAAATCTTCCGGTGTTCAATTATCAAGTCTATCGTACCCACGGTTTGATCTATGTATACGCTAAGGATAACGACAGTTTCGACCAGATCGCCCGAAGCATGGGATTCAAGGCCAAGCAGTTGATGAAATTCAACGAGGTGCCTGAGGACTTCCCGTTGCAGGCAGGCGATATCGTATATCTGGAAAAGAAAAAGAAGAAAGCGGACAAGCCGAATTACGACCATGTGGTACAAGTCGGAGAGTCTATGCACAGTATTGCGCAGATGTACGGAATCCAGATCAAGAGTCTGTATAAAATGAATAAAAAAGACAAAGATTACATCCCGGAGGAAGGAGATGTCTTAAAACTTAGATAAGTAACATAAAAAAGTATTACCTTTGCGGTTCAAATAATATAGTACAATGAGTGATCAACGTTATAACCTGCGAGGCGTTTCCGCTTCAAAAGAAGATGTTCACAATGCGATAAAGAACATCGATAAGGGAATTTTTCCGAAAGCGTTCTGTAAGATCATCCCCGATATCTTAGGCGGTGATCCTGAATATTGTAATATTATGCACGCGGATGGCGCCGGTACCAAATCGTCCTTGGCGTATATGTACTGGAAAGAGACCGGAGATCTTTCGGTGTGGAAAGGTATCGCCCAAGACGCTCTTATCATGAATATCGACGACCTGCTCTGCGTAGGTGCCGTAGACAATATCTTGGTCTCTTCTACAATTGGACGTAACAAGCTGTTGGTTCCGGGCGAGGTGATCTCGGCGATCATCAATGGAACAGATGAGTTGCTGGCAGAGTTACGTGAGATGGGCGTTGGTTGCTACGCGACAGGTGGCGAGACCGCAGACGTTGGCGACTTAGTTCGTACCATCATCGTAGATAGTACGGTCACTTGCCGCATGAAACGTTCGGACGTAATCGATAATAAGAATATCCAAGGAGGAGACGTGATCGTAGGTCTGGCATCTTCCGGACAAGCCACTTACGAGAAAGAATACAATGGAGGTATGGGTAGCAACGGCTTGACCTCTGCCCGCCATGATGTTTTCTCTAAGTATTTAGCGAAAAAATATCCGGAAAGCTACGATGCCGCCGTTCCCGAAGAATTGGTTTACTCCGGAGGATTGAAACTTACGGATAAGATCGAGGAATTAGGGATCGATGCCGGAAAGATGGTGCTTTCGCCTACACGTACCTATGCGCCGGTAATTAAGGTATTGCTTGATAAACTACGCTCTCAAATCCATGGTATGGTACATTGTTCGGGAGGGGCCCAGACAAAAGTCATGCATTTCGTAGAGAACAAGCGTGTAACTAAGGACAATCTCTTCCCTATCCCACCGTTATTCCGCACGATTCAGGAGCAGAGCGGTACGGACTGGAGCGAGATGTACAAGGTATTCAATATGGGACACCGGATGGAGATATACATCGCTCCCGAGCATGCGGAAGAAGTAATCGGCATCTCAAAAAGCTTTGGTATTGATGCGCAAATCGTGGGCTTCGTAGAGGAAGCTGATAAAAATGAATTGATTATCGAAAGCGAGAAAGGTCGCTTCACCTATTAATAAAGATAAATGGCCGAAAATAGTTTACTTGGTAAATTAGACGGATTAGTGAGCCGTTTCGAGGAAGTCGGTACCCTTATTACCGACCCGGCGGTGATCGCCGACATGAAACGGTTCGTAAAACTGAACAAAGAGTACCGTGATTTGGAGAAAATTGTGGGAGCTCGTTCGGAATACGTGAAAGTATTGAACGGGATCGAGGAAGCGAAAGCCTTGCTTGAGTCCGAGCAAGATCCGGAAATGCGGGAAATGGCCCGTGAGGAGCTGGATACCTGCAACGAACGTATTCCCGCTTTGGAAGAAGAGATAAAATTATTGCTCGTTCCCGCTGATCCGCAAGACGACAAGAACGCGATCGTTGAGATACGAGGAGGAACGGGAGGTGACGAAGCCGCCCTTTTCGCCGGTGATCTATATCGTATGTACGTGAAGTATTGCGAACTGAAGGGATGGAAAATAAGCGTGTCTAGCTTTAGCGAAGGCTCGTCCGGCGGTTTTAAGGAAATCATCTTCACGGTATCGGGCGAGAAAGTATACGGAACGTTGAAGTATGAGTCCGGTGTACACCGTGTACAGCGTGTACCGGCTACGGAGACGCAAGGACGTGTACATACCTCCGCCGCTACAGTTGCCGTATTGCCTGAGGCGGATGAATTTGATGTTGAGATTAATGAAGGGGAGATTAAATGGGATACCTTCCGCTCCGGTGGGGCCGGTGGTCAGAACGTAAACAAGGTGGAATCAGGTGTCCGTCTGCGTTATGTCTGGAAGAACCCCATTACAGGTGTGAGTGAGGAAATCTTGATCGAATGTACGGAGACACGAGACCAACCGAAGAACAAAGAAAGGGCGCTTACCCGTCTTCGTTCGTTCATTTATGACAAGGAACACCAGAAATACTTGGACGATATCGCCAGCAAGCGTAAGACCATGGTATCTACCGGTGACCGCTCCGCGAAGATCCGTACGTACAATTACCCGCAAGGGCGTATCACGGATCACCGTATCAATTACACGATCTATAATCTTTCAGCCTTTATGGACGGTGAAATTCAAGATTGCTTGGATCACCTGATCGTAGCGGAGAACGCTGAGCGACTGAAAGAGTCTGAATTGTAAACACATCCAATCATTTCATACTGAATAAGAAAATGAACAAACAACAGCTATTCGAGAATATTAAAAAGAAACAATCCTTCCTTTGTGTCGGATTAGATACAGATATAAAAAAGATCCCGCAACATCTATTGTCGGAAGAAGATCCTATTTTCGCATTCAATAAAGCGATCATCGACGCTACCGCCGATTATTGTGTCGCTTACAAGCCGAATCTGGCTTTTTACGAGAGCCTCGGCACAAAGGGTATGATGGCTTTTGAGAAGACTGTGGCTTACTTACGGGAGAATTATCCCGATCAATTTATCATCGCCGACGCGAAACGTGGTGATATCGGAAATACCTCCGAGATGTATGCCCGTTCTTTCTTCGATCATATCAAGGTAGATGCCGTAACGGTCGCTCCCTATATGGGCGAGGATAGCGTAAAACCATTCTTGATCTACCCGGAGGCTTGGGTAATCTTATTGGCCTTGACCTCCAATAAAGGCTCACATGATTTTCAAATGACGGAAGACGCAAATGGTGAACGTCTTTTCGAGAAAGTACTAAAGAAATCGCAAGAATGGGCTAACGATGAGCAAATGATGTATGTAGTGGGCGCTACCCAAGGCAAGATGTTCCTTGATATCCGTAAACAGGCCCCGAATCATTTCTTGTTAGTTCCGGGCGTAGGCGCTCAAGGTGGAAGCTTGGCGGAAGTAGCTCAATACGGGATGAACGACCAATGCGGTCTTTTGGTAAATTCTTCCCGTGCGATTATTTACGCGGATAAGACGGAGGCTTTCGCCAACGTAGCCCGTGAGGCGGCACATGCCGTACAGAAAGAAATGGCCGGTTATCTACATGATAAGGGAATTATTCCCTGCAAAGCATAGGCTATATAAAGAATTTTCACCATTTTTGCAAACTAACTGTCTATAAACAGCGGACAGTCAACGAAGATACATATATAATTGAATAAGTAATGGAGTTTTCAGCCCAACAAATTGCCGGCTTCCTGAACGGAACGATTGAAGGAGATCCGAACGTTAAAGTCAGCAACTTCTCTAAAATAGAAGAAGGAAAGCCAGGTACATTGACCTTTTTGGCGAATCTTAAATATGCGCATCATATTTATAATACCGAGGCAAGCATTGTTTTGGTGAATAATGATTTCAAACCGGAACAACCGATAAGAGCCACACTTGTAAAAGTAGAGAACGCTTATGCGGCGCTCGCGATGTTATTAAATTTGGTAGAGCAATCGAAGAGCAAAAAGAAGGGGGTTGATTCTACCGCTTTTATCGCCGCTTCCGCGACCGTGAGCGACGATTGTTATGTCGGTAACTTCGCCTACATCGGAGAAGGCGTAAAAATGGGTAAGAACTGTATGGTATACCCGCACGCTTATATCGGTGATCACGTGACGGTAGGAGATAACTGCGTATTCTATCCGCATGCCACCGTTTACGAGAATTGTATAATCGGCAATAATTGTATCCTTCATGCCGGTAGCGTAGTCGGGGCTGACGGTTTCGGATTCGCTCCCGAAGGTGAGACTTACAAGAAAATCCCGCAATTAGGCAACGTTATTATCGAGGATGATGTAGAGATCGGAGCCAATACGACAATTGACCGTGCGGTGATGGATTCTACGATCATTCGCCGAGGCGTTAAGCTGGACAATCTCGTACAAATCGCTCATAACGTGGAGGTAGGCGAGAATACCGTGATGGCGGCGCAAGTCGGCATCGCCGGTTCCGTAAAAGTAGGAAAGCATTGTATGTTTGGCGGACAAGTTGGTTTGGCCGGACATATCCATGTGGCGGACCACGTCGTATTCGGAGCTCAGGCTGGCGTTATCAGCGACGTGAAGGAAGCGACGACATTGCTCGGGGCGCCGGCGATCAACGCTAAAAACTTCATGCGTTCCAGCGCGATCTTCAACCGTCTTCCGGATATATACCGCTCGCTGGGGCAAATGCAACGGGAAATCGAACAACTCAAGAAAGAAATTAATAAACAATAAAGACCTATGCAAAAACAGAAAACGCTTGCGGCAAGTTTCTCCTTGAAAGGAAAAGGGTTGCATACCGGATTAGATATAGAGATTACATTTAATCCCGCACCCGAGAACCATGGATACAAGATCAAACGTGTCGATATGGAAGGCCAACCGACGATTGACGCCTTGGCTGAGAACGTGGTTAATACACAGCGAGGTACGGTGCTTAGCAAGAATGGCGTTCAAGTAAGTACGATCGAGCATGCGATGGCTGCTTTATACGCTTACGAGATTGATAACTGCTTGATCGAGGTAAACGCACCCGAATTTCCGATCCTAGACGGGAGTTCTCGCTTCTTCTCTGAGGAAATCCAAAAGACAGGGGTCGTTGAGCAAAATGCTCCGAAGGATTATTATATCGTAAAGCACAAGATCGAGGTAAAAGATGAAGAAACCGGTTCTTCGTTGATCATCCTTCCGGATGATAAGTTTAGCGTGAACGTATTGATCTCATTCGATTCGCCCGTGCTTTCCAACCAATTCGCCACGTTGAACGATCTCAGCGAATTCCCGACAGAATTGGCGGCTTCACGTACGTTCGTATTCGTACGCGAAGTGGAGATGTTGCTCAACCACAACTTGATCAAGGGTGGCGATTTAGACAACGCGATCGTTATCTACGACCAGAAGATACCGCAAGAATCTTTGGACAAATTGGCAGATATGCTGAACATCCCTCACAAGAACGTGCAGGAATTAGGCTATATCAATAACAAGCCGCTTGTATTCGATAACGAACCGGCACGTCATAAATTGATCGACGTGATCGGAGATATCGCCTTGATCGGTAAGCCGATCCGCGGACGTGTGATCGCTACCCGTCCGGGACATAAGATCAATAACCAGTTAGCTCGTATGATCCGCAAGGATATCAAGATGAACGAGGTGCAAGCCCCGGTATACGATCCGAACCGTGAGCCGGTGATGGATATCAACCGTATCCGTGAATTATTGCCGCACCGCTATCCATTCTTATTGGTTGACAAGATCATCGAGGTTGGCGGGAACTATATCGTAGGTGTGAAGAACATCACGACCAACGAACCGTTCTTCCAAGGGCATTTCCCTCAGGAGCCGGTCATGCCGGGAGTTCTACAGGTTGAGGCTATGGCACAAACAGGTGGTTTGCTAGTCTTGAATTCCGTAGATGAGCCAGAGCGCTATTCTACCTACTTCATGAAAATAGATGGCGTGAAATTCCGCCAAAAAGTCGTTCCGGGCGATACGTTGATCTTACGTCTGGAATTATTGGCACCGATCCGTCGCGGGATCTCTACCATGAAAGGGTATGTATTCGTTGGTGATAAATTGGTTAGTGAAGCCGAGTTCATGGCTCAGATTGTAAAAAACAAATAATAAGATAAAGTACGATAATGAATATATCTCCTTTAGCAGTCGTTCATCCAGAGGCCCAGATCGGCCAGAATGTAACTATCGATCCGTTTGCCGTGATTGAGAAAGATGTCGTAATCGGTGATAATTGCCATATATATTCTCACGCCGTTATCTTGGATGGCGCACGGATTGGTAAAAATTGCAATATTTTCCCGGGAGCGGTCGTTGCCGGTATCCCTCAAGACATGAAATTCGCGGGGGAAACCACGACGGCGGAAATCGGAGATAACACGACGCTTCGCGAATGCGTGACGATCAACCGGGGTACCGCTTCCAAAGGTAAGACCGTGGTAGGTCGCAATTGCTTAATCATGGCTTATTCGCACGTGGCCCATGATTGCGTCTTAAAAGACCATATTATCATCGGTAACGCTTCGCAAATCGCCGGGGAGGTAGAGATTGATGATTTCGCTATCGTAAGCGGAGGTTCCTTGGTGCATCAGTTCACGCGTATATCCAAGCACGTGATGGTACAAGGCGGTTCTCGTATCGGAAAAGATATCCCTCCTTATACCTTGATCGGCCGTGATCCGATCGTTTATTGCGGTATCAATATCGTAGGTTTACGTCGCCGGGGATTCACGAATCAGCAGGTATTCTTGATTCAAGACATCTATCGCACGCTGTATACCCGAGGCTTGAATAATACGGAGGCGCTGAAAGCGATCGAGACCGAGTACGAGCCTAGCGAGGAACGGGATTTGATCCTCAATTTCATCAAGTCTTCCAGCCGGGGTATCGTAAGAGGTTCGATCGACGAATAAGCGACACAAACATCCGGACAACCAAAAACAAATCGGCGCAAATCCACATCTTACAATGAGGGGTTTGCGCCGATTCGCTATTTATGTCACCAAAAGGTTATTTATAGGGTAATTCCCGTGATCTGCCGGATCATTTCAAGATCGATCCCCATGGCTTTCATCTTCTTGGCGTTTTCGAGGTTCGCTTCTGTCTCGCCTTTTGCCAGTCCTTTCGCCTTACCTTTCTCCTTATTTTCCGCTCTACTTTCCGCTAGTCCTTCCAGGTATCCTTCAAGCTTCGCCGAATCCAATACGTCATTTTGTATCATGACCGCATTCAGGTGTTCGTCGTAAGCGTATCTATCCTCGGGGGGCATGGAGTAGTATCTCAATTTTTCTCGAGCCTCGCCTAATCCCGGAGTCATGGTGTCAGGACGAATTGTTCCTCTTTTAAGGTAGTCCATCCATTCTTCTAGGGGAGTGACGGCTATCTTATCGAACTTATTGGTCCGTATGAGTATATATTCGGGGAAAATCTCGGGGGATAGCTTGGAGACAATTACGCTCCTCTCTTTCGTGTTGACTACCAATTGATCCTTGGTATGTACGCCGATGAAATGATTCTGCCCGTGATAAAGGTAGTCCTCGCCCCGTCCGATGTCGAAGTAGAATATGTTGATTGAGTATATTTTCTTAACCTTGTGGTAGTCCTCGCCCAGTGATATGTACTCGGTTATGGTTTTCGCTACGCCATAGAGTACCTGTTCGAGATAATATAGCTTGCGAATATTTTATATTTTCACGATGATGATCTCGCCCTTGTCGTTAAGTGCCTTGGCGTACACCCTGTTGAACTTGTCATCCTCAGACAGTTGATTACCCTCGCTCTCCAGTAGCTCCACGATGGTAATCTTCTCTCCAAGAAAAACCGTGAGAAAACCCTCCAGCACACCGAAGTTGGCTTTTTGCCGGAGCAGTCTCTTGATCGCCCAATCGAAACGTATGTATCGGTCTTTTAATTCTTTCATGCGTTGATCCTCCTCTTTTTTATCCATAGTTGATAGGTTTTAAGTTACGGCCCAATAGCGGGCGGTGTCGTAAAGATATGTCTTTTCGGGCGAAATGCAAAAGATTGATATCTGATACTGTGATTTTTATTATTTACCCATATTACAATTACCTATTCAAGGTGACAACTGCCACTAATATCTCAGCCGCAGGTTCCGTCTCTTTGACGAAGGTTGAAGACGAAGCTACGACGGTCGCCTCAGGTTCAGAAGAAATCCCATACAGGGATCAGACGCGCACCCTCTTTCATTATTTATAGCGACGTATATTGGGTATATCCATATTTTTACTACTTTTGAGGCAATAATAAAACTAAACGACTATGCTATTTAGATTTCTAATCCTATCAGATGAAGCAGATGACTTCAAGCGCGAGATCAAGATTGATTCCGAGTCTACTTTCTTGGATTTGCAAAACGCCATTCTCGACTCTGTAGGTTATACAAAGGATCAAATGACCTCTTTCTTCATATGTGACGATGACTGGAGTAAAAAGACAGAGATCACATTAGTGGAGATGGATACCTCTTCCGAGGAAGACTGCTATGTCATGGCCGATACTCAACTGGAAGAATTGTTGGAAGACGAGCACCAAAAACTACTTTTCGTTTTCGATTATATGACCGAACGTGCCTTCTTCATGGAACTTCGTGAGATCGTTCCGGGAAAAGACTTGGATGCTCCTATTTGCAGCAAATCGGTAGGTACGCCTCCCGCCCAAATAGTTTCTTTCGATGAGTTCGAGGCTAAGAACGGCAGTACGGACGTAGGAGAAGATTTTTACGGGGATTCCGAATACGATATGGACGAATTAGACAAAAGCGGCTTCGACGGTTTAGGCGAAGGCCCGATGGATAATCCTTACGACGACGAGCGCTTTTGATGAATTCCCTCGTTATATTACTTGGGCCGACAGGAGTCGGAAAGACCGAGTTAAGCCTCCAAGTGGCGGAACGTTTCGGCTCTCCGATTATCTCTTCCGACTCCCGTCAGCTCTATAAAGACCTTCCGATCGGCACGGCTGCCCCTACACCGGAACAAATGGCACGTGTCAAGCATTATATGGTAGGCACTCTCTCGCTTACCGATTATTACAGCGCCAGCAACTTCGAGGAAGATGTGGTCTCCCTCCTATCCGAATTACATAAAACGATCCCGACCGTCGTAATGACCGGAGGCTCTATGATGTACATCGACGCCGTATGTAAAGGTATTGACGATATCCCGACGGTTACACCGGAGATCCGGGATGCCCTATACATGCAATTTGAAACCGAGGGACTAGCCCCTATCCTCGCTGAATTAAAAGAAGCAGACCCCGTTCATTACGAGGAAGTGGACCGGAATAATTACAAACGAGTGATCCATGCCGTAGAGATTTGCCGGATGACAGGCAAGCCTTACTCCTCCTTCCGCACGAACATTAAGAAAGAGCGTCCATTCCGGATCATCAAAGTAGGGCTTAATAGAGATCGTGACGAATTATGCGACCGCATCAACCAACGTGTAGATCAAATGATGAGCGAAGGATTATTGGAAGAGGCTCGCCGGGCTTATCCCTTCCGTCATTTGAATTCCTTGAACACGGTAGGTTATAAAGAATTATTCAATTACTTCAGCGGAGAATGGACATTAGACCTCGCCGTGGAGAAAATCAAACGAAACTCCCGGGTCTACGCCCGGAAGCAAATGACTTGGTTTAAACGGGACCCAGAAATAACATGGTTCCATCCGGATGAGACCGAAGCTATATTTACACATCTGAGCCAACAGATCATATAGCGTTTTAACAATGCCCATTATAAGGTGCTTACAATGGGCATTATAAACATGCTTGAATAGGCATTGTAAGCATCTTACAATAGGCATCAAGGTTTTCCGCTGATTATAAAAGTCAAACGCAACGACTTTATTTCTTGAAAACCAGATAAACCGCCGCGACCAAGAATACGAAAGCAAGCGCATGGTTCCATTTAAACGACTCCCCCTTAAAAGCGATGGTACTGAAGGCCACGAATACCACCAACGTAATCACCTCTTGGATCACTTTCAATTGAATCAAGTTGAACGGCCCCCCGTTATCCCGGAAACCGATGCGATTCGCCGGTACTTGGAAACAATACTCAAAAAAAGCGAGAAACCAACTAAACAGGATTACGCCAAACAAAGGAAGATGCTCGAACCAACTAAACTGTTGCTTCATCTTCAAATGACCATACCAAGCGCATGTCATAAAAATATTAGACACGATCAACAATAAAATCGTATAAACACTTTGCATATTATCTTATTTTTCGAGGTAAATAATCTTCTTGTATATTCGTCATGCTCCCCCAAAGACTGTAACGAGCCTCCGGATTGATCGCTTCCAGACTTCTCAGCAGCTCTTTCATATCCGAACGACTGGAACCCGACTCATAAGGACAGTTCTTCAATTGTTTCCGGTACCCTTTCCATGCGGCGACCTGAATCAACTCCCTCTCTTCCACCAGACACATCGGACGGATAATCTCCATATCAAACTTATCCATTTTCAACCGGGGAGGCATTGTTCCGAAAGCCCCTTGGTGGGTCAGGTTCATCAACAGTGTCTCTAGGATATCATCTTGATGATGCCCTAGCGCAATCTTATTGCATTTATGAGCCTTAGCGATCTCAAACAAAGCTTTCCGGCGAGTCCAAGAGCATAAAAAGCAGGGGGATTTGCGAGTGTCCGTAGAAGGATCGAAACTTGTCTCATGGACAATGAAAGGCAAATCATGCTCCTCCGCGCAACTTCTAAGATATTCCCGATCCGAACAATAAGGGATATTCGTCATCACGATATGCGCTACCACGACCTCAAACCGAGGACAATAGATTTTCGACCTGCGCCCCAGTAAATCCACCAAGGCCAAGGAATCTTTTCCTCCGGACAACCCGACCAAGATCCGGTCGCCATCATTGATCAAGCCATAGTCGAAAATCGCTCTCTTTATCTTATCCTCTATCTTGCGAAACAAACGTTCGTCCTCTGTCAATTTTGCCATATACTTCCTTTACGGGCGCAAAATTATATATTTATCTTTTCGATTTGTATGCCTCTACAAAAATATTCTTATCTTTGAAACTGCATAACTATATATAATCTAGAATAGACAAAATGAAACGGTTATCCAAAAAGCTGCTTTATACGCTAGGAGTTACACTCATATGCGGAGGAATGCAACTACATGCGCAAAGTCTTGATCAGGCAAAAAAATTATATAACGATGGGAAATACGCAGAAGCCAAACCTGTGTTCGAGAAACTAGTGAAACAAGCGCCAAGCAATGCCTCTTATAATCAATGGTATGGTGTTTGCTGTTTCGAGACCGGAGATTTAGCAGGAGCGGAGAAACATCTTAAGGTCGCCGTAAAGCGTAGGGTACAAGACGCTTATCGATACCTTGGAGAAGTATACTACCAGACCTATCGTTTTAACGAAGCCGAGGAGATGTTCGACGAATACATCACCCTCCTAACAAAAAAGAAACAAGATGTGGAGCCTTACCAGATCCGTATGGACTTGGCGAACAAAGCAAGCCGTATGCTTGATAAGGTAGAGAATGTCCAGATTATCGATAGCTTGGTCGTTGATAAAGATGATTTCTTATCAGCCTATACCTTAAGCGAGGAAAGCGGTACGTTGACCACTTACCAAGATTTCTTCCAGACAAACGATCCGGGCAACTCATCGGTATACATGAACCAGAAGGGGGATAAGATTTATTACGCCCACTCGACAGACGGTAACCACAATTGTCTTTTTACCCAATCCAAACTCATGGATCAATGGGGAGACGAGAAACAGTTACCGATGAATATCAATAGTGACGCCGACGATGGGTATCCATTCGTGCTATCCGATGGCGTAACGATTTATTACGCATCCAAAGGGAACGGCTCTCTGGGCGGATATGATTTATTCGTCACTCGTTACAACATCAATTCCGATACTTATCTTACACCGGAGCAATTGGGCATGCCCTATAACTCCCCGTTTAACGATTACATGATGGTGATCGACGAAGCCAAGCAATTGGGATGGTTCGTTTCCGACCGCTATCAACCGGAAGGAAAAGTTTGTGTATACCTATTCATTCCGAATGACAACCGCGAGCGAGTAGATAGCGAGGATATCGAACTAAAACGTGCCCGGGCCTCTATTGCCTCGATCAAGGATTCATGGAAACCCGGATCGAATTACGAAGAGCTTATTCATTTAGCTCATACCGAGATTCCTTATGGACGTATAGAGATAAAGAAAGATTTCACGTTCCCGATCCATGATGATATCGTTTATTACACCTTGGACGATATCCAAAGTCCGGAAGCGAAGAACTACTATGAGAAAGTAGTTTCCATCCATAGACAGATCAAGGAGTTAAATGAGAAACTAGAGAGCTTACGAGCCAGCTACATCAAAGGGAACAAGGCGAAGCGAGAACAACTGAAGCCTACGATTCTTGATACGGAAGAAAAGTTAAACAACCTGCTCGGCCAACCGGACGAATGGGAGAAAAAGGCACGTAACGCAGAGATCGTATACCTAAGAAACAACCATAAATAAGAAGAACTATGCTACTGGACATAGCCATCATCGTCTTCCTCATGGTAGCGGCCATCCTACTGATACTGGCGGAGATATTCCTTCTTCCGGGAATAACACTCGCGGGTATAGGCGGGGCTATTTTCGCTATCGGCGGAGTCGTTTTCGCTTATACGGTAGGTATGTGGGTAGGGCATCTGACTTTATCCTTATCAATCATTGCATTCGGAGTAATCTTCGCTTGGTTATTGCGTTCCCGGTCTTTTAACAAGATCGCTTTAAAGACAGATATTGATTCCAAGCTGACATCCAGCAGGGATCTCGGAATAGAACCCGGAGACGAGGGGATCACGCTCTCACGCTTAGCCCCTATCGGCAAGGCCCGGATTAAAGGTATTAACGTGGAAGCGAAATCTCAAGACGAATTAATCGATGAGAACACGCCGATCGTAGTGATCAGGGTAGACAGTTACAACGTAATTGTCCGTCCTAAAGAAGAAACAAATATTCACGCTTAATTTTATATATATGGAAATAACCTTTTTGCCACTTATCCTATTGGGGGCCGCAGTACTTCTGCTGGCAATCTTTTTCTATTATGTGCCGTTCCTGTTATGGATCTCGGCCAAAGTATCGGGAGTCAATATCTCCTTGATCCAGTTATTCTTGATGCGTATCCGAAAGGTTCCTCCCTACATCATCACTCGCGCGATGATCGAAGCGCATAAGGCAGGAATAAAGACGCTTACACGCGACGAGCTGGAAGCGCACTATTTAGCGGGTGGACATGTCGAGAAAGTAGTGCATGCGCTGGTTTCCGCTTCAAAAGCGAATATCGACCTTCCTTTCCAGATGGCTACCGCTATCGACTTGGCCGGACGTGACGTATTCGAGGCTGTACAAATGTCGGTAAATCCGAAAGTGATCGATACCCCTCCGGTAACAGCGGTTGCGAAAGACGGAATCCAGTTAATCGCCAAGGCACGTGTCACCGTTCGTGCGAATATCAAGCAATTAGTGGGTGGTGCAGGAGAAGAGACGATCTTAGCCCGTGTAGGTGAAGGTATCGTATCTTCCATTGGTTCATCCGAAAGCCATAAGACTGTATTGGAAAATCCGGATTCCATCTCGAAATTAGTGCTTCGCAAAGGGCTTGACGCCGGAACAGCTTTCGAAATCCTTTCCATCGATATCGCCGATATCGATATAGGTAAGAACATCGGCGCTTTCTTGCAAATGGACCAAGCTCAAGCGGATAAGAATATCGCTCAGGCGAAAGCCGAGGAACGTCGTGCGATGGCTGTCGCCCTCGAGCAAGAGATGAAGGCGAAAGCTCAAGAAGCCCGTGCCAAGGTGATCGAGGCAGAAGCGGAAGTTCCCAAGGCAATGGCAGACGCTTTCCGCACAGGAAACCTAGGCGTAATGGACTATTACAAGATGAAGAACATCGAGGCGGACACTTCTATGCGTGAAGCGATAGCTAAACCGACCGGTGCTCCATCAAAACCATTAAAGGACTAAAATAGTTATATAAATAGAACTATCTCCAAGGGCAGGGTTCATACCTTGCCCTTTCATGATTATAATATAAACTTAATTATCTGATTGAATATGAGAACAATCCCCGCTTCAGAATTAGTGATCCATTCAGATGGCAGTGTTTTCCATCTGCATTTAAAACCGGAGCAACTTGCGGATCGTGTGGTACTTGTTGGTGATCCCGCACGGGTTACAACCGTCGCTTCCTATTTTGATTCTCAGGAATGTGAGGTTTCCAGCCGGGAGTTTCATACCATCACGGGCCAGTACAAGGGAAAACGTATCACGGTTGTATCCCATGGCATCGGCACAGATAATATCGATATCGTATTAAATGAGCTAGACGCTCTCGCTAATATAGACTTCTCAACCCGTACGATCAAGCCGGAATTCAAGCAACTTTCCCTGGTTCGTATCGGGACTTCCGGAGGGTTACAGCCATTTGTCCCGATCGGGACTTATGTGGCAGCGGAGAAATCGATCGGATTCGACGGGGTCATTTATTTCTACGCAAATAGTAATACCGTTCGTGACGCAGACTTGGAGTCTGAATTAATAAAACAGCTTGATTGGCGGCTTAGCGGCATATGGCCTTATGTCGTATCGGCAGATCCATCGTTGATCGAGCAAATCACCCGTAATGATATTATCCGGGGAACGACTATCGCGGCCAATGGCTTCTATGGGCCGCAAGGACGTGAGCTCCGATTGCCCTTGACCGATCCGGAATTGAACCGGAAAATAGAGGCTTTCGATTACAACGGGCGAAAGATTACGAACTTCGAGATGGAGAGCTCCTCTTTAGCTGGTCTGGCCGCTCTCATGGGACACCGGGCAATGACCGTATGTTGTATTATCGCCGGACGTGTGGATAATCATATGAATACGGATTATAAAGGTTCTTTGGAAAAACTGATTGAAACTGTATTAGACCGTATATAATAATATCAAGACCATGAAGTGGGATCATTCACTAATCGATACGTTGGAATGGGGGAATCAGATCTCCCATAAGGAAGATAAAATAAAGATAGCGGACCTTATTGCATCTAAAGTCGAAAACGGACAAGTCATAGGTGTTGGCTCCGGTTCTACCTCCTATCTAGCGTTGATTCGCATAGCCGAACGTATCCGGACGGAACGTCTTTCCATCTTGGCGATCCCCACTTCATTAGAAATCCGGATGACTTGCGCCCAGCTAGGCATTCCGGTTACCAGCCTGTTTTCCCACAAGCCGGACTGGACCTTCGATGGGGCTGATGAAGTAGATTCCCACTTTAACTTGATCAAAGGGCGTGGAGGCGCCATGTTCAAGGAAAAGCTATTAATCAGCTCCAGTCCGCAGACCTATATACTGGTCGATCCTTCCAAGAAAGTGGAGAGGCTGGGAGCTAAATTCCCGATCCCGATAGAGATTTTCCCGGAAGCTCTCACCTATGTAGAGGACAGACTCCAGCGTTTGAATCCCGGTGAGATAAAACTTCGTATGGGGCAAGGTAAGGATGGACCGATCATTACCGAGAATGGCAATATGATCCTAGACGTATGGATGGACTATATCCCTGAAAATACAGAATCCACTCTCAAGTCGATTACGGGCGTACTCGAGAGTGGACTCTTTATGAACTATAAGGTAGAAGTATTAGGGCTTACTTCATGAATCCTTGTTGTTTCAATACCTTCAAGAGTACCTCGGAGAAATGTTCACTATTTTTCTTCGTATAGCGTACGTCCGTAAAGACCTGCGCCAGTGTTTCCTTATTATTCTCCCTTACAAACTGCTTATTCACCTCTAATGCCTCTTTCTCACTATACAAGGCATCGATGGAAGCCGGAGTAAAGTCCGTATAAGTCTCGTTTTGTACCACAGCCGCCAATGGTAAACGTTCAACTTGAGCGGGTATAGGCTCTGCCGGATAACCCACCGTAACCGTAACAATCGGGACAACCAGACGGGGAAGAGAAAGCGCCTCAATGATCTGGTCCGCATTATAAGCCGTCGTACCCAGATAGCAAATGCCTAAGCCTTTTTCCTCAGCGGCATTGCAGAAACTCTGGGCGAACAACATCGCATCTATCGTCGAAGCGATAAACGTTTGTAAATTATCGAATCCGGCCTCCGCTTTCCTGCACTCCGCCCATTTCACGAAACGGTTCGCATCCGCACAAAAAGTAAGTACCACCGGGGCTCCCGTAATCATTGGTTGGTTAAAATGAGCCGGAGCCAGTTTCTCCTTGTTCGCAGGGTCGCGGGTAACCACGACACTATACAATTGCATATTCCCAGTATTCGAGGCACGAGTAGCCACTTCCAATAATTCATTCAGCAAAGACTCCGGGATATCCTGATCCGTATATTTACGGATACTTCTTCTATTCTTCATGCATTCTAACATAGCAATCCTATTTTTAAATTCTCAATAACTAAATCCTAATATCCATGCCGGCATACGGTTAAACACGCTTTTCGGTAACCCGTAGATAGCCGCATAAGCGTCGGGTACGAAGCGGAGACGATCATATCCCCTTAAGGGATCACCTACGGCGAAGATATATTTACCGCCAATCAAGAAATCTCCGTTCTCCATGAATTCCACGTTCGCCACGGAACGCATCTGGCTTAAGAAATAGGTTTCACACATCAATTGCCGATTCTCCTTATCTCCGAAAAAAGAGATCAGCAAGTTGGTATCCCCCATAAAGACTTTCTGCTTGGCCGGAGTGGTTCCCAGTTGGTCTGCCGAGTAATAAATAAGCCTCATATCATGGAAGAAACGCAACAGGCTATCGCTTTGCTGACGAAGCATATTTATCTTACGGGTTACATCAATCGATTTCGGACGTAAAGGAGCCGACTCAGCCACCATCATAAAATATTTTTGAGCTCGTTCCAGATTACTCATCGAAATAGAAACCACCGAAGGCAAATCCCGGCAAATCTCTTTTCTCACTAATTCTTGCAGACGGAAATAATACATATCCGGGTCTTGCCAATAAAAAGGATAACATCCATGTTCCAGATAGTTCCGGTAAATCGGCACAATATTCATCTCCGCATTGATCTCCTTCACCAAATCATGATGGTTCGCTAAGATATCCTCCAACGGAATGGGATCTTTATCCAGAATGCTTTCGTAAGAAAGGAATTCACGGAACGACATCGGATGCATGGTATAAAAAGCAGCCTCATGCCTTAACCCGTTCCGCACCTCTGTCTGCGAGTACAAAGAAGTGGTAGCGAAAACAATCTTTAAGGCGGGGTTGGCATCCAATAAAGTTGAGACCTCTTCCATCCAGCCCGAATAGAAATGGATCTCATCCAAAAACAAATAATGCCCCCCGGCTTGCAGGAACTCCTTAACCGCATCGGTCAATGAATGTGTCTCAAACCAGAAATCATCCAGATTCACATACAGGGCTTCCCGTGAATCTTCAAATTTCAACTTAATATGCTGTAACAACAAGGTAGTCTTACCAACCCCTCGAGAGCCGAAGATGCCGATTAACCGATCCTCCCACTCTATCCGTGCATGCAAATAACGCAGGAATGTACAATTTATTCCTTTCAACAATAGCTGATGATTCCGCTGAAGCAAGTCCATATACAAATCTGTTTTACGCGAATATAAAAAATGTTCCGTGTTTTTCGTACCTTTGTCAACACTAAACCAATAAAAAGATGAATACATCCAAAGTCTACTTTACTAATTTACGCACGACCCCCAGCAGCAACCTGCTGGATAAGATGGAACGTCTGGTAAAACGTGCCGGTATCGCCAATATCGACTTCAAAAATCAATTTGTAGCCATTAAGATCCACTTTGGCGAACCGGGGAATTTGGCATACATTCGTCCTAATTACGCCGCTCGCTTGGTAAGCCTGTTACGTGAATTAGGCGCGAAACCGTTCCTTACCGATTGTAACACCTTATACTCGGGCCGCCGCTCCAACGCTGTCGATCATCTTCAAAGCGCCATGGAAAATGGGTTCAATCCCATGTCCGCCGGTTGCAACGTTATCATCGCCGATGGCGTGAAAGGTACGGACTACCGGGAAATCGAGATCGACGGGCAATATTGCAAGGCCCCGAAAATAGGTGCCGCTATCGCCGACGCCGATATCATCATTTCCATGAACCATTTCAAAGGTCACGAGCAAGCCGGTTTCGGCGGTGCGCTGAAAAACCTCGGGATGGGATGCGCCAGCGTAGGCGGTAAACTGGAATTACATTGTGCCTCACAACCCCGTATCGATACGGAGGCTTGTAAAGGCTGTAACATCTGTGTAAAGCACTGCGCTCACGATGCCATCCATTTGAATAACAACCGAAAGGCCGAAATTGATTACGAGCGTTGTGTAGGTTGCGGGCAATGTGTGGCTCTTTGCCAGTACGACGGTGCCGTAATGGGCGAAGGTGATACTTCCGAGCGATTGAATTACAAGATCGACGAGTACACGAAAGCCGTATTAGCAGACAAGCCTCATTTCCATGTTAGTTTTATCATGAACGTATCTCCGGAATGCGATTGCTGGAATCATAACGATGCCGCCATCATCCCTGATTTGGGGATCGCCGCATCTTTCGATCCGGTGGCCTTGGATAAGGCTTGCGCCGATATGGTTATCAACGCTCCTATCATTGGAGGTAATAAATTAGCCGAGACTCATCCTCACGAACACCTTGAGGGAGAGGATAAATTCCATTTGATTCATCCGGATACGAACTGGCAAGCCGGCCTACGTTATGCGGAGGAAATCGGACTGGGTTCTCAAGCGTATGAATTAATAACGGTTTAATAGACGGAATGAGTACAATTTGCGCTATATCTACAGCTCCGGGAGTAGGAGGAATCGCAGTGGTCCGTGTCTCCGGGCCGGATGCTTTCAAGATTTGTGATCGGATATTCCGGCCGAAGAAGGTAGGTAAGAGTTTATCTACCCAAAAGGCTTATACCTTAACGTATGGTTCCATCGTCGGTAACAATGACGAAACCATAGATGAGGTGATCGCCGCTGTTTTCCGTGCCCCCCATTCTTTCACGGGGGAAGATACGGTGGAAATCACCTGCCACGGCTCGACGTATATCCAACAACAAATCCTGCAATCCCTTATCTCCAGCGGATGCCGTATAGCGCAACCGGGTGAATATACGCAACGTGCTTTCATGAATGGCAAGATGGACCTTAGCCAAGCGGAGGCCGTTGCGGATTTAATCGCCTCCACTTCGACCGGCCAACATCGTTTGGCTCTAAGCCAGATGCGAGGTGGTTTCAGTAGGGAACTCGCCGAACTTCGAAACCAACTGCTCCATTTCACCTCTCTCATGGAATTGGAACTGGATTTCAGTGACCATGAGGAATTAGAGTTCGCTGATCGTAGCGAGCTTCGCACGCTTGCGGATCATATCGAACAGGTCATCTCCAAACTCGCCCAATCTTTCAGCGTAGGTAACGCTATCAAAAACGGTATTCCCGTCGCCATCATCGGTGAGACGAATGCCGGCAAATCTACTTTACTAAACGCCTTGTTGAACGAGGATAAAGCGATCGTCAGCGACATCCACGGAACGACCCGTGACGTTATCGAGGATACGATCAATATCAACGGCCAGCTCTTCCGTTTCATCGACACCGCCGGTATCCGTGAAACAAGCGATGCGATCGAAGCTCTCGGTATTGAACGTAGTTTCAAGGCTCTAGACCAAGCGCAAATCGTCATCCTCATGTACGACTTAACCCGTGACCTCAAGGATTTTGAGGCTTTCTATCAAGAAATAGCTCCGAGATTAACGAATAAGTCTGTTATCTTAGCGATGAACAAATGCGATGTATTACCCACATCCTCTCTCCCAACCTTCTCTTTCCCCACCGAAGGCTGGCATCAAATCGCTATTTCCGCCAAAGGCAAGCTGCATATCGCAGAGCTACAACAACTCCTCACGGAAGTATCTTCCATCCCCACCCTCCACCAAAGCGACATCATCGTAACGAATGCCCGCCACTTCGAGGCGCTTACGCATGCGCTGGAAGCTATACATAGGGTACAAGAAGGTTTGAACTCCAGCCTTTCCGGGGATTTCATCTCGCAAGATTTACGGGAGTGTATATTCCATTTATCGGATATCGTAGGAGAGGTTACGACGGATCAGGTGTTGCAGAATATATTTCGGTATTTTTGCATCGGAAAGTGATATAAAGAAAAGAAAAGCATAAAAAGAGAAAATATAAACCTGTAAAATGCACTATATCAGTTGTTTTATTAGGATATTGTATTTTCTCTTTTTCTCCATGTTTTCTGCTTAGTTACACATTTTTATTGTATTTTTGTCCCCAGATTGTCCCCCGATATTGGTATGAGGGACAAAAATCTGTCCCCCGATAAGGACATTAACAATAACCGAATAAAGCAGGAAACAGTCATGGCAAAGAAAACAACCGTTCAAAAAGAACCAGTCAAATTACGAGAGAAGAAGTTGTCTAATGGCAATTCAAGTTTGTACCTCGACATCTACAGAAATGGGAAGCGACATAAAGAATACTTAAAGCTATACCTCATAGATGCGACTACACCAATGGAACGTGAGCAGAACCGACAGACATTGGCCACTGCCCAGGCTATAAAGTCCAAGCGGCTCATTGAAATGCAAAACGGAGAGTACTCTTTTACACGCCAATTCAAAGAAGACACTCCTTTTCTGGAATACTATCGCAAGATGGTAGAGGACAGGCATAAGAATCCTGAATCTAAGGGCAACTGGGGCAACTGGAGAAGCTGCTTGCGTTATCTTGAAATCTACTGTGATGAGAAAACGACATTCAAAGATATTACTCCTGAGTTTATTGCAGGTTTCAAAGACTTCTTGGATAATGTAGAAAAGGATACGCATAAGCGAACAGGTCCGCGTAGAGAAAGGGATGTGTTCCAAGGATTGTCCCAGAACTCAAAGGTTTCCTATTTCAACAAGCTCCGTGCTTGTATCAATCAGGCATACGATGAAAGGATCATATCGGTAAATCCTCTTCGCGGAATTGAAGGCTTCAAAGCCGCAGAAGTCAAACGTGACTATTTAACTTTGGAAGAGGTGAAGCAACTGGCTGCCACCCCGTGCCGTTATCCTATTCTCAAGAGGGCTTTTCTCTTTTCGTGTCTGACCGGACTTCGCAAAAGCGATATCCAGAAACTCACATGGAGCGAAGTTCAAAAATTCGGGGACTACACACGAATCATATTCAAGCAAAAGAAAACCGGAGGACAGGAATATCTCGACATTTCTCCGCAGGCAGAAAAATATCTTGGTGAGCGTGGCAATCCCGAAGATCCAGTCTTTACCGGATTCACTTACGGTTCTTGGACTTCGGTAGAACTGCAACGATGGAGTATGAAAGCCGGAGTAAATAAAAATTTAACATTCCATTGCGGCCGCCATACCTTCGCCGTACTCATGCTTGATTTGGGAGCAGACATTTACACCGTATCAAAACTGTTGGGCCACAAAGAACTGGCAACAACACAAATCTATGCGAAGGTGCTTGACAAGAACAAGCAGAATGCCGTATCGCTGATTCCGGACATTGATTAAACCCTATGCTTATGACAAGACAAGAGACCGTCATTAAGATAACGAAGATTACCCGAATCATCGGAGAAATGAAAAGCCAGTTGGATTTGGACGATGAAATCGAATTTGAAGCACTGGATTCTTCATGGGCAAATATCGGGAAATGGACAAAAGAGATTTATCAATACATGGAACAAGCTCCCTCTCCTCTTTTGGCCGACCTCATAACAAATAATGAATTTACGACCCCTGTGGTTAACTATGTACAAAGCCATAAGCAGGATATTGATTCCACATACGTCAAGGTCATTGACAGCTATGCGAAAAACATGCAAGCGTTGCTTTCGCTTTGTGAAGAGCAAAGAGAAAAATTGAAAGGCGAATATAAGGATTTGACAGGGCCTTTAGCCAATGAGCAAGTGGCTACATTATTACAAAGAGCCATACGTGCCGGTCTCTTGGACGAGCATTATCAGCCGATGCCACAGACCAAACCGTTGCAACTGAAAGTAATAGCCTATGCCATATCTGCCATCTGCAAACTCTCCAGCCCCTACGTCCATTTTGAAAAACAATGGAAAAGGGAAAATGGAAAGCGATTCAGCACTAGCCGTGTGCCAAGATATAATACAGCACTTTACGATACGACTAAAGCCTTATATCCGGAAGTTGACTTTACTGAATTTGAACCGATACACGAGGCCAAGACTTTCTATACGCCACAAAGCGAACAAGACATAAGGATGCTGTATCATGAATTGGTGAAATATTGCTACATAGCACCAAGTACGACATTCGAGACTTTTGCCGGCATATTCGACAAAACGAAATTCAGCAAGCCGATAGAATGGATAAAGGCACAACGGCAACTGTCATACTTTGTATATCTGGCATTTTACAAATTCAACAAAAAAGATTTATGGATAAAAGGAGAATGCTGCTTCAGCATAGATGGGCACTCTCCTCATAAAGCCTGTTTCGTCTCAGGCTACAGCTGGATAAAGCGTGCAGGCTGGCTGGATAGGTATGACGTCAAATTAAAAGCCATTTGCGACGAGTTCAACCACATCGAAAATACACCTGAAAGAGAAACCTCAGATGAACGGCTCATCCATACGAGCAAGGTTGTGTTCCACAGTACAAGCAGCGAAGAAGACATACATTCAATGTTCTCTGCATTGGTTGAAGGCGGATATATTGACTCCAGCACGGAATTTACCACATTCAGAGGGATCTTTGACGAAACAATGTTTGAACATCCAATAGTATGGATGAAAACACAAGCTCTGCTTATGTACTTCGTTCACTTAGCCTTTAAGCCACACAATCCCTATGATGTATGGGTAAAGTGCGCAAACTGTTTCCGGTTGCGAGGTGGCAAGACTCCGAACCGACAGAGCATGGACAGCAATTTCCGTTTTATCGTCAAAAAAGGATTGCTTGCAACATACGACATCCGCTTAAAAACCATTGCTGATAACTATCATAGCAACAAAAATAAAAATGCAGATATAACTTCCTCCATGAAGGAAAGTATTAGCACTTAATTCATTATCTTATGACAAAGAAATTATCTTTGCACCTCTCTCTTTTTGAAAAGAGCGATGCGTGGTGTTCAAGGAACACCAGCGCAGACCGGTAAAGAAGGGCTATTCCGGTTGGTTGAACAAGCCTATGTATCTTACAAGGAAGAAGTCGCCACACGACAAAAAAGCTATAGGCGTTATGTGCTTGACTTTATCCATTCAAAACGGTTCCATGATGCGACAGACGCATGGAGCAAAAATGAGCATCAAAAGAACTATCACACGGTAATAGAACTTTTGAGAAAACATGAACGATTGGTTCGCAAACATTTCGACCATGACATACTGGACGAAAACGGCATCTCGACACTTCTGAACGAATATTATGCCATTGACCTGCCTGGAACCGCCTTAGAATCCGGCTGTGGCGATTCCGGGAATGCTATGCAGAACGGACAAGAATCCAACATCAGGCTTCCGCTCGACAGATATACTCTTGACCTCATTGTGCAACTTGCCAATGAGGTCTGTTTGTTTAAGGAGGTCTTGAATGCTGACAATGTTGTTACACGCTACGCAACAGACACATTGCAGACTGTAACCTCTAACAATAACACTAAATTAGTCTTACTGTTAGATAAACTGGCATCACACGATGTGATAACCTATAACTGGCAATCAGTAATTGCCAAGAAACGACTTGTCATCAGTTCTTCCGGAAAGAAACACCTGAACCAACACGATATGTCCTCCACACTCAATCGAATAAAAGACACAGCCCCTAATATCGCAGAAAAGCAGTTCCTGGCTATCATAGACAAATACATAACTCTAATCAAAAACAGAGAAGTGTAACAAAGGAATGAGAATTTGTTGAGACGAGTGTTGAGAGTTATGTTGATACTCAATAATATCAACATAATCAGTCGAATGCACGCATCTATCTTTGCCCTCCGTAATCGATTACACACGGAGGGCATACCTCCTATTGTCTAATTTAACAACATCAATCAATGAGACATAGAAGAACGACAAATGAAAATAAGATGCTTTCCAAAATGGAAAACATGATTTCTATGATGGCTTCAGAGAAACCCTTTGAACGTATCCAATCATTAGAACAAAAGATTAATGAGATCGATAAAATCCATGTTCTTGAAAATTACATAGTTCAGTTGAAAGAGCGTATCTGGGCGGTCAAAGAAGTGCTTACCACCGCTGAAGCCTCTGCATATCTTGGATTATCCGAGAGCTATATCTACAAGCTCACTTCTCTGAAACAAATACCTCATTACAAACCAAATGGCAAATTGGTGTATTTCAACAGAAAGGAGCTTTGTGAATGGGCAATGAGAAATCAGGTACAAACAGCCGGAGAATCTTCCGCCATAATAAAAGAGCAAATATGAACAGAAAAGAAATAGATTTATTGCTTTCCCGTATGGAGGGGTTGAAATCGTTCCTTGAAAACAATTCCTTGGAAAGATTTCAGCAAGAAATATTGAGGGTCGAAAATTTCCTGAAACGGTTCGGCTCTTTGTCCGAACTGTTGTCCCATCTTGAAAATGTGGAGAAAATAGCTTACTTGGCAAAGGACTTCCTTAGCATAGACGAAGTGGCAGCCTATCTGCAAGTGTCAAAAAGCTATGTCTATAAGTTAACCATGCAGAAAGAGTTTACTGTGTATAAGCCCAACGGAAAAAACATATTCATTCTTAGGGATGACGTGAATCAATGGGTAAAGCGTAACCCTTCCTTCTCCAATCAGGAGATTGAAAGGCAAGCCAATATCATTGCCTACGCATTGGAGCAGAAGAACAGGAACAAATCAACAAAAGGAGGGAAAAAATAATGCAACAAGAACATGATATAATGCAGCCGAACAATTATCGGATAGACGAGGCAAAATATAGGTCATTGTTGAAATATATACGACTGAGTGTTACAGAAAAGTACGAGTTTCCGCAGGAAATCGTGCAAATAGATGGCGTTACCATTGCTACGATAGGAAATTTCAGTGCTTCCACCGGCAAACCAAAGAGCAAAAAGACATTCAATGTCAGTGCCATTGTCGCATCAGCCCTATCCGGAAAGGAGGTTCTGAAGTACAAGGCTGAACTGCCACCTTGCAAGAATAGAATCCTATACATTGACACCGAACAGAGCAAATGCCATTGTCATAAGGTGCTTCATCGAATCCTCAAACTGGCAGACCTGCCTACCGACCAAGAAAATGACAAGATCCAATTTTTGGTCCTACGGGAATATACCCCCGACCAAAGAAGAGACATTATACGCTGGGCACTCCATGAGGAACAAAACATCGGGCTTGTAATCATTGATGGTATCCGTGACTTAATCCATGATATAAACAGTCCCAGCGAATCTCTTGACATAATCAACGAACTGATGAGATGGTCAAGCTATTATGAATTGCACATCCATACAGTATTACACTTGAACAAAGGTGATGACAATACCAGGGGACATATAGGAACAGAACTCAACAATAAGGCGGAGACCATCCTGCAAATATCAAAAAACAATGAAAATGGAAAAATCAGTGAAGTGAGGGCTATGCACATAAGAGACAAGGAGTTTACGCCTTTTGCATTTGAAATCGGAGAAGATTCTCTCCCTCACTTGGTAGAAGAACATCAATTCAAAAAGAACAGAATGGACAGGCTGGCTTCATATACAGATATGACCGAGCAGCAACACCGAACCGCATTAGAATCGACTTTTGCAGAATGTGCGGAATATGGCTATCAGTCCTTACTTGAAGCTCTGAAGAAGGGATATGAGAGTATTGGGTATTCAAGGGGAAGAAACACGTTGGTAAACTTATGCAAGTTCCTACTGGAACATCATGCCATTACAAAAAACGGCCGCACCTACTCCTATAACAGTTCATTCCATCTTTAACCATTACGGTTTAGTTTGTGGGTATATATAAGTAAACCATACTAAAATGAATATCAAAGAAGCAAAACAGATACGACTTGTAGAATATTTGCGGATAGTCGGATACCTTCCTGTCAATGTCAAAGGATATCAGTATTGGTATCTTTCGCCATTAAGGGAGGAACGTACCCCGTCTTTCAAGGTCAACGACAATTTGAACGAATGGTATGATTTTGGGCTGTCAGCCGGGGGTGACATCATAGATTTAGGCAGACATCTATACCGTACATCTGATATAAGCACGGTATTGGTACGCATCGGCGAGAACGCCATAGGTGTACCTATACAACAGTTGCAGAGTAGGACAGCCCGACCTTGTCCTGTAGAAGATGAGATGGAGAATTTAGAAGTGGTTGATTTGAGCCACTACGCCTTATTGTCTTATCTGCGTTCAAGAGGCATAAGTGAAGGAACCGGCAAGGCTTATTGCAAAGAAGTGCATTATGAACTGCGCAAACGGCACTATTATGCCATAGCATTTGAAAACTGCAAGGGCGGTTATGAAGTTCGCAATCCATATTATAAAGGATGTATCAAGGGAAAGGATATCTCCGTCATCAGGCAGGAGAAAGATATTATCCAAAGACACGTCTGTGTTTTCGAGGGTTTCATGGATTTTCTCTCTTATATGGAACTTCATAGAAAAGGCGACTTCCATGTTTGCGTAGATTGCCCGACCGACTTTATCGTGATGAACTCCGTCAGCAATTTGAAGAAGTGCTTTGTGGAGCTGGAGCAATATGTTTTCATACATTGTTACTTGGATAACGACCTTGCCGGGCAAAAGACTGTTGAGACCATTGCCGGGCTGTACGACAGCCGTGTGACCGACCATTCTGATAGTTATTACAATTATAAAGACCTGAATGATTACTTGAGAGGCAAAAGGCGTTAGTCTTTTTCTTCCCTCCGATTGCACAATACTACCAATGAAAGGCTCTCCCTAAGCGGAGAGCTTTTTTTGTTCATGTCCCCTTGCAAAAAACGCCGATAGAACCGACCAAAGTATGAAAATTGAGTATGAAATCGGATTTTACTCGAATAATGGTTAAGATTCTACGCATTTGTGCAGATATTTTTCAGAGTATGAAAATATTGTATTTCCTTTGCGCTCATATTTTAATCATACTATAAATTCAGACTATAAAAGCATGAAAGCATATTTTATTTTCGCCCTTGTATTGACTGCTGCATACATCGTCTATTACGCAATAGTAATCGCAAAAGACCTTCACGGGAATGATGATAAAAAGAAATCCGACGAAGAAGAGTTTGATGTGAGCGAATTTAATGCGGAAGAAAGCGTCAGTGTGGTGGAAAACGCGAAAGGGTTCAATATCGGAGACAACGAGTATGAAACACACTATGTTGATGAAGCTCAAACCGTGTCAGAGAATAACTCCACCGACAGCGAAAAGCCCAAACAGAATGTAGTTGAAGCACTCAACAACAAGGTCAAGGCAAATATGGAAGAGGCGCAGGTCACCTTTTCCAACCCATACAATTCCGCAGACCTTTATAAGCTGATGATGGAAAAAGGCCTTGCCAATCCCAAATCCAATGGCGATGTAACGACAAAACCACTAATAGACGAACTATGACCCGATGCAACAGCAAAAGAATCACAAGCATACTCTGTATGTTGCTTCCCTATTCAGCGTTCGCCAAAAGCGGCAGCGTGAATTATTCCTGGGGAGCAGACGCATTGGCATCCATGCACGATTACGTGGTGACGATGATGCTGTATGTGCAATATATCATTTATGCGGTTGCAGGAGTATTTGTGATTATATCCGTATTCCAGATATACATCAAGATGACCGCTGGCGATGAAGGAATCACCAAGCAGATTCTCATGTTGGTTGGTGCCTGCCTCTTCATTGTCGGGGCAACCTTTGTCTTTCCGGCATTCTTCGGCTACCGAATTTAGAAAATCACGAGTGCAAAAACAATAATTAAAGTTCAATTAAAACGAGACAAACATGTTTGAAAAAGTAAAAAGGTTCGCAAAAAAGATAGCGACATCAAAAAAAGCGCAGATGACCTGCCTGATGATGGTGCTTGGTGTAACAGCGATGATGGCACAGACCACCGCAGGAGACTATTCAGCCGGCACAGCGGCATTGACCCAAGTGAGCGAGGAAATCGCAAAGTATGTTCCCATTGTGGTTAAACTCTGCTACGCCATTGCCGGAGTAGTTGCCGTAGTAGGCGCAATATCGGTTTACATCGCGATGAACAATGAAGAGCAGGATGTCAAGAAGAAGATCATGATGGTGGTCGGTGCCTGTATCTTCCTCATTGCAGCTGCCCAGGCTCTGCCTTTGTTCTTTGGACTCTCCTAAACCATAGGTATTATGAAGAGCCGAGAGGAACAATATCCTGATTATCCATTATTCAAGGGGCTGCAACGTCCCCTTGAATTTATGGGCATCCAAGGACGATACATCTATTGGGCGGCAGCCACGATAGGCATTGCCATAGTCGGCTTCATCATAGCCTATTGTCTGGCCGGATTCGTTCTCGCACTGATTGTACTGGCCGTTGCCATAACAGTTGGTGCAGGACTGATTCTGTTCAAACAGAGAAAAGGGCTGCATAGCAAACGACAGGAACGAGGGGTGTTTATCTATGCCTACTCCAAGAAAATGTAACAGAAAACCATTTGACCATGAATGGATATATTGAATGTTGAACGTGGGCAGGCTTGTCCTTTCATCAGGTCAGCCTGCCCTTAATTGCAAAAAACTGAATGATTACATACATCTTCCTGATATTTATTGCTATTTGCTTAGGCATGGCCATTTCTGTCTATGCTTTTGGAACAGGAGGCAAACGGAAGCGGATTTTCCAGGATATCTATTTATCCGTAGAAGACGCGAACGGTATCGGTGTGATATACACCAAGACCGGCGAATATTCCGCTGTGCTGAAAGTGGAGAATCCTGTGCAGAAGTATTGTGCCAACAATGATGCCTATTACGAGTTTACCCAACTCTATACCGCCATAGCGCAAACACTGGGAGAAGGATATGCCATACACAAGCAGGACATTTTTGTAAAAAAGAATTTTGAGGGACTTGACGATGAGAAACGAGAATTTCTCACCTCTTCCTATTTCCGTTACTTCAACGGAAGATCCTATACTGACAGCGAATGCTACCTGACCATTACGCAAGAGTCAAAAAAGAGCAGCCTGTTTTCATACGACAGCAAGAAATGGCGTGATTTCCTTGTGAAGATACGCAAGGTGCATGACCAGTTGCGTGATGCAGGCGTGCAGGCAAAATTCCTGAACAAACAGGAAGTCAGCGAATATGCAGACCGTTATTTCGCCATGAATTTCAGAGACAAGGTTGTATCTATGACCAATTTCAAGGTGGATGACGAATGTATCTCCATGGGAGACAAACGCTGCAAAGTATATAGCCTTGTGGACGTGGATAGCGTAAGCCTGCCGTCAGTCATTCGTCCTTATATGAATGTGGAAGTCAACAACAGCTGTATGCCAATGGATTTGGTGTCTGCGGTATCATCCATACCAAACACTGAAGCCATCGTATATAACCAGATGATATTCATCCCCAACCAAAAGAGAGAACTGGCATTGCTTGACAAAAAGAAGAACCGCCATGCGAGTATGCCCAATCCCGGCAACCAGATGGCAGTCGAGGACATAAAGCGTGTGCAGGAAGTAGTGGCAAGAGAAAGCAAACAACTGGTATATACCCATTACAACCTTGTGGTAGCCATATCTGCGGAAACCGACATCCATAAATGTACGAACTATTTGGAGAACAGTTTTTCAAGGATGGGCATCCATATATCCAAAAGGGCTTACAACCAATTGGAGCTGTTCGTCAATTCCTTCCCCGGCAACTGTTACGGCATGAATCCGGAGTATGACCGTTTTCTTACTTTGGGCGATGCGGCCACTTGTCTGATGTACAAGGAGCGTATTCTGCACAGCGAGAAAACGCCATTGAAGATTTACTATACAGACAGGCAAGGCGTACCTGTCGCTATCGACATCACAGGAAAAGAAGGAGCAGAAAAACTTACCGACAATAGTAATTTTTTCTGTTTGGGTCCTTCCGGAAGCGGCAAGTCGTTTCATATGAATAGCGTGGTACGCCAACTTCACGAACAAGGGACGGATGTGGTAATGGTAGATACCGGAAACTCATACGAGGGATTATGCGAATATGTGGGAGGCAAATACATCTCTTATACGGAAGAACGACCCATTACCATGAATCCGTTCCGCATCAGCCGACAAGAACTGAACGTGGAGAAGACCGGCTTCCTGAAAAACCTTGTATTGCTGATTTGGAAAGGCAGCCAAGGGACTGTTACCAAGACAGAAGACAGGCTGATTGAACAGGTCATCACAGAGTATTACGATACCTACTTCAATAAGTTCAACGGTTTTACACCTCCCCAACGAGACGATTTGCGTAAAAGTCTCCTGATTGACGAGCGGAACAAAGGCAGGAACCGTTCCGAAAGCGAAGCGGAACTGAACGCGCGGGTGGAAAAGGTAATTGACGAAATTGAACGAAGAAGAAAGGAATTGAAAGTGGAATCGTTGTCATTCAACACGTTCTACGAGTTCTCCGTACAGCGCATTCCTGACATCTGCAACGAAAACAACATTTTGGGGATAGATTTCTCTACCTACCGCTATATGATGAAGGACTTTTATAGAGGAGGCAATCACGAGAAAACCTTGAACGAGAACATGGACAGTTCGCTGTTTGATGAAACTTTTATCGTATTCGAGATCGATTCCATAAAAGATGACCCGCTTCTGTTTCCCTTGGTAACGCTTATCATCATGGATGTGTTCCTGCAAAAGATGCGTATCAAGAAGAACCGCAAGGTCTTGGTAATAGAAGAAGCCTGGAAAGCCATCGCTTCCCCACTAATGGCTGAATACATCAAGTTTATGTACAAGACAGCCCGAAAGTTCTGGGCAAGTGTTGGAGTGGTGACGCAAGAGATTCAGGACATCATCGGCTCAGAAATCGTCAAGGAAGCCATTATCAACAACTCCGATGTGGTGATGCTGCTTGACCAAAGCAAGTTCCGTGAACGCTTTGACACCATTAAGGCGATACTCGGACTGACCGATGTGGATTGCAAGAAAATATTCACCATCAACCGATTGGATAATAAAGAAGGACGTTCATTCTTCCGTGAGGTCTTTATCCGCCGTGGCACGACAAGCGGAGTATATGGCGTGGAGGAACCACATGAATGTTATATGACCTACACCACGGAACGGGCAGAAAAGGAAGCGTTGAAACTCTACAAAGCAGAGCTGCAATGCAGCCACCAAGAAGCCATCGAGTGTTATTGCGCAGATTGGGAGGCTTCCGGAATCAGCAAATCCTTGCCTTTTGCCCAAAAGGTGAACAGTGCCGGGAAAGTATTGAATCTTCATCAATCCCAAACAAGACAGTAATGAAACGATTGACTCTCATAATAATGACAATAGCCACGCTTTTCGCACAACAGGCTCACGCTCAGTATTACAGTGTTAACATAGACGCGAAAACTGTGGCCGCTATGGTTGCTGCCTATGGCACAGGAACCGTTGCTGAGGCATATTATGACGAGCAGGTACAGGCTATCCTGAAACACTACAAGGCTTCAGAGGTAGCCACAGCAGGAATCTTCGCGAGCAAATTCCTGGAACGTAAGGCTCTAACGGATTTAGGAATCTGGAGCAGTGCCACGGAAAATTATTATTACCGAAGAATATATCATTTAGTAGCGCATAAGATTATCCCGAAGACATGGGTTGTAGCCAAGCTGATGCTCCACTCCCCACAGACAGCCCTTCATTGGGGCAGTTATCTGATGAAAGTGTGCGATGACACCAAAGCCCTGTGTATGCAGTTTGAGAGTATCGTCACCAACAGCACATTGTCCTTCTCGGACATCGCCTTTTTGGAGTTCAACGAGGAAATAAAGTCAATCCTGAAACTCTCGGAAATCGGCAATGTGGATTGGGAACGCCTTTTTGACGACATATCCGATGTTCCGGGCAATTTCACAAAAGAGAACCTGAAAGCCGATCTGGACAACCTGTACAGAATGGGTGCAGGGCTTGCAACTTCGGGCATCACCAACATCGGAGATGCCTTGTTGCAGCAAAACTCTTTCCATGAGCTGATGAGCGGCAAGGTCAGCAAGGTCATAGACATCTACGAACATTACAGCAGTCTCTTCGAGCAGTTGGAGAACAATGCAGGACAGGCTATACTCAACATCGTGGGTAGTCCGGACAATGTGGCTGGACTGTTCAAGTTCAGTGATTACAACCTCACTTCGTGGATTACCGACTATCTGGACGAGACTTCGGGCAACTATTACACCCAGCGGTGGTATATCGCCAGACGTGATCGTGGCAGCGTGCCTCTTTGTGACTATGTTCCCCCGACCGATGACAAGAGCATTCTTGAAGGCGGTGAATGGACCCGCTTCCAAACGAGCAATCCGAATTTCTATCCCAATGCATCGCAACGGGAACAGGCTCTTTCCAATTCGGAGCGTTATGCCGGATGGTCAAGAAACAGGGTGCAGCAACTCAACAACACCAATGACGGCTTCAAATACACCATCAACTACTACCAGTCCAGCTATGTCATCAAACGTGGCAGCAAGCAGACCAAGAAAGCATACGCCTACGAGATTCATGTCTCAAAGAGCTGGGACAATGAAGAAGTCGTTTATGAGGATATATTTGACTCCTACTCAATGGACTTGAACACATTCAAAGCCCAGATTAACGCAAGGCTTTCAGAGTTCAACGACAACGAGGACGGTTATGTCTATTACATCGCATCCGACAGCCGTAACTATTATCAGGCAACCAATGAGGAAAAATTGAAAGGCTGCGAGACGGTAACAATCAGCGTGACCTGTTCGGACGGTGCGACACTTGGGCAGGGAACGACCCAGTACAAGTGCCGTAAATGCGGAAAGTCGCTTAACGCCCATTCCAAAGAGTGCGCGATGCAGACTACAGCCGAGAGTGAAGAACTGGATTTGTCGGAACTGGATGCCATGCAACGTGAAGCGGACAACAAGGTTTACGCACTCCAGTCCCAAATATCCGCATTGGAAAAGGAAAACGAATCGCTGATCAAGCAGATTGCCAATGCCAGCGTAGAGGATGCCATCCCTCTCCGCCAGAAATACAATGAGAACAAAGCGGAAATAGACAGGCTGAAGCCGGAACTTGCCACTTGGCAGCAGAAACAGGCTGAAATCGTACAGGCTAAGGAAGAAGCCAAGGGTGACAATGATGTGGTGACCGATGATTACTACCGCATTCCGGCTATCATGCAGGACTGCAAGACGGCTTACAACATCACATGGCAAGACAACGGGTTCTGGAGCGGCTATACCTTTATCAGAAAAGGGACTATACCCAATATCAACGGTATCATCACGTTCAGGGCAACGCTGAAAATCGCACGCAAGCCGAAATATTTTCTGGGCATCAAGATACACAGGGCAATACTGCAAATTTCCTGGGACTTGACCACGGAATATTCCGATACCCACGTGGTGGAAGTGATAACACTCGATCCCGGCATGAGCGAAAAGGATAAGACGAAATTGGTCAATGACCGTATAGCGGAGATTGCGAAAGAATATCCGAAATGCAAGATAACCACAGAATATGCCAGGACTGCACCACAGGAGGATACGAATACCAACGATATGTATCACCTGCTTTGGTCTAGCGACCGTTTGGACATTGCACGCGAGGTGGACTCCCGACTTACGAAAATTTATGCTGACTTGGTGTCACTGGAAAAGATGATGCACTACAAGCGCAGTATCATTGATGTGTTGAAAGATGTGTTGCCTCCTATTGATGACGAACAAGGAAAGAGATTGACACTCGTGGAAGAATGCCATGACCGATGGATGGAGAATGCACGGAACAGACAGCATAAGGAGGACAGACGATGAAAACAGGCATGGTATATAAAATCGGATTGTTGATGGCATTGCTTGTTCCAATATCGGCCAAGGCACAATGGAGCTTTGATATAGGCACTGTGGAAGCCTATATCAATGACCACAAGCAACAGCGTAGCCTGTTGTTGGCTCGTTCCACATTGGAACACAGCAACAAGCTCCTGCACGAATACAGCCGAGAGGAGACTGTTGGCTACAAGGAGTTGAACGTGGATTTGGATAAATACACCAGAGCCTTTGATGCGATAGATGTGATGTACCAGTCATTACGCACTGCGTTGAATGTTCATTCCACCTATCAAGGGGTCAGCGACAGAATATCCGACTACAAAACGATGCTTGAAGATTTCAATGAGAAGGTCATCAAACGGAAACATATCGAACTGACAGATACGCTGATACTCACCATCAATGCCGGAGCCATACGGATGATAGCCCAAGAGAGCGAATATCTCTACAAGTCCGTGAGTGATTTGGTTCTGTACGCCACAGGAGCAGCCGCCTGTTCCACCTCAGACTTGGTTATGGTGTTGAACAGCATCAACAATTCTCTTGACAATATCGAACGGCATCTGAACAGGGCTTACTTCGAGACATGGCGGTACATACAGGTGCGTATCGGTTATTGGAAAGAAAAGGTCTATCGTACCAAAACCAAGCGGGAACTCATAGACGATGCTTTCGGTCGATGGAGACAATCAGGCAGATTGAATTATTGAAAACGTAAAAAGAGAAATATATGAAATGGATATTGACAACAGGATTGATAATGGCGGTAGCTATCGGTGCTAATGCCCAATATGTCACTTATAACCACGATTCGCCCAAGATGAACCAGATTATGGTGGAAGAAACCGGAGCCGGTGTGCTTACGCCGGAACTTTATTACACCTTACTACACAACAGGTACAAGAAAACGGCAGCCGCAAAGAACAAACTCACCTTCCGCACGGCGGCAGGCGTAGCTTCCTATCAGCAAGTAAATGAAGCGGAAGCCATAGACTCCGCATTGACCAGCCGAGCCAAGATTGAAGCCTTGAATGTGGCAGACCGCCAAGTGGATCTTGCCTGGCTTGCTGAAAAAGACAAGGTGGAATCCCAAATGCGGCAGTTTCAAAAGAACATAGACCGCATACTGATGACAGGCGGCTCACCAAAAGAGAAAGAACGTTGGAGCGAGTACTACCATATATATCAATGCGCCATCAAAGCAACAAAGGATGCCTATATGCCCAATGCAGAACGAAAAAGGCAATATCTGCAAATCTATGCGGATGTCTCCAAACAGAATGATGTACTGGTAACATACCTCGTCCAGTTGAGTAACCGCAACGCGACGAGAAATCTTCTTTCGGTAAGCGAGAATCAGTCTATTGACAAGAGAAGCATTGTAAATAATGCCCTGAATCGTTGGAATGAATCACGGTCAGCAGTGCGAGGGTCGCAAGACGATAGTGAAAGCAATGACGGAGATGGGAATGAAAGTGTAAACAGATAATATAAAACCAATATAAATGGCAAGTGGAGATATTCTTTCAGACTTCGGCATCAATCTGTTAGAGGAAGAGATTGATGATGTGATTTTTCAGACGAATGAGTTTCTGACGGATGCCACCTTTACAGGCTCACAAGGGCCGTTTTGGTGGATCTTGCAGATGTGTATGGCACTTGCTGCCCTATTCGCTATCGTCATGGCGGCAGGTATGGCGTATAAGATGATGGTCAAGAACGAGCCGCTGGATATTATGAAACTATTCAAACCACTGGCGGTTTCCATTATTCTTTGTTGGTGGTATCCTCCGGCAGATACAGGCATGGCAAACAGTGGAAGCAACTGGTGCGTACTGGATTTTCTCTCATATATCCCAAACTGCATCGGCTCTTACACTCACGATCTGTACCAAGCAGAAGCCACACAGATTGAAGATAAATTCCAGGAAGTCCAACAACTCATTTTTACAAGGGACACCATGTACACCAGCCTCCAAGCACAGGCTGACGTGGCACATAGCGGCACTTCTGACCCAAACCTGATAGAAGCCACTATGGAACAAACCGGAGTGGATGAAGTGACAAATATGGAGAAAGATGCGGCCAAACTCTGGTTCACCTCTCTTACTTCGGGAATTGTGGTAGGCATAGACAAAATCGTGATGCTGATAGCCTTGATCGTATTTAGAATCGGTTGGTGGGCGACGATTTATTGCCAACAGATCCTGCTTGGTATGCTTACCATTTTCGGACCGATCCAGTGGGCGTTCTCACTATTGCCAAAATGGGAAGGAGCTTGGGCAAAGTGGCTCATACGTTATCTGACCGTACACTTCTATGGAGCTATGCTATACTTCGTGGGCTTCTATGTATTGTTGCTTTTCGACATCGTGCTTTGCATACAGGTGGAGAACCTGACCGCAATCACTGTCAGCGAGCAAACCATGGCTGCCTATCTGCAAAACAGCTTCTTCTCTGCCGGTTATCTCATGGCGGCAAGTATCGTGGCGTTGAAGTGCCTGAACCTTGTGCCTGACTTGGCTGCATGGATGATACCGGAAGGCGATACCGCTTTCTCTACCAGAAACTTCGGTGAAGGCGTGGCGCAACAGGCGAAGATGACAGCGACAGGCGCAATTGGTTCTATGATGCGATAATGACTAACATAAATACGAATACTACGATGGTTATAAAAAATTTAGAGAACAAAATCAAATTAGTCGGGATCATCTGCTCACTTTTCCTTATCGGCTGTATCATCATTAGCGTGAGCAGCATTTGGACGGCAAAGACAATGGTCGCGGATGCTCAGAAAAAGGTTTATGTATTGGACGGTAATGTACCGATACTGGTTAACCGTACTACAATGGATGAGACACTTGAAGTGGAAGCCAAGAGCCATGTAGAGATGTTCCACCATTACTTCTTTACGCTTCCACCAGATGACAAATACATACATTATACGATGAACAAGGCAATGTATCTGGTGGACGAGACCGGACTTGCCCAATACAACACGCTTAAAGAGAAGGGCTTTTACTCTAACATCTTGGGAACGAGTGCCGTTTTCTCCATCTATTGCGACAGTATCGCTTTTGACAAGAGTAAAATGGAGTTCACTTATTACGGTCGGCAGCGTATCGAGCGCAGGAGCAATATCCTAATGCGAGAACTGATTACGTCAGGACAGCTTAAACGAGTACCGAGAACCGAAAATAATCCGCACGGACTGTTGATAGTGAACTGGCGCACCCTTCTCAACAAAGACATTGAACAGAAAACGAAAACAACTTATTAAAACGTATAGTTATGAACATCAAAGGATTCCGCAGGATGCTGGTCGGCGAAAAAATGCCTGACAAAAATGATCCCCAATACAAAGACCGATATGAACGTGACGTGAATGTAGGACGCAAATTCGCCAAAGCCACCCGTATCGACAGGATGGCAGCGAAAATACAGGACTTTGCCAACAGAAACAAGATTCTGTTCCTGGTCATGGTATTCGGATTTGTCATCGGTACATTCACATTCAACATCTATCGTTTGGCGAAAGTTTACCACCACGGACAAGAAACGAAAAGTGCCACGGAAGTACAAGACAGCCTGCTCAACAAACGGCACAAAGATTTGGCAAGTCCCATAGTTGAACCCAGACAATCAGCACAACGATGAAGAAGATATTTGAGAAAATCAATTTCAAGCAGCCGAAATATATGCTTCCAGCCATTCTGTACATACCGTTGCTGGCAGCCTCATATTTCATATTCGATCTGTTCAACACAGGGAAAGCGGAGATTCCCGACAAAAGTCTCCAGACAACGGAATTTCTGAATCCTAACCTGCCCGATGCCACGATTAAGGGTGGAGACGGAATCGGAAGCAAATATGAGAATATGGAAAAATCGTGGGGAAAGATACAAGACTACTCGGCAGTAGATAACATAGAACGTGATGAACCCGACGATGACAAAGAAAAATATGAATCACAGTACAGCCAGGAAGAAGTTGCCCTCTTGGGCGAACTGGAGCAGCAGAAGGCGTTGGCCGAAGAAACAGCCGATGCCCAAACGAGAGAACAGGAAGCCCTCAAAGAGTTGGAACGCGCCCTTGCCGAAGCAAGACTGAAGGCACAGGAACAGGTCGCCCCGATTATGGATGACAGCCTTGAAGAGCAAGCCGACACTTCTGTTACCGTCAGAGGGACAATCGAGGAAGACAGCCGTGCCGTAAGTGAGCCATCCGATACCGAGAAGCCGGGCGAAATGGTCAAGAAAGTAAAAGTCACTTCCGACTATTTCAATACCATCGCCCACAATGAACACGATCCGAACCTTATCAAAGCAATCATTGACGAGAATGTCAAAGCCGTAGAAGGCAGTCGTGTAAGGCTTCGCCTATTGGATGATGTGGAGATAAACGAAACGGTAGTTAAAAGCGGCTCTTACCTCTATGCCATCATGAGCGGCTTTTCTTCGCAAAGGGTGAAAGGGACTATCGGCAGTGTGCTTGTGAACGATGAAATCATCAAGGTCAACCTTGCCCTTTACGACACCGACGGATTGGAGGGACTATATGTGCCGTCCAGTTCATTCAGGGAGACCGCAAAGGATGTGGCCAGCGGAACGTTCAACAGCAATATGAGCATGAATACCGGCAATAATGGGAACAGCCTGACCCAATGGGGTATGCAGGCTATTCAAGATGCCTACCAGAAGACAAGCAACGCCATCAGCAAGAATATCAAAAAGAACAAGGTCAGTCTGAAATACGGTACGTTTGTCTATCTCGTCAACAGCCAGGAAAAGAAATAATACAAAGTAAATAATCCATTCAAAGATTTAGAAACATGAAGATTTTCAGAACTATCTGTATCGGAGTTGTGGCAGTTTTTTCATGCCTGCCGACTTTCGCCCAGCAGACCTACGAGGAGTTGGAACAATTGACCGTCAACGAACAAGTGACCACGGTCATCACAGCTTCCGAGCCAATCCGTTTTGTCGATATTTCCACAGACAAGGTGGTTGGAGACCAGCCCATAAACAATACCATTCGCCTGAAGCCCAAAGAGACCGGGCATGAAGATGGCGAAGTGTTGGCTATTGTCACCATCGTTACAGAACGCTATCGTACCCAGTATGCGCTACTCTATACCACAAGAATGCAAGAAGCTGTAACAGATAAGGAAATAGAGTTGCGGGAACGTAACGCCTACAACAATCCGGCTGTAAGTATGCCATTGGGTGACATGACACGTTTTGCCAGACGGATATGGAACTCGCCGGCAAAATACCGCAATGTAACAAGCCGTTCGCATCGCATGACGATAAAACTGAACAACATCTATGCTGTCGGTGATTATTTTTTCATAGACTTCTCCATTGAAAACAGGACCAACATCCGTTTCGATATTGACGAGATTCGGGTAAAACTTGCCGACAAGAAAGTAGCCAAGGCTACCAATGCCCAAATCATAGAACTTACCCCGGCATTGGTTCTTGAACAGGCAAAATCTTTCCGTCACGGTTATCGAAATGTGATAGTAATCAAGAAAATGACCTTCCCCAATGATAAGGTGCTTACCATTGAGATGACAGAAAAGCAGATAAGCGGCAGGAACATCAGCCTGAATATCGACTATGAGGATGTGCTTTCAGCCGATTCGTTTAACCGTGCATTATTGGAGAAGGAATGAGTATGAAAAGAATTGTATTGGCGTTGGTGACAATCATTGCATTTGCCGTCTCCGGCAAGGCGCAGAGCAACAGCGACCGACTTTCATTAGGTATCGGCTGCCTGTACCAAAACGGACTGGATCTTACTTTCTCCTATGAGCATGAGGGCAAGTACCATCACACGTGGGAATTTTTCGCCAATGGCTATCTCAAATGGGATGAGTGTGAATCATGCGGTCATATCTGCCCGAAATCATTCTGGAAGAACTACCGCAGTTATGGGGTCGGTGTCGCCTACAAGCCTTGTGTGGTACGCGGGCGCAACCATTACGGCAATGTCCGTATCGGTGCGTCGGCAGGAAGTGATACCCATCGTTTCTTGGGAGGCATCCACTTCGGATATGAGCACAATTATGTATTGTGCGGCGGCTGGCAGTTGTTCTGCCAGGTCAAGACGGATTTAATGATAAAAGGCGAAGACCTGTTCCGTACAGGTATCGTCCTCGGAATTAAATTACCACTAAACTAAGGGAAAGATGAAAAAGAAATTTTACAACAAAGCAGTCGGACTGGTCGGGATGTTAGCCATCACCGCTTTATTTGTGGCTTGCGACGAACACAGGGATTATCCGGACACGTCGATGAAGCCCTGCCACATCCTATGTACGGATGGCAAGGTATTGTCTGTATCCGATTTTGAACATTCGGGCAAACAAGCCATTGCAGTAGTATTTCATGTCAACCATGACGAAAAGACAGAGGGTAACGGCTATGCCGTCTATCTGTGGGATTTGGAGCCATTGGCTTTTGCCGACAGCATAGGTGTGAAGCAAAACACCTCTGCCGACATAGCCGCATTGGACGGATTTGAAAACACCTTTGCACTATTGAATACAAGCGATGTGTCCTCGCCATTGGCGGAAAAAGCCTTCGATTTGTGGAGATACGGACAATCCTCCTATATCCCATCAGTGGCACAGATGCGCTTGCTCTATCATGCCAAAGAGCAAATCAATCCCATTATAAAAATGTGCGGTGGAGATACCCTGTCTATTGAAGCTGATGACTGTTGGCACTGGACGAGTACCGAAGTGGCCGGACAGCAAACCGCCAAGGCTTGGCTTTTCTCCATGAGCAGCGGTGCGATACACGACACACCCAAGACACAAGCCCACCAAGTACGCCCAATAATAACCATTAACAATTGAATTATGACAATGAACGGAATAAACGATTTCAAGATACCGCAGTATATGGACATAGCACATCCGAACAGAGGATTCTTCGGGTATCTATTAAGATGCAGATGTCTGAGCGCAGAGGAGTTTTATGGTGATTTTATATTCCTTGACGATGGGATCGACTGCTTCAAGAAATTTCCAACCGTAAGAAAACGCAGGGAAGAAATGCGGGTCAAATGGAACGGTCGCATCAACCGTTATCAGGATTTTTTTCAAAGTCAGCTTTACTATATCAAAGAAGAATTGGCTCAAAACTTCTATGATTTCATGGCTTGCGGTCCTGACGATGAAATACGGGCATTCCTTAAGGAATTTATGGTGGGGGTGCGGGCCTCTGCATTACATAACACCTTAGGACTTGAACCCCTGTATGCAGTTTCCCACGTCTGCCAACTTAGTGATAAAGATCTCTTATACTGGCCTCACATCCATGTCCTATGGGGCATTAGAAAGAAATAACCACAACTATGGAAGAGAGTAAAGAATTACAGGGCTTTTACAGGATATTCCGCTCGGTTGTCTATATCTCCGTTCTGCTGGAGTTCTTCGAGTATGCCATTGATCCTGCCATGCTTGACCATTGGGGAGGCATCCTATGCGACATACATGGGCGTATCAAGCGTTGGGTAATCTATAATGACGGCAACCTTGCGTACAGTAAGCTCGCCACATTCCTTCTTATCTGCATAACCTGCATAGGTACGAGGAACAAGAAGGAATTGGAGTTCAATGGTCGGAAACAAGTCTTCTATCCTATTATAATAGGTATAGGGCTGATTGTGCTGTCTGTATGGTTGTATGGTTATCCGATGGAAACAAGACTATATACCTTGCGCCTGAACATCTGGCTCTATATGTTCGCATCCGTGATTGGCGTGGTGCTGGTTCATATCGCTCTTGATAATATCTCCAAGTTTCTTAAAGATGGTTTGCTCAAAGACCGCTTCAATTTTGAGAACGAGAGTTTCGAGCAATGTACGGAACTGGTGGAGAACAAGTACAGCGTGAATATCCCCATGCGGTACTACTACAAGGGAAAGTTCCGTAAAGGTTGGGTGAATATCGTCAATCCGTTCAGGGGTACATGGGTGGTCGGTACTCCGGGTAGCGGTAAGACATTCTCTATCATCGAACCGTTTATCCGTCAGCACTCCGCCAAAGGTTTTGCCATGGTCGCATACGACTACAAGTTTCCGACACTGGCGACCAAACTCTACTACCATTACAAGAAGAACCAAAAGCTCGGTAATTTGCCCAAGGGATGCAAATTCAACATCATCAACTTTGTAGATGTAGAATACAGCCGAAGAGTGAATCCTATCCAATTGAAATATATCAATAACCTTGCAGCCGCTTCTGAAACCGCAGAAACCCTGCTTGAATCTTTACAAAAAGGCAAAAAAGAAGGAGGAGGTGGCAGCGACCAGTTCTTCCAGACATCGGCAGTGAACTTCTTGGCAGCCTGTATCTATTTCTTCTGCAACTGGGGCAAAGAACCATATGACAAGGATGGCAATATGCTTACGGCAGAAAAAGTGCAGGACAAGCAAACCAAACGGATGATTCCAACCGGGCGTGTATTCAATTCTGCCGACGAGGAAGTGGAACCAGCCTACTGGCTTGGGCGGTATTCCGACATGCCGCATATCCTTTCGTTCCTCAATGAAAGTTATCAGACCATCTTCGAGGTACTTGAAACCGACAATGAAGTGGCTCCACTGCTCGGTCCATTCCAGACCGCTTTGAAAAACAAGGCAATGGAACAATTGGAAGGTATGATTGGCACGCTGCGTGTCTATACCTCGCGTTTGGCAACCAAGGAGAGTTATTGGATATTCCACAAGGATGGGGATGACTTCGACTTGAAAGTTTCCGACCCCAAGAATCCGTCTTACCTTTTGATTGCCAATGACCCGGAAATGGAAAGCATCATCGGTGCGTTGAATGCCCTTATCCTCAATCGTCTTGTTACAAGAGTAAATACCGGGCAAGGCAAGAATATCCCTGTATCAATCATAGTAGATGAGTTGCCGACACTGTATTTCCACAAGATAGACCGTCTGATAGGTACGGCACGAAGCAACAAGGTAAGCGTGACTTTGGGCTTTCAGGAGCTGCCACAGTTGGAAGCCGACTATGGCAAAGTGGGTATGCAGAAGATTATCACCACCGTCGGCAATGTAGTCAGTGGGTCTGCACGGGCAAAAGAAACATTGGAATGGTTGTCATCGGACATCTTCGGCAAGGTAGTACAACTCAAAAAGGGTGTAACCATTGACAGGGACAAAACTTCCATTAACCTAAACGAGAACCTGGATAGCCTTGTTCCTGCTTCCAAAATCTCCGACATGCCGACAGGCTGGATATGCGGACAGACGGCACGGGACTTTGTAAAGACCAAAACAGGGAAAGGGGGTTCTATGAACATTCAAGAAAACGAGGAGTTCAAAACATCCAAATTCTTCTGTAAGACGGACTTCGACATGCAGGAAATCAAAAAAGAGGAAGCCGGCTATGTTCCTCTCCCTAAGTTCTATACTTTCAAATCAAGGGATGAGCGGGAACGCATTCTATACAAGAACTTCGTGCAAGTAGGAGAAGATGTGAAAGCCATGATAAAAGAGATACAACAATATAAGGTAAAATAGTTGTTATATTGATAGTGAGGATGGTAGCCTTACAGTCCTCACTATTCATTTCTCGTCATTTTACTCTTATAGGATGATTTAATACTTGCGATATTTTTGAATAAATTCATCAGCTTTACTTTTTATCTCTTTATAGTTTTCATAATTACCGCCAAACATTCCCTGCTTTATTGGCAACCATTCATTTTGGAGAGAATCTGCACTTTCCCAAAATACAGTATACGGTTCCTCGCCCATTCCCCTGTGTTTGTATTCCACTTCACTTCGAGTAAATTGTCCTAAAGGGATTGAAAAATCTATAATATAACACTTATAGTAGCCGTAAATCAAAGACTTCAATCGTTCCCAAATATAAAAAGTATTATTAAAATCTGAATCAACAACAAAATAGTCCTTGAATAAAAGACGTAAATTTTCGAGCAAAAAGAAACTCATAGGATAGAAGTAACTCTGTCCGATTAAATTATTCCAAGTATCATAGCTCCAATGCGTTCCACCCAATAAATATAATAATTTCCATCTATACGAAACAGTCATAAAGTTTGGAGCTGGGACAGATAATTTCAAGATGCTATCAAGTTCCTTATATCGATTGTATTTTACACAAGCAACACCTATAGCATTAAGCAATAACATTGGAGCTATTGAGTGTAAATATTGCGTTCCCTCACACGTTATTTCGCCATTTTTAAATGACCTTGTACATAGTTTTACTAATAATTCGCCGAATGGTTTTATTTGATACCATTTTCCCCATCTGATTGCCAATACTGCTATTTCTATTAGGGGTGTAATTACACTTTTGTGAATTTCCAAATATTTTGAAAAAGAGTCTTGAGTTAAGACAAAGTCGTATTGGGCATGGGCGTTTATCACATTATAGGCTTCGTTACCCAATCGCTCAACTAAATCCATATACTCTATATCGTAGTGACTTGCTGACAAATATTTCTTGCATTTTGCAATCATAATGTCATGCACCATATTTTTATTGATATGATTTTCATTCAAGGCAGAAACCTGTTCCCATAGTTCTGAAAACATTTCATCCGCACCTCTAATGGGAAGCAATTCTCCATTCCGAGAGTAGGACAAATTTGCAATTGTTTCTTTTGCCTTCCCTACCGTTGCAAAGAACGAATTATATCTTGGCACAACAGTTCCAGATATAATTTTAATTAGTCCTTTATCCCATTCCCCGGACCATCCACAAGTTACAAGTCCATAGTCCTCAAAAATTCTTTCAAGGTATTTGTGCATTATAGGAGGATACTCATCCAACTCATCTGAAGTGTTCCTAAACTGGCAATCTATATAATCTCCATTAATTTTAATGATTGTAGGAATCTGACAATGAACAATAGGAGTTGCCTGTGAAATTGCAGACTCATGCGAAATTACTTGTGGTGTTACACCTTCTGCTTCAAACGCTTGTTCTAATAATCTGTCAAAATTTGTCGTCAGAATAACTCGAATATAACCCTCTTTAGCTAATTTTGCTATTGCCTTATGTGCTTTTGTAGGTTGTTTCCATCCTAACTCTTTCTCGTCTTCCGTAGGTTCAAAAAAAGGCTTCATCAGCTGAACTCGCTCGGTTGGAGTTTTTACTAACTCTTCTAACAAATATGAATATGAAGCATCTTTTCCATATTTTTCCTTAAACCACTGGTGTGCATCTGCCGCTACAATGGTATTTCCTTTTGATACCGCCAACTGCTCTATTAACCTTGTTTCAACTTCCCAGCCTGTAGGTATGTGTGCAGAGCGTGAAATCCCGGAACCAAGCAAAAGAGCGTAAGCTCCTTTGTTGGAATACATAGAAAATGCTAATGTTGTAAGTCTTTCTATTTGCATAATATCAAATCCTTCAAGTTATTTTGTACAAAGATAGCTTTTTTGAATGATCCAATATCTTTCATTCGCAACAAATATTGATGTAATTCGCAATCTTAATGAAAAATCACAGACTTTGAATGATGTGTGATTGAAATAAATTCATTACTTTTGCAATACACAGAGAAAATAATAAACCAAAATGGAAGATACTAAAGATATAAATCGAATCAAAGTTGTTCTCGTTGAGAAGAAGCGGACTAACAAATGGCTGGCAGAACAATTAGGAAAAGATCCGGCTACGGTGTCGAAATGGTGTACCAACACTTCGCAGCCAGGCTTGGAAACATTGCTGCAAATAGCCCGTGTTTTAGAGGTAGATGTAAAAGATTTACTTCATTCAACAAGAGAAGATACTATGTATCTTAAATTACCAACTAATCTAACGATGTAACATAACGACATTATGCCCAAAAACAAGAATGCCGAATATAGGTTTATGATCTTAGACAGATGCTTTAGTGATTTCCGTCATAAATACAATATCGAAGATCTATTGGAAAAGGTCAACGATAAATTATATGATGTAAATGGAAGTAAGTCTATGATTATGGAACGTCAATTGCGAGGAGATTTAAATGCTATTCGCAAGATGCTTCCAGACGGCATATACCTTGAAGCAATTCCGTATGATGGAAAGAAATGTTATTATCGCTACTCTGAACCTGATTTTTCCATCTACAAAAATGAACTTTCAGTAGCAGAAGTACAAAACCTCCGTTCTACCATTGAAATGTTAGGCAAATACAGAGGTTTGCCATCAAATGGCTGGCTAGAAGAAGTCATCTCCAATCTTGAAATTAGATTTGGTGTCAAGAGCAACGCTGAAAATCTTGTGTCATTTGGGCAAAACGATCAATTAAAAGGAATAGAATATCTTTCCGGTATCATTGATGCGACAATCAATCACCAGCCTCTTGAAATAGAATATGTATCTGCTAATGGAAATTATCATCAACATACATTACATCCCTATTTTGTAAAACAGTATAATGGCAGATGGTATTTGTTTGGTCTAGATGAAAAAGAGAATAGAATAAAAAGCCTTGCTTTAGACAGAATCCAGAACCTAATAACAAGCGACCATACATTTCGTAAGAATGAAGATATAGATTTCAATTCCTATTTCGACAATGTAGTCGGGGTAACTGTTCCGTATAAAGTAGAATCCAAATTGGAAGATTTTCAGTTGAAATTTTCTCCCAAACGCTTTAAATATGTGACATCAAAACCCATACATAAATCGCAGAAAATTATAAGTGAAGAGGAATGTATAATATCGCTCCATCTATACCACACATTAGAACTGGAACAGCAAATCTTCTCATTCGGACCGGATGTTGAAGTGCTCTCTCCTTCGTGGTTTAGAAAGGCCTATGCTGAAAAAATAGCAGACTGTATGAAAAAATATTTCCCTATGCAGAACCTTTGCATAGATAATAATGACCTTTGCAGTGTCAAATGAAGTTAGTATTAAAGTTTAACTCTAAAATTTCAAAACAATGACACAATTTGCAAGACTTTCTGTTGAAGCTCAAAACATAGCAAACAAATTCTCCAGCAGCATTTGGAATAAAGGTTTCATTAATAACCCTTCAATGGTATTGGGGGTAAGCCTTTATGCCATTAATCCTGATGCCAAATCTGCGGTTGTAGAAGAATTGGATAAATACATTGTTGATTTGAAAGAAGAATTATCTTCTGAACAAATTGACATTCTAAAAAACGAATACACAAATGTCATTCTTTCTTGTTTTGACCAAGATTCAGAGAATTTCTTAGGCAATAATGCAACTCAAATCACACCATCAGGAGTAGTCGATCTTTGTTTAAAAATAGCAGAATGTAAGCCGAATACTGAGGTGTATTTGCCTTATAATGGCATTGGAGAATTTTCTCACAAACTGATTGGCTGCAAATGTGAAGGCTATGAACAAAACATTATCAACTGGGCTATATCAGAGATTCTTAATTCCGCAGTAGGAGTAGAATGTAACATAGAGTGTGTTGCATTCCCAATTGTCATGACTACTAAGGAGTATGATTACATATTTACATGTCCTCCGTTTGGACAAAGACGAGAAGTAATAAGTAGCTTAATTCATCTCGTAGAGACTAATCTCAAAAAAGATGGAGAACTTTACGCTATTGTGCCTTTTGATGTTTGTACTACTCTTAGTGGAAGGCAAGGTTTTGATTTAAGAAAAACAGCAGCTGATTTAAATGTTAGCATTGCTGTTTTAGCGTTACCATCAGAAACTTTTCAACCATACACAGGAGTAAAAACTTGCCTTATCCATATCAAAAAAGATGGATTAGGAAATGTAATCCTCGCAGATTTTAGCAATTCTATATTTGCAGCAATGACAAATGTAGCAAGCCGCAAGAGATATGCTCTTAAAACTGAAAGTATCATAGAATCGTTGAAAGAATGTGATGAGAAATTAGTTTGGTGTGGAAAGTATTCTGATTTGACAGGTTCGCTATCTTTTTCTCCTAGCAGATATTTGCCTACAATCAGTACTCCTGTTCTTGCTAATGGAGAAAAACTGGTCAAATTAGGTAAGCTGATAGAGCGAATCCCTGCTACAAAGCTATCTGTCAAGGCTGTTAGACCATTAGTAGGTAACAGGGAGTTGTTTGATGATTACCTCAATTGTATATTATCTGCCGATAGCACTGTTGCCAGTGTTAAAGAAACCAATAGTGTCATCGATAAGGAATGTCTTTTGATTGGATTTATCGGAGGAAAAGTTAAGGTTGCAAGATTAAAAAATGCAACTCAAACCAACTCTGTTGCTTTGAGAAGTGATATTTTTCCTGTTAAAATCACTTCAAATACAATAACAGAGGATTATCTTTTGCGTTCTTTATTGTGTGATTATTCCAAAGAACAAATTATTAAGCTATCAACCGGCAGTGTCATAAGTCGTATTTCTTTCGGTGATCTATGCGACATACTTATAAAGGTTCCATCATTGGAGGAGCAGGAAAAAGTATGTTATAATGATGCGCATGCCGGTATTAAAGATGCCGACATTAAACGCCAAAAGGCATATGAAGATTTCCGCAAGGATGTTCATATGAAGAAACATGCCATTGGACAGACATTGGCGAATTTTAAGAATTGGTGGAGGTTATTAGAGCTGGCAAGAAAAGACGGCAATGGTATTATTGACGAGAATGTCACAATAGGCCGTATTCATAAAGTCTCAGTTAAGGAAATTTTTGAGAACTTAGACACTACTATTTCAAAACTTTCTACACAGCTTAACAAGTTTGATACAGGTTATGGTTTGCTCAAAGAAGATATTGCGTTGACTGAATTCATTGAAAATTATATTCAGGCAAATAGAAGCCCCCTATTTAGATACGAGTATAATCCGACAGATCACCGTAGTATTGAGGATATACCTGAGGTGGACTTTGATGAAAATCAAAATGGTCAACTTACAGGTAATTTTTCTCTTAGAAAAGGTGAACCTATTGAATATATAAAGTTTCCAAAGGAAGCACTTACTACTATATTCAATAACATCGTAAGCAATGCGTGTGCTCACGGATTTGCAAATAGAGAGGATGCCGATAATATCATAAAAATTGAGATTGGTACAGAAGGATCGGACTACATCGTTTCAATATCAAATAACGGCAATCCGTTAGTTCCTCAAATGAGTTGCAGCGACATAACAGTTTATGGTCAGACTTCCGGCAATTCTAATACTCATTTTGGAATTGGAGGATACGAAATCAAAAAACTTATGGAAGAGTTTGGTGATAAATTAGAGATTATTTCAGAACCTGAGAATGAGTTTACTGTAATTTACAGACTCATTTTCCATGATACAAACATAGATTCATCTTTTGAATTATGAGAGAGGAAATGTTTTATAAAGTACTTTGGGTAGAAGATGACCTTAGTATTATACAAGGTTATCAAATTACTGCCGAGGCAAAAGATATAGAGCTTGATGTGGCAACGAATTGGGAAGAAGCGGAGGAAAAACTACGCATCAATTTCAATGAGTATTCAGCTATCATCTTGGATGCTCAATGTAAAATAAAAAAAGCAGATACAGTAGCATCTAAGTTGTTCTTAGGTCATGTTTCCGTCCGCATATCAAGAATCTTCGGAGAAAAACATAAATTCATTCCTTGGTATGTCCTTTCTGCCGGTACTATGGATGATTTCAGCATTGTTTTGGAATTGATTAATACCGAAGAAAGACAAAACTTTGATTCATTATGGGGACCAATGAAATACATCAAGGCCAAAGATGAAGAAATTGATGGCAAAAAGGTCGCACAAGAAGAAATTTTGTTTGATAATATTAGACAAGTCGCTTCATCAACTGGTATAAATACCGTATTGTTTAGACATTCTGATGTATTCAAATATCTTGGCAAAGGACGTGTTTTTGACTATACAAAAGCACGCTCCTATATGTTGAAGATGCTTTCTGCACTTTACTATCCTGAAGAGAACTTAAACTTTGTATATGAGGGCAATCCTCTTCGCAAGGTAATAGAATATCTATTTCGTGGTGCAAACAATTTTGGTCTTCTACCAGACGATTGTATTGACTCTAATGGTCATATTGTATTGCTTGATGCAAGCCGATTTATGGCCGGCTTGGATACAAACGTATATGAAGGACGCACATTAAAACATAAAATAAGATTTGGAAATCCAGGAACCGGAAAAGACGGTGCTGGAGGTGATTGCATTTTCAATCAGGAAATAGCTATGTTCGTCAAAAACATCTTAAATTTTTCAAGTTCTGATTCACATACCAATGAGGATGACCCATACGAAATTGAGGAAAAAAAGAAAGAAATTTTCTTTGGTTATGTACTTCAATTATGTCACGTTATTAAATGGCTTGGCGAGTATATTAACTCTAATTCAAACATTGAAGTGAACAAAGCGAAGATAAAAATCATTCCATTGCCAACCAACGATACAACTACAACAGGGATAGGAAAGCAAGAAACTATTAAGATTGTGAAAGAAAAGGTTGAGGAGATTCCTTCGATTGACTCTTTGATTGGTACAGAATGCAATATTATATACAATAAAAATGGAAAGTTGGTATGTGGACAATATTGTAAATTAGAATCTAAAAACAGCTCCCTGTTGGGGAAGAAAGCGATTCTAAAGAATATCGTTCAAAACGAAGGTAAAGATAAAATGGAATTACCTTATATAGTAACAGAAATAGAAATTGTACAATAACATATGATAACTGGAGAAAAGAAACATCAGGTAGATAATATATGGCAGATTTTCTGGAATAGCGGTTTCACCCAGCCATCTGCCATCTTTGAGCAGATTACTTATTTGCTCTTCATGAAAATGCTTGATGAGAAGCAATTGGAAAAGGAATCCGTTGCAAATCTCACAGGAGACAAATTACTGAATCCCACATTTCCTGAAGGCGATTGGCACAATCCGTCAACAGACCAGGATGTCCCATACAACGAACTTCGTTGGCACATATTCAAAGAGTTTGAGCCATCGTATATGTTGAACCGTGTACGAAACGATGTATTTATTTTCTTGCGTAGTATCGGAGGAACGGGAAGCGCATATAGCAAGGCCATGGAAGATACTGTATTCCAAATCACCAATGCACGTCTTCTGTCGCGTGTCGTTGAGGGAATCGAGGAACTTGCATCAGATGGTGCTGACATGATGGGCGATGTGTATGAATATATGCTCGGCAAGATGGCAGCATCGGGAACTAATGGACAATTCCGTACTCCCAGGCACATTATTCGTATGATGGTAGAGCTTATGAAACCTACACTCGACGATACTATTTGCGATCCTGCCATGGGTTCTGCCGGATTCCTTATGGAAGCTGCAAAATACATTCAAGAACACCAGAGCGATGAACTTTTGAATATTGAAACTATAAACCGTTTCCGTTGTGAAATCTTCCATGGTTCGGATTCTGATGCTTCAATGATGCGTATCGGATGCATGAACATGATGCTTCACGACGTGGACGAGCCTCAGTTATACTATCGCAATTCTCTTTCTGATGAGAACAATGATGCTAACAAATATACTTTGTGTCTTGCCAATCCACCATTTGCCGGTAGTCTCGATCAAGACGATATAGCACAAACACTGAAAGCTGCTGTCAAAACCAAGAAGACTGAACTACTATTTCTGGCACTAATGATGCGTATGTTGCAAAGCGGTGGTCGTTGTGCTTCTGTTGTACCAGATACAGTACTTACCGGTGATGCCCAGGCCTATAAGACCATTCGTTCCGCATTAGTTGACAATCATTGCCTGCAAGCGGTCATCACTATGCCGTCGGGAGTATTCCAGCCTTACAGTGGTGTTTCTACAGCTATCATCATCTTTACCAAAACAGGGACAGGTGGCACTGATAAAGTATGGTTCTATGATATGCATGCAGATGGTTTCTCGCTTACCACACAACGCACTCCTACTCCGGAACGAAATGACATTCCCGATATTATTTCCCGTTTCCATAGCCTTGAAGCGGAGGCTAATCGCAATCGCAAGGAACAATCTTTCTTTGTGTCTGCCGATGAAATTCGTGCCAATGGTTACGACCTCAGCTATAAACGCTATCACGAAGTGGAGCGCGAAGCCGTGGTATATGATGCTCCAGAGGTGATTATTGCCCGTATGGAAGAAAGGCAAAAAGCTATTGATGCCGCTTTTGCTGAGTTTAAGAAACTGTTAAATTCGTAAGGCTATGAAGGTGGATAAATCAAAATGGGGAAAAAGTTCCATCTCAAATTGCTGTAATATACAGTTAGGAACTCGAATAGTAAAGAAGCAAACAGAAAATGGAAGTTTCCCTGTATATGGAGGTGGAGGAGCAACATTCACAACTAATACATATAATAGAGAAAATGCTATATTAATTTCTAGATTTGCACTTTCTAAAGAATGTACACGATTTGTTACAGGCAAATTTTTTCTTAATGATAGCGGACTAACTATAATACCCAAGGATCAATCAATTATATTTGATTTTCTGAAATGGCAAATCTTTAGTTTGAATGACAAAATATATGCTTTAGCAAGAGGGGCTGCACAAAAGAATCTAGATATGAAACGCTTCCCTCTTTTGCCTATTGCAATTCCGACATTAAAAGAACAACAAGCCATTGCCTCTGAATTAGACGCCATTCAAACAATGATTGACGGCTATAAACGCAACTTTACCGACCTTGATGCCTTGGCTCAATCTACATTCCTTGATATGTTTGGAGATGTTGCAATAAATGATAAATCATGGGATATCATACCAATGGGGCAACTTGGAGATTTTAAAAATGGACTAAACTATAATAAAGGAGAAAAAGGCAAAACATTAAAAATAATAGGTGTAGGAGATTTCCAAAATCTAAAAACTCTAACTTTATTTGACAACATTCCTTCAATAGAAGTAGAAAGTATCTCGCAAGAGTATCTACTGCAAAATGAAGATATTGTATTTGTTAGATCTAATGGAAATAAGAATCTTGTTGGCAGATGCCTTGAAGTTTATCCTAATAAAGAAGAAGTAACTTTTAGCGGGTTCTGTATTAGATTTAGGAAATCTGCTGATATTGTAAACAAGTATCTTGTTGCTCTATTAACTGATACAGGTTTTAAAAAAGTACATATCTTAAAGTCAAACGGAATAGGCATTCAAAACATCAATCAGAAGTTATTAGGTAATCTTCCTATCCCTGTTCCACCAATTGATCTACAAAAACGTTTTGCAATGCAAGTTAAAGCAATAGAACGAGAAAAAGAACAAATACGCCTTCAATTGACCGATGCAGAGCAACTAATGGCTGAGCGGATGCAGTATTATTTTAGTTAGCATGATTATGAGGAACTTTGATATAATAAAAGACATTAGCGGATTGGCTACATTACACAGATATTGTGCAACCGCAGAGGAATTTCAAATTGCCAATCCATTGATTTCGGCTCAAAATGCCAGACTTGCACTGGAGTCGATAGTCAAGACAATCTACAGGCTTAAAAATTGGCACATTGGAGAAAGGACATCACTGTTAACACTTACAACCGATGAGCGATTTAAGGAGTTTATAGATAGTCCCGAACTCATGAAGCGAATACATTATGTTCGCAAAATAGGTAATAACGCAGCTCATGTGGGAGGTGATGCCGGATATGTAGGACGCAAGGAATCTTTCTTTGCAGTCCTAAACTTGTATTATATCATAGGTTCAGTTTTACTGGCTTGGAAACTCATTGAGAAATTACCCGACTTTAATAAAGACCTTATTCCTCAGGTTGCTACACATGGTAGTCTGGCAGTAGTTCCTCAGCCAAATCAAGTTGCAGCAATGACCTCTAACGCTGCTCAGAGTACGGCTGAAACAGTAGAGGGAAAATCAACAGAGACTCCAAAAACTGTCAACGCCCAACCTATAGTAAACGATATTTCCGAGGCCGAAACCCGTAAACTTTATATCGATTTGCTTTTGCGTGAAGCGGGATGGAAGGTGTCGGAGAAAGACGGCGAGATTACACCACGGCAGGCGTGTACGGAAATCGAAGTGCAAGGAATGCCAAATGAAAGTGGCATAGGGTATGCCGATTATGTTCTATTCGACACAAACGGTATTCCACTTGCCGTAGTAGAAGCCAAAAAAACAAGTGTGGATGCTGCTAAGGGGCGTCATCAGGCAGAATTGTATGCCGATTGCCTCGCTTCAAAATATGCCTGTCCACGACCTGTTATTTATTACACTAACGGATTCGACACAAACATCATTGACGGCATAGGCTATCCATCACGTCCGGTAATGGGCTTCCATACACTTGATGAGTTGCGCCGTATGATTTCACAACGAGGAAGGAACGATATAACAGACTTAACTATATCGGATAAGATAACCAACCGAAATTATCAAAAGCGAGTAATCGAGTCGGTTTGCCATCATTACAATGACAAGCACAGACGTGCTTTGCTCGTTATGGCAACAGGAACAGGTAAAACCCGTGTCAGTATCTCTTTGGTAGATGTACTTGTGCGAAACAACTGGATAAAAAACGTGTTGTTCCTTGCCGACCGAATAGAGCTGGTTAATCAGGCAAAAAAGAATTATACTAAATTGCTCCCCAATATGACTGTCAGCTCATTGCGTGAGAGTGATGTTGATATTTCAGCCCGTATTCTTTTCTCTACCTACCAGACAATGATTGGGCATCTTGATAAAGATAACAAGACATTCTCACTTGGACGTTTTGACCTGATTATCATTGACGAAGCACATAGAAGCGTGTTCGGCAAATATGGCGCTATCTTCGATTATTTTGACGGATTGCTATTAGGACTCACTGCTACACCAAGAGATGAAGTAGACCGTTCTACATACGAGTTGTTTGGGATGGAGCAAGGTGAACCTACTGACAGCTATGAATATGACGAAGCTGTGGCAGACGGCTATCTTAATCCATTTGTCCCTATTAAAGATAATTCACTCATCCTTACTGAGGGTATTGACCCAGAAAAGTTGACCGATGAAGAGCGGAAACAAATTCAAGAGATATTTGAATATGAAAAAATGATGGCTGGTTTAGACCCCGGCGACCCTTACAGCCGAACTATCAGTGCTGCCGAGATTTTCAAATATATCTTCAATGCAGATACTGTTGACCATGTGCTTCACCGACTTATGGAAGAAGGTATCCGTTTCAATGAAGGAACTATTGTGGGCAAAACAATAATATTTGCCTACAATCATAACCATGCGGTATTCATTGCAGAACGTTTCAACGCATTATATCCTGAACTGGGACCTGACTTCTGCAGAGTGATAGATAATTACGAGAAGTATTCTTCTGATCTTATCGATAAGTTTGCAGACAAAGACAAACTTCCTCAAATAGCAGTGTCGGTTGATATGCTTGATACCGGTATTGATATTCCAGAGGTTGTGAATCTCGTATTCTTCAAACCTGTTCATTCAAAGATTAAGTTCTGGCAAATGATTGGTAGAGGAACAAGACTTTGTGAAAATCTTTTCGGTAATGGAGAAAATAAAAAAGAGTTTCTCATATTCGATTATTACCGCAATTTTGAGTATTTCGAAATGAACCCGGAAGGTTCTCAACCCACGAAATCACAGTCAATAATAACTACTTTATTCAAACTTCGCACGGATATAAAGTTTGCATTGCAGGATGGGAAGTATCAATCAGATGATGTTGCAAAAGCGTTCCATGATGAGCTTACTGATATTTTGCATAAACAGATTTCTGAACTGAACAGAAACCGCATAGAAGTGCGTCGACAACTCCGTTCGGTAGAAACTTTTTCAAATATAGAGGCAATGAAATGCTTGTCTCTTGGTGATGTTATGGTTATAAAAGACTCAATATCTCCACTGTTCAAGAATGCTACCGTTAATACGTCTGCACTGAAATTTGATGCGCTTATACTAAAATCTCAACTTGGCATCATTGATGAGAGCGTTAATGCTGCTTCCTCGGAAAGAAAGATTATAGACATTGCCACATACCTCAAAGAAAAGAAAGCATCTATCCCCCAGGTTTTAGCAAAAATGCCAGTATTGGAAGAGGTGATTTCTGCACGATTTTGGGAAGCCAAAAATCTTGCATCATTAGAAAGGATAAGGCTTGAACTAAGAGAACTTCTTCAGTATTTGGAAGGAGATAACAATGGACAAATCTTCACTGTCAATATCAAAGATACATTTGAGCAGGATAATACAGGCGTTAAGGTCTCTCCTATCCGAACTTATCGCAGACGTGCAGAGGATTATTTGAAAGAACATTTACCGAATGATGCAACATTGCAAAAAATATATCATCTTGAACCTCTTACTGAAATAGACATTTCAAGGCTTGAACAAATCTTTTGGGAAGAACTTGGTTCTAAAGAGGAATTTGATGCTCAAACAAGGACGAAACCTTACCAAAAAAATGTAGCTGCGTTTATACGCTCAATTATTGGAATTGAGCAAGAAGCCGCATTGGAGAAATACAGAACTCTGATACACGGTTTGGAACTTTCACGTATGCAAGAAGAGTATTTGCGTACTCTAATCAGATATGTAAGAGAAAATGGAGACATTACAACTGTGGTATTGCAACAACCACCGTTCAACAAGTTTACTACCATCTTCCGTGATAGTCCTAAAGCAGTGATTGATTATGTGAAACTAATAAACCAAGTAATTGCAGCATAAACCACTATACTATGAGCAATATAAATCAACATATAAAGGATGTTGTTGATAGAATATATCAAATTGATGTTGATACAGCAACGAAAGAACAACTTGAAGCCATTGAAGAAATCAATGTCAGTGATATTACCATGAATAGTGAAATTACAACATGGGATTTCTCTGCATTTCCTAATCTCAAAAAGATTGATTGCAGTTATCTGTTCATCAAGGATTTGATAACAACAGGATGTAGTGAGTTGGAATATCTTCGTTGGGAAGGAGTTAGAGGTAATAATATACACTTAGACCTTTCAACGAATAAGAAGTTGAAGAAAGTCATTGGTGGGCAGGATGGAATTGTAGAACTTGATTTTTCTCCCAATCACTTACTTGAGGAAGTATCCATGTCTTTATCTCAGAGTTTACGTTGGATTGAACTATCTCATTGTAATAACCTAAAGAAACTAACATTGTTTGGGGTCTTGATTCCATTTGTAGATTTAACGGCGTTACATAATCTGGAGTATGTAAACATTAGCTATATGAACCAATATAGGAATATGGCTGATGAATATGGGGATGGCTATCCACGCCCAATTTTGTTTGTAAATAAAAATTTTAACGAGTCAATTATAGATGAACATACACGCCAGTATTCATATTATACATATAAACTCATTAAAGTCTCAGAAGGTTCCAAAGAACAAAAATTCTTAAATGAGGTAAGAGCTATGAAAGAGAAAATCCTCTCTACCCCTGTTGACCGTAAAGGTGAATATGTAGCTATTTTACATTATGCTCTTATGAATAAATTAAACAATCTATGAGGAACTTAATTGATTGATATATGAAACCAATACGGATATTCCTATTAAAAGGGAAAGAGAGCATGATAGACCATGTGAAGAGCATTCAAACACTTGGATGTGCTTACTGGAAAAAAGCTCGTAACAAAAATTTGAGAATTGGAGATGTATGCTATCTCTATCTAAGCGGTAAAGGACATTACCAAGTTCGCTATCGTCTTCAAGTAGTTGACACAAGTTGTGCTCGTAAAGATAGTTCATGCTGGGTTATTCCCTTTAAGGCCGACAATGATTGCTATAAGCTCATTCCAACATCGGCTATGTATGAGGGAAAAGAGCTCTCATTGGATGCGCTTGAAGAAATAGGTATCAATCGATATACTCAATTTAAGGAACTTGATGAATACCAAGAAGATTTTCTAAGCAAATACTTTATGTGATATGAGTATGCCAGATGATAGAAGACCACGAATTATCAACATAACACGCAAGCCGCATAAATGCTCGGATTGTGGTGAAAGGCTCTTTGATATAGTGTATGAGGTTGAACTTATAAAATACAATAACGAATTTTTCAGTTTCGAAGCATATAATAGCGCAGATTTAGGCAATGTCAAACACACAGACAATCACATTTATATCTACACATAATGCCATATTTTACTGAAATCTGAATTTATTCTTATCTATGCAAAAAGAGTGCATAGATAATTTGTAACTTTGTATCAAAACAATAAAACACAATAAGATACAAAGAATGAAAGAGTTAAAATGTCCACAGTGTGGTAGTGTATTTTCAGTTGATGAAGCAGATTACGCTTCAATAGTAAGTCAGGTTAAAACCCAGGAATTTGATGCCGAGATAAAAGCTCGTCTTGCCGAAATCCAAAAACAGAATGAAGTAAAGCAAGAAGCTGAATCGCTTAAGCTTACCCATGATTTTCAAGGTAAACTGAATGCTAAGGATATGGAACTCTCCCAAAAAGATAATGAGATCGTAAAGCTAAAAGCCCAATTGGATAGTTTCAACCAAGCCAAACAGATGGAAATTAACGCAGAACGTTCAAAAGCCAACGAAGAGATTGCAAAATTGAAATCCGTCATTGAGCAGAATGAAAATAAGGTTCGCGTTGCCATACTTGAAGAACAGAATAAAGCAAAGGACATTATTCAAAAAAAGGAAAACACACTTATTGAACTTCGTAGTCAGATTGATGTAACACAAAAAGAGGCAACAATCCGTGAAAAAAACATCAAGGAAGACTATGAACGTCAGCTTAAACAAAAGCAGGAATTAGTAGACTATTACAAAGACCTTAAGGCTAAGTTGTCTACAAAGATGATCGGTGAATCATTGGAAGTTCATTGTAGCAATGAGTTTAACCGTGTTCGTACAACTATGTTTCCTTACGCTTATTTCGATAAGGACAACGATTCCAGCCAAGGCAGTAAAGGGGATTTCATTTTCCGTGACTATGCTGATGACCTTGAGTACATATCAATCATGTTTGAAATGAAGAACGAAATGGATGAAACGGCAACCAAGCATAAGAATGAGGATTTTCTCGCCAAACTGGATAAAGACAGGCGTGATAAAGGTTGTGAGTATGCAGTTCTGGTATCATTATTGGAACCGGACAATGATTTTTACAATGAGGGAATTGTTGATGTCTCCTATCGCTATCCTAAAATGTTTGTTATTCGCCCTCAGTTCTTCATGCCTTTGATTTCATTACTCACACAAGCCTCAAAAAAGAGCGTTGAATATCAACGTGAACTAATTATGGCAAGGCAGCAAAGTATTGATGTCACCAATTTCGAGAATAAGTTGAATGATTTCAGAAATAAATTTGGCAACCACTATCAACGTGCAAGTGATAAATTCAACAAGGCGATAGAAGAGATTGACAAAACGATTAAATCCCTTCAGAAAATGAAAGAAGATTTGTTAAGCTCAGAAAACTATCTTAGACTGGCCAACAATGACACTGAAGACTTGTCTATAAAAAAACTTACACGAGGTAATCCTACCATGAAACAGAAATTTGATGAAGCTAGGACAATAGCTAACGATAACCGACTTGGTAATGGCAATAATTAGCTACTGACATTTAGTCATAGTCGTAACCGACATTTATATATACAAGGATATAACTGACAATAATTCAGCATCTACTCAACTGGTATACAAATTGTTAATCACAATATATGAGTAAAACAAATATTCCAAAGGATGTACAGCACGAAGTCTGGTGGAAAGCTGCCGGACGATGTGAATTTAAGGGGTGCAACAAACCATTATATAAACATGGCATTACATTGGACAAATGTAAAATATCCGAATTGGCACACATTATTGGCGATTCGGAGAATGGCCCTCGTGGAGATAAAGACTTGTCTAAGGCATTAGCTAAAGACCCTAAAAACATTATGCTACTATGCCCCGAATGTCACAAATATATAGACAATGAGGGGAAGGATAAGTATACAGCTGAAATGCTTTTTGACATGAAGAAAAGGCACGAAGACCGAATAGCTAAACTAACTTCATTAGGTGAGGATTTACAAGCCCATGCTGTTACTTATGGTTCGAAAATTGGAAATCATAATCCAGACTTTTCCTTTCCACAGATTCAAGATGCGTTATTACCAGACTTTTATCCAGTCAATGATACACCTATAGATTTAGGTGGCAACTGGCCAACATTAAAAGAATGGGATGAGTATTGGAAAAGAGAAGTTGAAAATCTTGAATACAACTGCAAGGACAAGATACTCGATAAAATAGACAGATGGGAGTATAAGCGTATCGCTCTCTTTGGCTTCGCCCCTATGCCCCTGTTGGTTAAGCTTGGCACTATGTTGAATAACAAGCATGAAGTTGAAGTTTACCAAAAGCAACGTACTGGTGGTTGGAAATGGTCACAGGAGAAGATGCGCACAGACTATATTATCAATAGACCTGAAAATACTCAATCGGTTCCCATATTGGTTTTGTCATTGAGTTTCCCTATTAGAGATCGAATCAAGAGTCAAAATCCTACGGCAAGTATTTGGGAGATGACTATAGAAACGCCTAATCCGGATTTCTTAAGGTCTAAACAGCAACTGTATGATTTCGGTCGTAAAATTGAATTACTATTGGATGAAATCACAAAGGCATCCAATGGTCAATCATTGAACCTATACCTTTCCGTACCAGTAGCTTGTGCTATTGAATTTGGCAGGGTTTGGATGCAGAAAGCAAACAGTCCATTAAAGATATATGATTTTGACAAACAAGAAGAGAATATTGATAAATTAGCAATAACAATAAAAAATAAGAAATAATGATAGAGACGTTATCTGTTGAGAAGCAAAGAGAACTAAACAAGTTGTTCCTTAATGTAGCAGAAAATCTTGATATTACAGAAACTCAGTTTAATAACCTTACCAGAAGTTACAATGCCGTAGGAAAGTATTTGGAGGAAGATCCGAATTTTAAAGATTATCAACCTGTGGTTACACCGCAAGGTTCTTTAAGGTTAGGTACCATTATCCAGCCTATTACTGAGGATGGTGATATTGATGTAGACTTGGTTTTTCGTTTGATAGGCAAACATCCATATTGGACACAGAAGCATATCAAACAAATGGTCGGGCAACGTCTGAAAGCACATGGTACTTACTGTGAGATGTTAGATAAAGAAGAAGGTCGCAGATGCTGGACTCTTCTGTATCGTCAAAAATCAGATAATGCACAAGAACGCTACCATATGGATATTCTTCCAAGTGTTGCTGATACTAAATTCAATGCAAACCTCGAACAAGTTAGGAACAAAGCTTTTTCAAGTATTAAGTTGGATGACATTGCAATCCGGATTACTGACAATAAAGCTAAAAATTATGATACAAGCACCTTTGTATCTGACTGGCTGAAAAGTAATCCTGATGGTTACGCTATGTGGTTTGCCGATCGTTGTAAGTACACTGCGGAAAAAAGAGAAAATATTGTTGAAGCTATTATGCCTATTGGCAAGTATATCAAGGATAAATCTGTTTTACAGAGAATCGTTCAGATTCTTAAAAGACACCGTGATATAATGTTCAAGGATGATGAAGACAAGCCTATCTCTATTATCATTACAACTCTTTCCGCAAGAGCTTATAATGGAGAAACTTCGCTTTTGGAGGGACTGACAAATGTTATCTGTACAATGGAAAATCACATAGCAAAAGATCATAACGGTAATTTTGTTATAAGCAACCCTGTAAACCCAGAAGAGAATTTTGCGGATAAATGGCCTACGCATCCAAAAAGAAAAGAGAACTTTTTCAAGTGGTTAATGCAAGTAAAATTAGATGTCCATAATATAATAAATGGTACAGGTGTTCAGCTGAGAGAGAATATCGGTCGTTCATTCGGTGATGAATTTTCTAAGAAATTGTTTAATTTACTTACTGAACAACATAGGACATCGGCTACAAATGCTGGTATAAAGGTAGCTGCAACAGGAGTTCTTGGAAGTGTCGGAAAAACACTAAATGCGGGAAATACCTTTTATGGTAAGAAATAAGCATTTTACAGCAATACAGCAAGTTGCATCATTAAAGAGTGCATATAAATTCAATAATTCACATTGGATTTTAAGACATCATGGATTTACATGGTATTTCGACATTACGCCAACACCAATAAGCGACACATACAAATTAAAGATTGTTTATAATGAGACATTTTATCCATTAGTGTATGTGGTTTCTCCAAATCCATTAGCATTAGCAAAAGGAGCAACAAAACTTCCCCATACATATGATAGTAAGAAACAACACCTATGTTTGTTTAGCCCTCACTATGGAGAATGGAATAGTACAATGTTAATAGCCAATACTATTGTTCATTGGGCAATAGAATGGCTGTATTACTATGAGAACTGGGTATATACAGGAAAATGGTTAGGAGGAGGTCATGGTAATTGGGATGCAGATTACACAATCAGAGATAATCAGCACTCTGATTAACTTTGTCTGACACAACTAAATATAATGGAAGGATTGATTGTCTTTCCTTTATATTTACATGTGATATGCAGATGTTCTCCGGTGCTACGCCCCGTATTGCCTGTAATGCCAACAACATCACCCGGAAGAACAGCCTGTCCTTGTGATACTAAGATTTGAGACAGATGGCAATAACTGACGGTGAAGTTGCCATGCTGTAGAGTGACATACTTTCCTGACACCTTATCCTGTCCTACTCTCAGCACTTTGCCTTGCATCATGGCAAACACCTTGGCACTCCGAGCGTACAGGTCAATGCCGTTGTGGAACTTCCTCTTCCCCGTAAAAGGGTCTTTACGGTAGCCGTATGGTGAATTGATTTTGATATGTGAGAGCGGATAGCATACGCTTAGATAGCGTGCTACCTGCTCTTTCTTGTTTTTATCCGTTTTTGGCAATGATGATTTGTCGGATACGGACTTCAAGGTTTTAGAGGTTACACCTTCGGGTGTTGCCTCTTTTTCATAATCTGATTTGGCCGGATTTTCCACTGCCACCTTATAGCGATTGCACGGAAAGGAAACCGTATTGAACTGCGCTTTCATATGGTTTCCTGACAATAACAAAAGAAGAGCTATAACGATTCCTGATTTACTCATGAACGCAAATGTAGAAACAGTTTCCGACTATACGGAAAAGTATCATTGTTTATCTCACAAAATATAACATTAAATAAGTTCAAAGTATGAATATCATACTAAAATCATACTTAAACCATAAATAAATTCAAATAATCAGGCTATTTAATGCTGTAAAGAATCAAGTATGAATGATAGTATATATATTTGCCAGAGTATAATTAAAATATTATATCAAAATATGAAACAAGTACGATTTGAATTTGAAGAACTGCCATACGACACCCTGTCGCAGTTCGGACTCACCCAAGAAATGATTGAGGATCTGCCTATGCAGACTTTGGAGGAAATCAGCCACGGCAGGCACTCTCCTGTCCTGCCCATCAAGGTGAAAGATGAAAACGGGAACACTGTTACAGAGCGAAGCCGTTTCGCTTTCGTGCGCAAGGAGAACGGAGAAGCCGATGTGATATTTTTCCCGGTGTTGAAGAAATCACCCTTGGAAAAATATAACGAAGAACAGAAAAAGCTGCTTCAAGCCGGCAAAACCATCCTTGCCGATTCTGTAACAGCGGATGGGCGCAAGACCAAGGTGTTCGTGCAGATTGACATCGAGACCAACCAGGTCATCTCCGTTCCCACGCAGGTCATTGCCCGCAATCTCCAAGTATTGGCAGAGGAGTTGGAACTCAGCAATGCCGAAATCAATGTGATGCAGCAGGGTGAACCTCTGACATTCGTGATGGAAGACGAGCCTGTGACAGTCGGTATCGACCTGAACGAGAAGAACGGCATCCGTTTCTGCCAAGGCGACAGCCAGAAATGGATCGGGCAAGCCAAAAGAGAATGGGACAAATACACATTCGGCTGTTATGGATGCTGGGTCATGGGCGATGACGGGAGTCTTGACTATATATCTGAAGAACAGTACACCGAAGAACTCTGGAACGAGCAGAAGAAGAGTGCCCAACGCAATATGGGCTCAGGTATTCACAAGTAATCAATCCTAAATTATGGCAAAGAACAGCTATTACCCCGAAGAAGTCCTCATTGAGAAAATGGAGAGCGGAGAATACGGTTGGCTGGATTATGTCAACCACTTTTCTGCCGAATGGCAGGAAGAACTGGCAGCATATTGCGCAGAACACGCATTGGAAATCAACGATGCCGCCGCTGAAGAATTTGTCCATTACAGAAGCGAACAATTAGAAGCCGCCATGGAGAGCGGTGAAGCATAGACACTATGGCAATACGAACCCATACAAATCCACGGATAGCGGACTTGCAACCCGAAATGCAAGACCTTTTGATGCGCAACGGTATGCAAGCCCACATCGTAGCTGTAGGCGGGGGCTACCAGTTGGCGGTACAAGGGCACGACTCTCCGCTGATACGCTACCCAATCAGCAAGCAGCAGTTTCTGGCTCTTACCGACTGGGGAACAAGCCATACCAACAAAAAGGCATACAGTACCTTTACGGAAATAGTAAAGAATGACTTTGATTTGCCACGCAGCTTTGTCCATGCCCGTAATGCCAACGGAAGGGTGGCCATGGGTCTGCACGGCTACCGTATCGGAATCGGAGAATACGGCAGGATTGGCAGATACGGGATGCCGCCTCCTTTCCTGGGGTGGACACCCCGGCAGCAGGAAGGTTACCACCTCCGCAGAGTAGGCGGACAACTTTTCTATGCAGGAACGCCCATGGTGGTAGAACGCCCCGACAGACGCATGAAACCCGGAGAACTCCAATCGGGCGGTTATGGCTTCTATTATAAAGGCCATCAGCAACAGCAACAAACGCCCCCTGCCGAACAAGACGTATTGGAGGATTTGCAAGCCGTCATCACCCCGTTGGCAGGCAAGCCCAGAAGCGAAGAGCCGGCAAAGCCCTACAAGGAGCTGATTACCTCTCCTGTCTATTTTTCCAATGAGAAATGGCAGGAATGCCTGTCCTCCCATGGCATCATCATAGACAAAGAAGAAAAAACCTTGACCATACAGTCGGAACGGGTCAATGCCGATATGGTTTATGATTTAACCGCCGATGAACTATCCGCACTGACTTCAAACTCCATCGAAGACCAGCCGATAGAGAGACGCCTGGAACTGTTGAATACGATTATTCATGATGACTTTGCCGATAAAATCACAATGGAGTCCCTGAATAGCACAGAGCGTATCGGTATCACCTTGCATCCTGAAGTAGAACAGGATTTGGCTGTACGCCAACAGCAGGAACAAGAAATATTCCTTTCATCAGAATCGGCAAACTCCCTTGCATCCTACCCTGACCGGCAAACTATGTTGCAAGAAAGCGAATACGTTATCCGTCAACAGCAGGAAGGAGCCTTGATTGACGGACGTGACTTGTCGTATATTAATGAAAGCAAGGGATGGTATCGGGAAGGAGAACACGGACGGGAAGTAGAAGTGGAAGCGATTGCCGTACAACCGGCAGAAACAGAGGGCAAATATAAGATGACCGCCATTATCAATGGTGAAACCATAACCCATGAAATCAGTCAGAAGCAGTATGACAAATTTCTGGCAGTAGATGACTACCACCGTATGAAACTCTTCTCCAAGATATTTCATGAAGTGGACATGAAGACACGCCCGGAGATGAAGACCGGCTTAGGCACAAAGATATTCGCAGCCCTTGCCGCTGGAACGGTCGTGGTTTCCGACCTTGCCCATGGCATACATCACCGGCCTTGCCCGGAATTATACGGCGAGCATTTCCATAATGCGCCACATCCCTATTTCAAGCCCGGAGTGGATTCACCGAGGGATGTAGCCGCACGGAATTTTGAAGCACAGATGAACCGGGAAGTGGCAGAGATGCGTAGAGGCTTTTAACTAAAAGAGACATATACAATGGCAAACGGAGAACTGACATACGATGATTTCCTGCAACGGCTGAACATACAGGACGTACTGATAGATGCAGGCTATCACCTTAACAGGCGTGATGGCTTGCGTTATCCATCCTATATCCGCACGGACAGCAATGGTACACGCATTCGAGGAGACAAGTTCATAGTGACAGGAGGTGGCAGATGTTGCTTCCAGCCACCACACCAGAAGCTCTATAATATCATCTCCTTTATCAAGGCGTTTCCCGAAAAATTTCCGGAACATAGAAACGGCGTGTCTCCCGACAGGCTGGTCAATCTTGTCTGCAACAGATTGTTGAATCATCCCATAGAGGATAGAACCGATCGTATTATCCACCCAAAACAGCACTGCAATCCGTTCAGTCTCAATGATTACGACATACATCGTTTTGATGTGAAAGACAGAGAAACGCACAAGCGGTTCTATCCTTACTTCAAGAAACGTGGCATAGACATCTTCACGCAACGGGCTTTTGCCGGCCATTTCTTTCTGGCGACCAAACATAGGACAGACGGCCTGTCTTATACCAACCTTGCCTTCCCGCTGGTATTGCCCAAAGAACCAGATAAGGTTGTCGGTTTAGAGGAACGTGGTCGTCCCAAGATGGATGGTAGCGGAAGTTACAAAGGTAAAGCCAAGGGCAGTAACAGCAGCGAAGGCTTATGGATAGCCAATTTCAGCGAAGAGCCTTTACATAAGGCAGCAGGTATCGCCTGGTTTGAAAGCGGCTACGATGCAATGGCATTCCACCAGCTTCACCGTGAGACCTTTAGGGACAATCCCGAACTTGCACGAAAAAGCGTGTTTGTCTCCACCGGCGGCACTCCTACCGACATGCAGATTCGGGGAATGCTATCCGTTACCCCGAATGCGAATCACTACCTGTGTTTCGATAACGACAGTGCCGGGTGTGAGTTCGCAAATAAATTCCGGCTCATTGCGAAATCCATGCACATCGCCCCCGGACATATAAAGGTTTTCCCTTTGATGCCCTGCTACAAGGACTGGAACGATGCCTTGCTTGGCAAAACAAGCGAGGAATACCTTGACAAGATTAAAGACGCGGTTCTTCCTTTGGGCACACCATCCGGAACAAAAGGAAGGGTTTCCGATAATGAAGAAGCAAACAAACAATCCGTTATCCACAGATAAGAGACATGCAGAATCAAAAGATATACAGAGAGATTTCCCTTCGCCCGAAAACAACGCAATTCCTTGTTGATGAGTTGCCGTTATTGGCAGTATGTATAATAGGTATAATTTACGGAGGTATGAAAGATGCCCCACTTGCACCCGTAGCCATCCTCTTCGCTGTGCTTCTTTCCCTCTATTTGACATACCGGTTCATCTATCTGAAGCGCATACGCTATCATGTCGGGAGCGAACAACTGACAGCCGAGCAAGGCGTATTCCAACGTAGCATCGGCTATATGGAATTGTATCGTGTGGTGGATTTTCACGAGCACCAGACCCTGTTACAGCAAATCTTCGGCTTGAAAACGATAACCGTACTCTCTATGGACAGGACAACCCCCAAACTGGAATTGATTGGATTACCCAAACAAAACCATATCGTGAATATTATCAGAGAACGAGTAGAATACAACAAACAACGAAAAGGCATCTATGAAATCACCAACCATTAAAATACTGATTCTATCACTCTGTCTATTATTGACCTATACGGCAAAGGCACAGATTGTCACCACCAACCCACTGGAATATGCGGCATTGGCAGAAGGCAACGAACTGATTTTAGGCAAAGTCAAAGACCAGATTGACGGTCAGAAGAAAACAGCCCTTTTGCAGAATACCATTGCAGCAGAGTTTGAGCAGATGCGCCAATGGGAGAAAAAGTACAACAGTTACCTTAAAACGGCAAGCGGTTTCGCATCTTCCATCAAAGCCTGTACCCATCTGTACAATGACGGCGTGAAGATTTTCATCACGCTTGGCAAGTTGAAGAATGCCGTGAGCGACAACCCACAAGGCATCGTGGCTTCCATGAACATGAACAACCTCTATATCGAGACAGCCACCGAACTTGTAACCGTATTTTCCCTGCTCCGGGATGCTGTAGCCAAAGGAGGCAAGGACAATATGCTCACTGGGGCGGAACGAAGCCAGATCCTGTGGGCACTGAACGACCAGTTCTCGGCATTCCAAAAGAAACTTAACCTGCTTTACCTGAGCATCCGCACCTACACGATGACCGATGTGTGGAACAATGCCACCGCAGGGATGTTGGACCGAAATAACGGAGAGATTGCACAAATCGCGATGCAAAGATGGCGCAGGGCGGCAACAATCAGGTAAAACAGATCAAGACAATATAGAGTATGAGACGGACAATCTTCATAACAATCATTCTGATGTGCTTGGGTCTGAAAGTCCACGCACAGATAGACCCGACCCTTGCCGGAATGGTGCTTATATACACTGAAAAGGCGAAGAAAACATTGAAGAGCCAGGAAAAAGTCATGCTTCTCCAAACTACCGGCCACATTTGGACAAAAGAAGAGGTGGAAGCCGTTACCGATTTGCAGAGGGAGTTCAACGACTATCTGGATTCGTTCCGTTCGGTTGTCAGCTATGCAGCCCAGATATACGGCTTCTACCACGAGATAACCAACCTGACGGAAAATATGGGTGAGTTCACACAGCAACTCAAAAACTCTCCGACAAACGCCTTGGCGGTTGCACTATCCACAAACCGGAATAAAATATACAGAGAATTGATATATAATTCCATTGAGATAATCAACGACATACGGACGGTATGCCTGTCGGACAACAAGATGACGGAGAAAGAACGGATGGAAATCGTGTTCGGCATACGTCCGAAACTCAAACTGATGAACAAGAAACTGCAACGGCTCTCGATTGCAGTCAAGTACACATCCATGGGTGATATATGGGTGGAAATCACCGAACAGGCAGTGCCCAAAGCCAATAAGGTTGAAATCGCCCGATCTGCCATAAGACGGTGGAAACGAAGCGGCAAAGCCGGGACTTTTTAGAATAACGAATATGTAAAAACAAAAAATATGGGATTTTGGAGTTCATTATTAAAAAATGGCGGCAAAGCCATCAGTGCCACATCCAGAAGTGTCGGTGGTGCCATTATACATCCCTCGCAGACCTTGAGAGGGGCAGGAAGTGCATTGAAAACAGCTACTGTCGGTGCGGCAGCAGGCTATGTAGGTTGGGAGAAACTGACCACGGACAAGAGCGTGGCCCGTATCGTAAGCGATGCCGTCATAGGCGAAGAAGCCACCAATGCCATCAGCGGCACGGTAAAATCCGCCGGAAATAAGGTAAGCCAACTCACCGACAAGGCAGAGCAGACCATAGCCAATGTAAACCAGGCGACAAGCGACCTCTCTTCCACGCTCAATGGAGCATCAAATTTCTTGGGTAGCGTTTCCAATGGAAATGGCGGCAATATGTTGGGCAACTTCTTCAGCAACCTTGCAAACGGCAAGGTTTCAGGGATGAGCATTGCCGGGCTGATTGCCGGCGCATTCCTGGTATTCGGTCGTTTCGGTTGGCTCGGCAAGATTGCGGGCGCATTCCTTATGATGATGACCATCGGGAATAATGCCAATCTCCTGCAAGAAACCACTGTCGCCAACACCAATACACGGCAAGCATCCTCCCGACAGGAAGAACAGAGCCGTAGCGGAGGAATGAGAAGATAAAATTCATAAAACCAATATTGCAATAACGATGAAATATACAGAAGAAATGATTTTACATTCCCCAAGCGGCTACTGTATGCCCTTCGAGGAGGAGAATAATAAGGAAGTAACGCTTTCAACAGGTTATGGCGAACAGCAAGATGCCCTGACCGGAGAGACATACTTCCACCACGGTATAACCTTCAATGCCCATCACCGTCCATTGGTCGCAGTAGCGAGCGGTACAGTATCGGGTATCGGTAACGACAAGGGACGTGGCTTGTACCTGATTATACGCTACGGCAAGTATGAAGTGACCTATGCCGGGCTTTCCAATCTGTTCGTGCGTTTCGGACAGGCGGTAAAAGCCGGGCAGATAGCTGCCGTCAGCGGCAATGACCTGTATATGGAGGTGTCATTTGCCGGAGAGGAACTGAATCCGATAGAGTTCCTGACCATGCTCTACGGCAATATTCAGGCATTGCGTAAAGCCGGGCACGAAGCCGCTTACGAGTTTGTAGGGTTTGACGGAGAGATGAAAACGAAGTATGACCGTGATAAGGAAGAAATCGAAGAACTGATGATTCGTTTTCTACCTGCCTATATGAGAGACCTGCTCCTTGGAGAATACATCGTACCCGAATACACAGAGCAATCTTTGCGGAATGTATTTTCCACAAGTGCCGCCAAAAATTATTTCTTTGAGACGATGCCAAGCATGGCAAATCCTTTGGGTATCGGCAGCCGCGCCTTGCCGTTGGCAAGCAAAGTACAGAATCTCCTGATTGCCGACTTCCTGAATTACCTTGCACTCAGGCACAATGTCTATCTATCCACCTTGGACGAAGAAGTAAAAAAAAACTTCACGCCGAGGCAGTAGCGGGCTGCGGTATCATCGACCCTTTGACCGAACTGGAGATAGACGTACAGAGTTTTGATATACCAAGACTTGTGTCCGTATATCCCGACCGTGCCGGAGTACGCTGGTGGACGAAAGCATGGTTCAACAATCGGGAGGAAGGGGAACAGTCGGTGGAGATAGACAGAAGCAATGCCATCCGTTTCATTCAGAACCAGATAGAAAAAGATGAATGGTTGGAGGAGTTCTTCCCAAAACAGATGGAGATATACCACCATGCCATAGAACAGACCAAAGAACAGCTATTGAACCAATTGAATTATTAGGATATGGGTGAAATCAAACATATAGAACGCTTTGCGGAAATAGAAAAGATATTCGGTGACTACTTCAATTGCCACCTTGCCCCCATCATGCGCGACACGCAAAACTATCTCAACCGCAAGCAGGCAGAGGAAATGGCGGACTACGCAACCAGCACAGCCGGTATTCTCAGTTCGATGGCTGCTGCCAACAATCCGATGATTGATCCGTACCAGACGCTGAAAGTGACCGGTGAATGGAACTCCAAGACCACAGAGGACTATCTGGCAATGTGCAAGGATAAAATTGCCGGCAACAAGGATATGCAGAACGATTTGGCGATAATGGCCGGAGAATGGCGTGCCGCTGTTGTCGGGGAAATCGGGAGGGGACGGTACGATGCCATATCCGAGCAATTGGGATGCGACCTTGCCTACGCCTACACGGATTACCGTATGGAACAACTGATGATAGACAGGCTGGTCTATGAACGGATGCCCAAATCATCGGCAGACTACATTATCCGTAAAGCCGCACAGAATACGCTGTTGGGATTGTCGGCGACATTGAACCAATCACCTCTTGCCGCAGAGATTGAGCAACGTGGCGAAGCAGCCTACAAACCTTCCAAATTGGAAAAAGGGACAAGCCATGTTATCAGTGCCGGAATTGATGCCCTTTCTTTGGGAGGGGTAGGCAGTTGGGCAAGTTTCGCAAGACTTGTCGGGGTGGATTTGGCTTTATCTGCCTTGACTTCCTCCAATGAGAACGGCAATAAACAGACCGTGGAAGACTGTATCAGCAAAGGCGTGTTTGGAAGCGAGACCAATGTCTTTGAGGATTTCCGCAGACAAGCCAAGACCATACAGAAGGATGAGAATCCGTACATCATCGCCACCAATGAGCGATTGACCAGGAAGATTCCTATCCAGACTTTTGATTTTACGAAATGGATGAATGAGAATGCCATGACGAACAAACCTTTTTGGAGTTTTGCTGACGAAAAGGAAAATGAGGAACGGTATAAAAATGTGCCTTTAGTAATAATGCCAGAATACAGGGAAGCCTATCTGCAAGATCTGGAACGTGATGAGAACAGGAAAGCTGAACAATCGACTACTACAGAGGTTACAGAACAGAAAGACACCGATATTGCCGGACAAACATTCACGCAACAGGATGATAAGGAAGAAATATCGGAGCAACCGCATTCGGAAGCAGTCATACAAGAAACACAAGGGCAGCGGGTAGAACAATCCGACATCCACACCAATGAAAACGGTTGGGAGGGGCTGTTATCTGCCTTGGGATTGAACGGCATGGGAGATATAGGCAGAAACTTAGGCTATGTATTCTCCATGCTTCCGGATATTCTGGTGGGAATGTTTACCGGCAGGACAAAATCTTTGGATGTGGAAGACAATATTATCCCTATGGCAAGCATCCTGGTCGGCCTGTTTGTCAAAAACCCTGTCCTGAAAATGCTGATGATTGGATTGGGCGGTGCCAATTTATTGAACAAGGCAGGACATGAAGCCATCGAATGGGAACGGAATGAAGGAAACAACAGACCAGTATCGGCAAACAGACCGGTACAATACCGCACCTACCCGGATGAACCGCTCAATCCACGCATATCCAATCCGATATTAAAAGGCAACAATCTGGTAGCTACGATAGACCGGATCCCTTGTACCATTCAGTTACCCAAAAAGGTGATAGCCGCCTATCAAGCAGGAGTTTTGCCACTCAACACCCTGGCCAACGCCATTCTTGCAAAAAGCGACCAGACCAAGGCGATGATGGGGCGGAACTTTGAAGAGCATGACAGAGAAAACATTTCAAGAAGCAGAGGAATACAATAAACGACAAGCATATGAAAGAGAAATCCCAATTTGAAAAAAACGCCGCTGAAAAACAGGTTGAATTGCTTTCCGAAGCATTGAACAATGCTATTGGAGCCAGTGGCCATTGGCTCAATGCCACGGGCAAGGGATATCCGAGGTTTTACCCGAAAGGAGTTGCGGTCAGCCCGTTCAACGCCCTGTTTATGGCATTGCATTCGGACAAGACCGGAAGCAAGACCAACCTTTTCACGTTATACAGCGAAGCCAAGGCACGTGGAGAATCCGTCAGAGAACACGAGAGAGGCGTGCCATTCCTGTTTTACAACTGGAACAAGTATGTAAACAAAAACAATCCCAACAATATCATTTCAAGAAACGATTACCAGCAACTTATTCCAGAAGAGAAAGAACGATACAAGGGCATACATAACAGAGAGATACGCACGCTATTCAATATAGACCAGACCCTGCTTCCCCTCGTTGACAAGAAGGCATATGAAACACTTTTAGAGAAATACGGCAATAGCGTGGAACAAGGATTCGGCGAAAAGGAACTGCGTGAGTTACGCCCACGCTTCAATGCCTTTGTGCAAGCCATTTCCCATAATATGGTGCCCGTCCGCACGGATGGAAGCGGTGTGGCTCATTACGACAGTCAAAAGGATGCCATTTACATCCCCCGGCAAAAGGATTTTGAACATTATACCGACTACGTACAGGAAACCTTGCGGCAAATCATATCGGCAACCGGACACCAGCAACGTCTTGCCCGTGAAGGCATGGTAATGAAGAACGGCACACCTCCGACCGAGGATGCTGCCAAGCAGGAGCGTCTGGTAACAGAAATTGCTTCCGGTATCAAAATGTTGGAAATGGGATTGCCGGCACGTATATCAGACGGAAACATCAAGCTGGTGGACTACTGGAACCGGGAACTCAAAGAGAACCCCTGCCTGATAGATGTCATTGAGAGCGAAGTCAACAATGCCTTGGATGTCATCCGCAAAGCGGAACGTGGGGAGAAAATCGAGTATGCCACCTATCGCAATCACCGACAAACCGCACAGATGCAGGAGCGGATGCCCAAGCATTTCTTCGTGGCCGACGAGATAAAGAAACATCCCGACCAGGACAACAAGACCCTTGTCCTGGTCATAGACAAACAGAAGAAAAGCGCCGATGTGATCTTGCCTGCCGGTGCGTCTCTGGAAGTGAACAACGAGATAAAGGGCATGAACAAACAACGCATACAATCTGCCCTACAGAAAAGCGGTATAGAGAATGTGCGCTTCTATAATCCTGACGGAGCTTTAGGTTATCGCCCCGATGACCGCTATTTTACCGAAAAGCAGATTGAAGTGGCAAGGTTAAAAAACTGGGCGTTGGAAACCATCTCCATCATTGATGCCAATCCTGCGGTAAAACAGGCGAATGATCTTGGGTTCGAGCAAATCCAGATGGTGCAGGATGACAAAAACCGTTGGGCATTGTATATCAAGCCGGAAGGCAAGTCCGGTTATAGCATCTATCCTGACAAGGATGACCTGAACCGTTTCTTCACCACCCTCAAACAGTCGCTGGATAACATCGACAAAGTGCGTGGCGAGCTGGCAAAGAAATATTATGCCTTGGCTGAAAGCAGGCCTGAGCTGAAGGTGGACTTGTTCCACACAACGGACGAGCACATCGACTTGAACCGCATCCAACGTGTGGCCGTGTTCAAGACCAAGAATGGTGCGATACTTTGCGCCCCCACCATAGACAACCAAAAGCCACAGCCCCGGAGTGTCACTCCACAACAATGGCAACGGATGTGGCTGGCCGAAGACAGGAACAGCTTCAAGCAGCATCTGGCTGCAACACTCTTTGCGGACATACTCGACAAGAGCCGGTCACAGGAGCAGACTTCTTCCGAAAAACAGGGAGATGAAGTGGAAACAAAAATCAGTCAGAGAGAAGAAATCAAACCGGAACATCCTAAAGAGGAAACAGATGAACCGGAAAAGGTATCACGAGGTATGCACCGATAAACGAACAGAAATATGAGCAAGAACCAACAATACGCCGAGCAATATGCCGGTTTTGCGATGGAGCAGATGCGCAAATATGGCATTCCTGCCTCTGTTACCTTGGCACAAGGCATATTGGAGAGCAGTAACGGGCAGAGCCGTCTTGCCTTGAACGAGAATAACCACTTCGGAATCAAAGCCACTCCCGGATGGATAGCGAATGGTGGCAAGTACGGATTATACACCGATGACAAGCCTGACGAGAAATTTTGCAGCTATGACAGCGTGGGTGATTCATACGAGCATCACTCCAAATTCTTGATAGAGAACAAGCGATATGACGGATGCTTTGCCCTGGCTCCCGATGATTATAAGGGTTGGACGGAAGGGCTTGCCAAAGCCGGATATGCCAGTGGCGGCAATTATGCCCAAAGTTTGCAGAAAATCATCGAAACAAACGGATTACAGAAGTACGACCAAATCGTAATGGCGGAAATGAAAGCACAGGGGCTGGAGATTGGTCAAGAAAAGAACACCAATGCAAATGGGGAAGCATATTCATTTCCTGTAGGGCGTGAGGAATTTCTGTTTGTCACCTCTCCATTCGGTATGCGTACCGACCCGATGGATCCTACCAAGCAACAGATGCACAAGGGTATTGACATCCGTTGTAAAGGGGATGCGATACTGGCAACCGAAAACAATGGCAAGGTGGTGGCTGTCAACCACAATGCCAATAGTCCCGGAGGAAAGTCCGTCACCATTGAATACAAAAGGGATGACGGAAGCAGGGTGCAGAACACCTATATGCACCTGTCTTCTGTCGATGTCAAGGCAGGCGATGTTGTCCAAGCCGGACAAAAACTCGGAATATCCGGCAACACAGGCACACGCACCACAGGCGAGCATCTGCATTTCGGAGTGACACTGATTTCGTCCGATGGGCAGAAACGGAATATAGACCCCGCTGTTTATCTTGCGGAGATTGCAGAAAAAGGCAATATCAAGCTGCAAGCCTTACATAACGGCAATGACCTGTTGGCAAAGTACAAGACCAGTCCATCCCTCGTAACACAGGAGGGCAAGACCCAAAGTCCTGAAGGCTGGATGAAAAAGCTGCTCTCTTCGGAGGATAGCGGTGTAGGCTTATCTGGAACCAACGACCCGATCATGGATATGGTGGTCAAAGCCTTTTCATCGCTGATGATGTTGGCAGTAGTAATCGACAGCAAGGGCGAAGAGGAGCAGATAAGTGCCATATCTAAAATGGCCGATGAACGGAAAGTGGACTTGACTTCGTTATTGCCACATATGAAAACCTGCGCTCTTGTGGTTGGGGACAACAACAAAGCCATCTTGCAGGCAGACAATGGTACGATACAAATCTCACGGGAATTGAGTGCCAGCGAACTGAGCCGCTTATCCCTCACTTTGAATGACCCGAAACTATCGGAAGAGAGCAAGCGTATGCGTGTAGCCGGAATGGTCAATGCCATGGTGTTGTCGCAACAGGCTTCGCAAAACTTCGAGCAAGAAATGTCGAAACAACAAAGCCGGGAAGAACAGATCAAGAGATAATGAAAAGCGTGATGATGGAAATAGGATTGTTGTTTATCGGACTGTCCATGGCCGGACTGCACACCTTTGTATGCTACAAGCTGTTCGGCTTGGTAGCGACACTCGTGATTGTAGGGGTGCAGATTATCATTGCCTTGGGTATAGTCTGGATTAAAATCCGTGCGCCCGACTAAGAAAGCCGTATATAAGCAGGTAGTTCACATTTAACAGGATATTCCGGTCAAATGGTCTTGGTAAAATAAAACTACAGGCAATATGATAAAATGTAATGTAACAGTGGGTGGTACAATCAGCCGGGTGGCGACTGTGCGCACCAACAATGAAGGTAAAGTTTTTACGGCTTTTGCCGTAAATTGTGTAATACCAGCCAAAAGCTGCATTAACAAAACGGTTGAAATCTCTATCGCCAAAGATGGGGAGGACAACGAATTGAAGAATTATGCCATAGGGCAAAGAGTAAATGTGTCAGGTACGTTGACTTTCAAGAAACGTGGAGACAATCTTTATTTCAATCTTTCGGCATCGGATGTCAGTCTTTCAGCTTCAAACGAGGATTCTATCAAAGGCGAAATGCACTTCAGGGGAAAGACCGGCAAACACATTGAAGAGAAAACTGACAAAAAAGGCAAGGATTTCTTGCAGTTTTCAGGTTTCTCCACCGAGAAAGTCAATGACGGCTTCGAATACTTGTGGGTACGGTTCTTTGGCTTTGATTGCAAGCGTGAGGAATGGTTGCAACCGCAGACCGGTATCGAAGTTAAAGGTGAAATGGAGCTGTCCGTTTACAACGACAAACTGAACCTTGCCTGCAAGGTATCAGAAATGTCGGAATATGTAAAACCCGCGTATAACTCCAATAACTGACAGGTATGGCCGGTTATAAAAAATATAACAATGATGGCCCCTCCGCAGAGGACAAGGCTCTTGATCTTTTTGCGGACATGATGATAGAGCGTATCGAGACCATCAGCAAGGACTGGTCGAAGCCGTGGATCACCGAGGGCAGCCTGGGATGGCCGAAGAACCTGTCCGGACGTGAGTATAACGGGATGAATGCCCTGATGTTGCTTCTCCATTGTGAGAAGAACGGTTACAAGATTCCTCGTTTCTGCACCTTTAACTGCGTGCAGCGGTTGAACAAGCCGACTGAAAAGCAGGCTAAAGAGGGTGTGGAACTGCCGAGGGTGTCTGTAAACCGTGGTGAAAAATCATTTCCGGTAATGCTTACCACATTTACCTGCATCCATAAAGAAACCAAGGAGAAGATAAAGTACGATGATTATAAAATGCTCTCTGATGAAGAGAAGAAGATGTACAATGTCTATCCGAAGATGCAGGTGTTCAGGGTATTCAATGTTCAACAGACCAATCTTCAGGAAGCCCGCCCGGAACTTTGGAACAAGTTGGCGAATGGGGATGCCATAAAATTGGATGAAGGCGATAAAATGTCTTTTGAGCCGATGGATGTGATGATCCGTGACAACCGCTGGATTTGTCCCATCAAGCCGATGCACCAGGACAAAGCCTACTTCTCCATTAGCAAAAATGAGATTGTGGTTCCAGAAAAGGCACAATTCAAGGATGGGGAATCCTACTACGGCACGCTTTGGCATGAGATGACCCATAGTACAGGCATCGAGGGACAGCTTGACCGCATCAAACCTGCCGCCTTCGGTTCGGATGAGTACGCCCGTGAGGAACTGGTGGCTGAATTAGGTAGCGCACTGGTGGCACAGCGTTACGGCATGAGCAAGGCTCTGAAAGAAGAGAGTTGCGCCTATCTGAAATCATGGCTGGAGCAACTGAAAGAATCTCCGCAATTTATCAAGACCACGCTTCTGGATGTAAAAAAGGCGAGTTCGCTGGTGACACAGAACATTGACAAGATAGCACAGGAATTAGACTGGAAAAACAGGATCCAACAGGATAACGGGCAACGGAGTGAGACCAGACAGTCCACCCTACAAGAAAAAATGTTCTATTCTTCCGTTGCTTACCTGCAATCCACTGATGACACCTCACGATTGGACGAGTTCCGGAACAAGGGAGATTATGAAGGGTTGCTCCGGCTTGCCCAGGAGTATTACGATGGTAACGGAATCAACGAACAATACACCTTTACCTCCCCACTTCAGAACAAGGGTGATGACCTGCTCGTGGAAGATAAAGATTTTGCCGTGGTCTATAATAACAGTGTCGGCAGTTCTTACGAAGTGATGCTGAAATACTCGGAGCAGGAAATCCGTGACCACATCAATAGATATGGAATCCGGTTGGCAAGCGATGATATAAAAGGTGTAGCCAAAGACATGGTGGCCGAACAGTTTTTGGCCATGACGAAGCAACGCACACCTGTTTTTGAGATGCCGTGCGGAGACATTCTCTACACGGGATATAACAGGGAAACCGACACGCTTGATGTCGGAACGGCTACCAATGCAGGTCTTGCCGTCAGGCACAGTTTCCCATACGACCACGATTCTTCCCTTGAGTCCAATCTTCAATCTGTCTATACGGAATTAAACCGGATGGAGCAATACAAAAAGGAAGAAATGGAATACAGCGGTGGTATGCACCGATGATTATCAAAAACTGTCAACCTGTTCAGCCGTAGGGAGGATAACTCTCTACGGCTGATTGATTTATTCCTATGTATCAAGGTAGTCTTCCCAATTTTCATCATCAATGGTCAGATTGTCCATTTCCCAGTCAAATTCCAATGTTGGGGCATTGGTATATGGAAAATGGATGGAATAACCGATTTGTCCGTAAGAACAATAAAGCGGTGTCACGCATATTTCCCTACCAAAATAAAGCCTTGGGGTACAATATTTCCGCCAGTCAAAACGGTCTGCAAGGATATTCATGCATAACCTGTTGTAATATGATTTGTCCGATAAGGTCATAGTCTCAGCCATTAGATAAATTCAACTTCAAGGGCTTTTAGCAATTCGTATATCTGTTCTTCGGCATCTTCCATATCCGCTACAATATCCTTGATGTGATAAGGTGCGCCATTCTTGCCATGCCCATCATCGCCAATCCATAGGTAGGCTTCATAATCGGGCTCAAAGCCCTCGTAATACTCTTTTATACCGGCTATGAGGGTGTCAATATCCTCGCCATGCATATCTGCATTGAAAAGAAAATCCTGTCCGTATTTGGTGAAGCGTTGGAACTCGAATAATATATTTGATTGGCTCTTATCCTCCTCAATGCTCACGCTCCAGCCTTTTTCCCGGGCAATGTCCGTTATTCTCTGTATCTGTTCTTTGGCAGTCATCTTGTGAGGGTTTTGCGTGGGGAAACTTTTTACATTTCCCCACAAGTTGGTTTAATCCGTTACTTGAAAATAATACTCCTGCTTTTCGTCCGACCATTCAGAAGTCATTTCGTCCGCTTCTCTCCATAGCTTGTCGTAGAGAATGGCTTTCTGCCTATCTCTCTCGTGCCACTGCCATATCTTGTGATTAAGGACAAGGCAGAGTTCCGTCCAATACTTGTAGTTGTCTTTCCATTCGGATTTGGCTCGCCTGTATGTGTCGGCGATGGCATTGTTACCGAACTTGTCGGCAATGGAGAAATCCTGCCAAAAAGTGGTCATCGGCTCGTAGCCGTTCAACTCTGTTATGTTCCATTGAGGGATGGTGATTTGAAGTGTCTGCATACCTGTTACTGTTTATGGTTTTCGTAATATTCTTCGGGTAAATGATAAAGGTTGTTTTCCGCCAAATGGTCAATGGCTTCCGCTGCCAGACGGCACGCCCATTCGTTACGCTGGTCATACTTGCCCTTATGCCAGTTTTCCGCCAGTTGCTCCATAAAGTAGAACATCAGTTTGGCTTTTTCGTTGACCAAATAACGGTGGTCATCCGCCAATGCCTTACCGACCTTTCGGGGTGAAGCCATTTTTCCGTTCACATAGTTTGAGAACTCGTCCGCAAAGCGTTTGTCGTTCTCCGACAGTTGATTGTTGTATTCCATTTCTTAATAAATTTGATGTTAAACTTTTTTCTTTTCCCTTTGCTTGGAAGCCTTCCGACTTCGCCACAGGGAACTGTTTTATGTGCATTAAAGACAGCGCAAACAGGGAGATAAGACAAGTGAACAAACAGGGAGTTAATGAAATACCACTAATGGCACATTCGTGGAAAGTTGTCGTTAATTCCACTGAATTGTTAGCGAAGCGGTACTTGGCATTCTCCCGGCGCAGTACCTTTGCACGATAAAACAAGACCTTGTGGCGTGGGGAGCCGGCTCAAAGGAGGATACTCCAAAAGGTTACAATGGGCGGTTTGGTGGATAAAACGGTATCGGGCTTTAAGTGGTTATAAAAGTGGTACGAGTGGACATATAAGTGGATATACATTGTATCACATTAATTTATAATGGATTACACATTACCTTTTAGTGGTAGAATTAAAATTGTAATCGCTACGGCAATCGGAGGGCAGCCGGAGCCGGACTTGAAGCCACCTGTTACAATATAATCATAACAAGTGGCTGGCAAAAGGACAAAGCGGATTATGCTGTCATCCGCTTACGGATTTTTCGTGCGTTTTTCTGTACAAGCTGAATGATGCGGTCGTGATATTCCGTGTTTCGGTTACAAAGCCCTCTTGATTGCAGGACTTTGAAAGTATCAAGCGACAATTCTACGGTCTCAATGCGTTTGTTGTCTATCCGTGCCGAGAAAACCAATGAGTTGGGTTTGAGGTAATATTCGCATTGTCCTACGCAATGGTGCAGTGCGTTTCCCTCTTTGTAATAATCATCCACGCTCTCCAATACGCTGACCACAATCAAGCCGTCTGTGAATGACAATCCGAAGAATTTGCCTTTCAACTCTCTGAAACGTTTTTCGCTCTCCAATGCCTTTTTTCTCTGTGCTTCACGTTTTTCCCTCTCTTGGATAACCCTTGCCCGTTCTTGGTAGCGGTCGTGCTCGGCTTTCAAGTCCAAAGGACAGACATAATAGGCATTGTGAATATCCTTGCCACACCTCTCAAGCAAACGAATGTAATCCACCCAAAGGGAAATATCCGATATATGGTATTGGTTACGCATGACAATCTTGTAAGTGTTCCAATATAAATCAAGGTACATAGGATGTTGCAGGAAATAGTCCAAGTCCTTTTTCCGACCTGCCTTGAACATCGTTTCGGCTCTGCTGTCTTTCAGCAGGGATTTCATCAGTTCCATTGGTTCAATCTCTGACAAAGAGCCTTTCAATCCGTTACGCCTTAACTTGGCAGTGGCTGAATAATATGGATAGACCCTGCAATCGGCAATCCGCCTGTAAACATCGTTGTCGTTACGCAATTCCAGACAATTGTCAAAGACAAAACTGTCTTGATAATAGCCGATTGTGCGCCTTAACGCTGTTACTGCCGTCCTGCCGTTGTCATCCAACCAATAGCGGACTATTTCCATAGAATAATACTCTGCTTTCTTCCCCTTGCGGTAATCAGCCGTCAAAAGGAACACTCTCTGAACCTGAAATCCGTCTTGGGTCGTTAGAATGGAATAGTATGACTTGTTTCTATATTTCCGCTGTAAGGTGTCGCGTATCTCCAATCTTGTACCGCAACAAGGGCAATGGCAGTTCTTTGTTTTGGTCTCATTCCATTGGTGTCCACAATCCATACAGGTGGTCTTACCGCTTTTGGTGCGGAACGCATAGTGGCTCAGGCAGTGCCGGAACGCCCACAACTGCTGTTTCTCTGTCAGTGGCAGCAACCGCCCGTTAGCGGTTACTACATTATGCTGTAATCTCGTCTTTGCTCTCATAATCAAAAATCAAATAGTGATGGCTGTTCGGGTTCTTGTCTGACCGCTTTCGGTGTGGGTTTGGGTCTGCTGTTGCGCTGTTGGATTTTGCGCAGTTCCTCGTCCTGATAGGCTTTGAGTGCCTTTTCCCTTGCTTCGGCTTGTTCTTCGGGAGTGAGTTCCACCCTGTGGTTGACTATCACACCGCAGTTGACAGCTTTGCCCACCTCGATATTGTCTTCATCATAATAGTGGGTGCAGAGCGAATACACCTCGTCATCGGTCATACCACAACCGCCCTCTTTGCATATCGCCATTACTTGATTGAGTACAAATGTGATACAATCGTCCAAATTCTTGTTCTCTTTGGCATACGACACGGCAAAAAGTTCGTCTGTCTTGGCTCTTTCGTCCAGATATGCCTTTATGGTCTGCTTGAATTGTTCTGTTCCTTTCATACCGATTATTTTGCTTGATAATAAATATTGGGTTCACTTGATACATTGTAGATATACGCTCCACTCTTTATCAGCAATGCCTGTTGTCCATAAAACAACCGTTTCATTCCTTTGATACTGCCTGTGCAGTGAAAGTTCGGAAACCTGCTGATGTTACAGCGTTTCCCCTGTTCTTTGGTCATTCTTCTCGTCCTCATAAGTTTAGAAATGATAGTCAATAACTCCACCGATGTATAACAATGTTCCCGGTTCTAATTGGCTCGCCACACGCAGGAACTCATAGGATTGTTCGGCTGCTCCGTTGATGCACAACTCGTCCATATAGAATTGATAACCTGTATCAAGCGGATTTTTGAGGTATTTTTCAAGTTGGTACACTTCTCCAATCCACATCGTGCAGTTCTCTGTGGTGACGGCTTTCGCCTTTTCTTGCAGAGTTGCCACAAATTCCTCTTTCCATTTGTCCGCTCCTCCGTTGTATCGGATTGTGTCCTCTGAAACAAGGGTAAACATACCTTTGGGTAAGATATTGTTTATCAGGTTGTCAATATGGAACTTGCGTTCTTCCACACCAATTTCCGAACAATAGTCGTAATAGTGTCCGTCTCCCTGTTCAAGAGTGCAGTCATTCAGGATGTTGTCCTTTAAAGGCTTTTCCTCTGTAATTTGAAAAATCTTGCTGTGCATAATATATCCTTTTTAATCGTTTAACTCTTGTTTTTCTTTTCCCTCATTTTGAAGCCTTTATCGGCTTTCTTGTCGGAATCTGAATTTTACGTGCAACGAAGAGACTGCGGGAAAAGAGGGATAAGGCAAGTAAATGGCAGAGGAGTTGATGAAATACCCAATTTCTGCCTGTCGGAAATTGTGGAAAGCTGTTGTCAACTCCACCAAGCCTATTAGTGAAACGGTACTTGACGTTCTCTCGCCGCTGTAACTTTGCAAAGGAAAATAGAACCGACAAGTGAGCCGGAGAAGTTCACAATTCTGTGATATATCAAATTGTGGTACAATTGGCAGATGGAGAGTAGTTATAAAAACCGGATAAAGCATAACAAAATCGGCAAATACGAGCAATATTTGCCAGTTTTGTTATATTGTTTGGGATTTCTTTTATTGAGAATATAACAATATCGGCAAAACACATTGATATTTGCCAAATTTGTTATAACTTCGCAGTGTAATTGAAGAACAACAATGAGTGCTGTAAATCAGATAATAGATATTGCCAGAAAACAGAATGGGTTATTCACTCGAAAAGACCTGCTGAAAGTGGTGCGATCCGGTATGCAAAACATATCAGAAGGATCTCTTGTTGTGCTTTTGAATAGAATGCTTGCAGAAAACAGAATTATCAGAGTCTCATATGGGAAATACAAATTAAATGAAGATTTGAAACCTAATTTTTTGTATGAGCCAAACGAATTTATGCTTTCACTCAACAGGCATATAAAAGAAAAATTCCCTTTCATAGACTACTGTATATGGCAACCAGCTATATTTGCTTCGATGATGTTACATGTACCTGCGGTAAGGACTACATTAGTAGATGTAGAAAGGGAGGCAATGGAACCTGTTTTTATGTCATTACAAGGCATAGAATCCGAAATCCCTATTTTCTTGAATCCGACCCAAGAAGATGTGACCCGATATATTACAAATCGTGATATAATCATTGTCCGCCCTCTTGTTAAAGAGGCTCCAATAGATATTATTGACGGCTGTCCTGTTCCCACATTGGAGAAAATGCTTGTCGATGCCATATCCGACAAAGAGCTACAACATCTTCAAGGCAATGAATTATATACTATATATTCAAACGCGTTCTCTGATTACGAAATCAAAAAGCCACGGCTGTTGAGATATGCGGCACGCCGTAACCGAAAACAAAAAGTTGAACAGATTATCAATACAATCAATATATGATACACCCCGATAGTAGAACATTGTCATGGATAGAACAAGTAGCCAAAGACAACAAGATAAAAGATATAACCCTCGTTGAAAAAACGATCCGTGCATTCTCATTGCTGGAAGCATTGGTTCGATCCGGTTGCCCATTTTTATTCAAGGGAGGCTCTTCTCTTATGTTGCATCTTGATACAGGAAAACGTCTATCAATCGACATAGATATTATATGTCCTCCCGGAACAAGAATTGAAGATTATCTTGAAAAGTATTCTGAAGAATATGGTTTTGGAGAGGTCAAATTGATAGAACGCATCTCTCGCACTGACATTCCAAAACAACATGCCAAATTCTTTTATCAAGTGGCATATCCGGCAGGAGGACGTCAAGACAAGATTCTGTTGGATGTATTGTTCGAGGAAATCCATTATACAAATGTAGTGGAACTTCCCATTCAAAGCCGTTTGTTAAAAACAGAAGGAGACCCTATAATGGTAAAATTGCCAAGTAAAGAGGATTTGCTTGGAGACAAACTGACTGCATTTGCCCCTCACACGACTGGGATTCCATTTTTCAAAGGCGAAAAGAATTGTTCAATGGAAATTTGCAAACAGCTATTTGACATTGCATCACTTTTTGATATAGTCAGCGACTTGTCTATTACGGCAAAGACATTCAATAAGTTTGCAATGGTTGAACTTCAATACAGAGGCGAGAGTCCTAATGCAATTCAAAAAGTTTTAGACGATATTTATGATACGGCCAAATGTATAGTAATGCGTGGACAAGAAAGTCAGGAAGAATTTGAACTGATCCAAGATGGAATAAAAAAGGTGCGTGGCTTTATCCATAGTGAAGTCTATACTTTAGAAAGCGCTATCACAAACGCTTCTAAGGCAGCCTATCTTGCCAAACTTATTGATAAAGGAATAAATGAGGTAAAGCATTATAATCCGTCCGAAGCGAATTTATTAGTTAACGTAACGATACAATCTCCATTACCGACCAAGCTGAACAAATTAAAGAAGACGAATGCGGAAGCGTTCTTCTATTGGAGCGAAATACAAAAGTTAGGATAATGCGATTTGTAATACAGGAGAGCCGATCCGTCACAGACAGGCTCTCCCTCGTTTTTGGAAATGAACAAAAAGTAACCATACATTCTATTTCATAAAGAGCTGCACTTTGGTATGCCTGTTGGCTTCCGTAGGATTATAATCTGAGATCCCACCTTTTCCTACTTTGGTGATATGCTCAACTGCCAGTCCGCGTTTGACCAGCTCCGTGGCAATATAATCGGCTCTCGATATGCTCAACGCATCGTTTATAACGGCAGTCCCGGTGGCGGCATCAGCCGCGCCTACAACGGTAACGGACAGTCCGTATTTCTTTGCGACTCGCGCCAACTCGTCAAGATTGACCAGCTGTGATTTGTCTGTCAACTTTGCAGTGCCGACTTCAAAAAAGAAATAGACCGGAGAACCGATGCATCCGTTACCGGAATTTATAAGGGCGAGGTAATCTGAGTGGCTATAACCGGAAACGCTATCAGCGTTCGTGTCTGTCGAGGCCGAGACATTGGCAGATTTGCCCGATTGGGCATCTTCTGAGTTTGCATTATCGCTTGCACCAGGTTCTGCAGCTCCGGAGCAATTCGCAAGGCTGTCATTGGCCAAAGGCGACTTGCCGTCCCAATGCCTGTTTCTCAACCTTGCCCGGAGTGAGTTCAATCCGCTGTAATTGTTCTTGGGATAAACACCGCTTAAATTCTTACGGTTGTCAAACAACCGTCCGTACTTTTCAAGCAAGCCTTCAATCTCCAGAATTTTCTTCAGTTCGTTCAACATCCGTACATCCCTGTCATGTTGCCCGGCATACCTGCGGTTGATTCCGGTCAGCTCAGAAGCATACTCTACCAGCCACTCGTTCTGCCGAATATAAGGAGTTGCGTCCACTGCCCGTTTCCATCCTACCCTGCCAATCGTGAAGAATAATCCGGCAGAAACGGAAAACATATTGTCACCGAAGCGGTTGGCGTTTCCATATCCGTCAAAACCCTGAAAAGTGGAAACATTGCCAATATCCAACAAGGCAGTCAGCCGTTTGCAGATGCGGTATTGCCCCTGTACGCCATAAGAAACGGCAAAAGACTTCTGTCCGTTTTGGGGATTATACATAAGTCCAAGACCGAGGTATGGGACAATGCCCCAACGAGGATTTTCTTTCTTGGCATATTGCCCTCCAAGAACATTATACATCAAATCCGCATGGAAATGATGAAAATCGTTAGAGGCAAGGTTACAGTCCTTGAACCGCCAACCGTTATAGCTGATTCTTGTCCCAATCCGGGGAGTGAACCACTTGCCGATCGATGCGGACAACGCTGGCTGAGCCCTGTCGAACAGGTCGGCACATCCAATCGGTTTGCCGATAAAAGCACCCGCACCACCTTGCAGGCTGACAAACCAGTTGCCGTTCCAAGGTGAAGTCACCAGCACCCCCTTGTGATAAGTCGGGTCTATGGGTTGAAACATCAGCTCCTTGTCCGTATGGGATTCACAATGTACACTATCCTGTGGAACAGGCTGTACATCCGCATTCGCTTGCAATGAGCGGCACATTGCTGCCGCTGCCAGAACAAATATTATTTTCTTTCTCATTCTTCTTCAATTGTTTTTAGATTCTATATCCAATGCAGGAAATCTCTTCCTGCCGATTATCTTTTCTGTTTTTTCCCGGAAGCCGGGCGCATCATCCTGCTTGCCATCATCATGCAACGCCTCGCCCAAGCACGGTTGTCCTCGTCTTCGTCACGGCCCCATTTGAGATCGCTTGAGCTTCCACCGCCTCCATGCGTTTCGGCAAAAGTGGTGGCATCATTGACCATGCCGAGAAACAGAAGCGTGGCACAATACATCACGTCTGTTCCCTGTTCCGTCAGGCTTTGCAGCAATGAGCCTTCAAATCGCGATTGTTCGGAAACTCCCATTCCAGCCAATCTTGCAGAATGTTCTCTTACCAATGTTTCCAACATCACATCTTTGAGAAGCACATCCACATTGGAGTGGATTTCACGGCTGTACTTATAGGCTTCGCCTTTCAGCTCTTCCGTGCGTTCACCAATGGCATCCATATCCCTTTTGAGGGTTTCAAGTTGACGGTCAGCCGTCTGTAACTTGTCCTGCTTGTCCGCCAGTTTGGTCCTGATAGAAGCCAGTTCTTTCTCTAACCGTTCCTTTTCGGCAACAATGGCAACCGCATCTCCCTGATGGGATTGCAGGGTGCGTTCCAATGCCGACAGTTGGGATTCCTTTTCCGCTTTCGCTTTCCGGAGATTATCCACCATGGAAGTCAAGCCTTTCACCCTGCGTTCCGCCAGGCTTATTTCCACTTTGAGGTCGGACAACGCCTTTTGATGCCAGACAATCTGTTCCTCGATATTGGTACACTCTGCCGATAGATGCCGACGGTATTCTTCAGTGGTACGATGCCTGGCACCGGTTTCGGAGACGTTCCTGCCTCTTTCCAGCTTCCATTTCCTGTTCACTTCCGAAAGTTCGTCATGTAACATCTTTGTTCTCGCGGAAAACTCCAGTTTGTCCTTTCCTGCAAACATTTTCTTGAACGCAAACTTCTTGTCTTGGATCGGCAATAAGGTCAGGTGCATATGCGGCGAAGTCTCGTCAAGATGTACATAACAGCCGATGATGTTCTCCTCTCCGAAACGTTCACTCATGAATCGGTACATATCCTTTGCCCAAAGCTCTATTTCCGGCATCCTTTTGAGCGTGGCATTTTCCGGATTATCACCTGCCCCATACACTACCTCCTGGTTCCCGAACGCCAGTTGGCGCATCTGGTTCTTAGAACCGCCCAAAATGAAATCCACGACAGTACGGTATTTCGGTTCGGGCAAACCCTCATTCGGGTCTTTTATGCCACGTTGCAGAAGGTTCTCTGCCATGCGTTCAGGAATGGACTGTCTCTTGTCCACCGGTTGGATCCTGCATCCTTTGACGACCTCGAAATTCAAGCATTCCCTCCGGCGGTCATACGTTCCTTTTGCTATGGCGTTCTCCCAACCGCGTTCAGTCCAGTTGCGCTGGTGTTCGTTGCTCTGTGCGGCACTGAACCCTTTCATCACGTTCATGTGCATCACCTGCCATGATTTTTCAGCCATATTTCTCGTTTTTATGGACAACCCGTCCGCCCCAGCTTGCTGCTTGTCCGGGCACTTCTCCCACAGGACTTGGTCATGTGGGGTATTGAGTTACCCCTGCTTCCCTCTGTTCGGCAGGCGTGCAAGCACTGCTGCACGCATGTAACGGCAAGCCTGCAAACGTAGGACGTCACGGTTTGTCCGTGGTTATACAATTGTTTTGACTTACAACACCGGTTGCGGAGCCTATAAAATGGGAAGGGTACGCTCTTGATATTTTGCCAACAATGCTTTGAACGGTTTGCGTAGCGCAAGCAGCGTCTCTTTCTCGCCGGAACCATCGTCAGCGATCCCGTCTTCGCACGATAGAACCATTTGGGCAGTCTTCCTTGATGCTTCCAATAGCGAAGACCAATCTCCTGTCAATTTGCGATTGAAGAAGTCCATAAAAGCAGACGGGGTGTCGAAACGTGAATCTCGTATGGTGCGCTTCAATGCGGCCACGGCTATGCGCTCGACAAGTTCCCGGGTAAGTCCTTCTGTTGATTTGTCCGCAGGAGATATTTCGTTGCCAAAACCATCAGCATGGGAGCCATCGGCAAACTGTTTCAGTTGGACTCCGTAGTATTGTTCACAAATATCACCCATCTGTGAGTCCGACAAATTGCCGGTTATCCATCTGGATAAAGCCATATCCAGTTCATCGGAAGGGCGTGTCCTTGCCTGGCCATTATAAGGGGCTGTGGTATTTCCAATGTCGCTTTTGTTGAACATCATTGTAATGACCACACTCTTGGCGAACCGTGTCCGGTGTATATGCCCCATATCCTCCAATCTGTCGAGGAATGTCCTGACCGTAGCCCTGTGCCAGTGCCATTCCACTGCAAGGTCGGTGATAGTCACATGGCATTGGTCTGCCTGCAACACATATTCGTGATTCTTCAGGAAAGGAGCGACAAATCCTGCCGCACACTTTTCCAACAGGTCGTGGTAAGCCCCTGTCTTGGTCTTCCGGTCTCCGACTTTCTCTTTGAGGTAGTCGAAGAACTCCATGTCTGCCAATACTTGATTGGTCTGTCTATTCTTGTTTTTCGCCATTTCTGTTGATTTTTAATTTGACTATCTGTGGATGTGATCAAACTGCCACTATCCACTTGTTCGTGGCAGCGTTGCGTGATGATGTCAATAGTAGTATTCGGACACAGTCTTCGGATTACTCATCCACCTTCTCCTGTTTTCTTCATCCTCCCATTTCGACAGTACGTTCCGGGAGGGATAGAACATGGCTGCCAGAAGAAGAAAGGCAAGCGTGACTGCCACGGTGTGCAGATGTGGAACCGCACAGGTTGCCAATACGAGTACTGCTGTCCGAAAGAATATCTTCCGTTCCTCGTGAAGTCTGGTCAGCCATTTGTCGGCACGTCTGAACGAGAACAGAACGGCACAGAACGTGGTAGATACCAGAATGCCCCATTCGCCGAAATGCCCTCCTGCATAAACATAGTGGTACAGGAGAATAAGTATGAGCATGCAACGTGCGTACAGTTTCCTTGCGTTCTCGCTTGCGGTCATTCTTAAATAGAACTTCGTCATAAGGGGGCGGTTGCTCCTGTACAATGTCAATGGCAGTGCGATGAGCAATGCCGGGAAAAGAAATTCGATGATGATCCAAATCATAATGTCGGGTATTGTATAATCAATATTGTTTGAATAACGGCAAATCGGACAGTTCCAATTTGACCAGGCCGTATGTGGCAATCTCCACGATGGCTTCGGCATCTTTGGCTTCAAGATAGGATGCGCCTTTCTTCAGGCGGGTCTTGACTTCGGGATTCCTCTTACGATACAGTGCCAATGCCTTGTCCAGTTCGTATTCGGATATGCTCCATTTCGTGCCGCGCCCATACCCATTGTGATCATATATAGCCCTGAGACGGATGACACGGAATGCGCATAGAATCACCCTGCCTCGCTTGAAGATGATGCGTGGCGCATAGCTGCGGCTGTCATCCACGGTGACCCAGCTCCGGTGCATATTTATCAGGTAAAGCATTTGCAGGTATATTGTCCGTTTCATATAAACTCCGCGAGCAATTCTTCCTTGTTCCTGCGGTATTTGAAGTGGCCGCTTTGTTCATGGAGTTTCAGGTCAAGGCAGATGTCGGAACACATGAACTCCAAGGAGTCATAGATGGTCACATCGATGCGGTCAACCTTGCCGGTGTCCGTTGTCCTGGCATTCATCTTGAACATCTGCCCGAAAGCGGGATTGGAATAGGCACAGGTGCTGCTGCCAAAGGCGGTGGCTCCTGTCGGGATGTGGTGGTAAAGGATTATCATCTCCATGTCATCCTCTAATATGTCCATCACTTCTTCCAGATCGTATTGTTCCGCAAGGGGGAAAGACAGCAGGACATAATCGTCATAGAACCGGGGTTGCTCCATAGTGGTCACATCCAGCAGTTGCGGAAGCTGGAGCGGCACGAATGAGAGAAAGTCTTCGTAAAAGAGTTGTAGCATATCGTTGTATTTTTATTTGTTCCTGTTTTTCATATGGAAGTGAGCATAACCTTTATAAGCAGGTTCGGCAATGATTCCCATTGGCTATTGTCCGTGCCTATAATCCTGTTGAGTCCGGTCATTATGGACGGCATTTGCCCTGCCACATCGTATAATATCGCCTTCTCCTTGTCGGACAGCACGGCCATTCCGAAACCATCCAATGCGATATAGGGTTGCAATAACATCCAGACATAGGCACGTGCCTGCGTAGCCGTCCTGACCCTGCCATGGTTGATGTCATCCATGCAAGCCGACACATTGAGGACAATTCTCCGGTTGGTGCGTCTGGTAAAATATATCAGGGCATCTTGATACGGCAGCCTGCCACTCTCTGCCGATTGGGACACTGAAAGGCAACATTTCTCCGTGCGGTGCGTGATGGCAGAAAGGTCGGCACCGGCAAGTTCCGGCAGATGGGCAAGGAAGGAACGGAAAAACCTGTCTTCTTTCCTGATAAATGCGAGCAGTTCTTCATTGCTGCATATTCCGGATTCCATTGTTTTGGCGAGAAAAGTTTCATAAGCGGATACTATATTCTTGGCTGTCCTTTGATAAGGCTGTATGGAATCCAAAGAATCAAAGAATGGTTTTGTCGCCTCTACAGTTTTTGCCAGTTCCGCATCTTGCCTGTAAGGGGAAGTTCGTTCCCTGATGAGCAATACATCCTTGAATGTTTTTGGGGTTGAATGAGCCAAGCGGATAAACTCTGCCTGCAAGGAGTCATGCAACGAATGTATGGTGTTTTCATGATTGGAGTGAATGCGGTTTGCCGTATCTTTTGCGACACAGGCAAAAACCGAATCCCGAAGCGTCTGCCAATCGTTGACAGCCTCTATCAAATGCTCAGTCGAAAGAGATTCCACGCTGCGCATTTCGGACAAATACGCCCTATAAGAATTGACAGCACTTTCACTTGTCTGAAACATACTGTGACCGTTGTTTTTCTCGCACGACACCAACGCGAAAATGGCAAAACACACGGCAATACATTTGGCAGGAACGATTTGCCTTTTTGAGTATGACTGGCAGCCTGCACTCTTCATTCTTCTCTCTGGTTTCATTTCGGATAAACCTTTATACATACGGTTATTATTGAATTATGGCGGCAAATGTAAGTATAAAAGTTTAGATAATCATACTCTCAAATCAAACTTTAATACACTTTCTTTTTCATACTTTCAAGTATAATCGGCAGAATAAAGAAGAACAAAACAAATGCAAACACAGAGTATAATTATCATAAATTATTTCTGTAAGTATGATTTTATTCAGATTAAACTTTGTACATTTGCAGTTGGTATCATTTAGCATTGAACACTGATATGGCAAAAGTAGGTTACATATTCAAGGCGGCCGGTTATGACGGCTTCGACGCTGACAAGGAATGGATGGAACAATACGGTTGTGTACAAGTGGTGGAGGAAGAGAACGGAAACGAGAAACTGCGCCCGCAATGGAAACAGCTTATGGCAAGCCTGGAACGTGGGGACGAGCTGGTTGTCTCAAAATTCAGCAATGCCCTGCGTGGTTCCCGTGAGCTGGCGGCATTCATCGAGTTCTGCCGTGTGAAAGTGGTTCGGATTATCTCCATACACGACAAGATTGACAGCCGTGGGGATTTGTTTCCGGAAACCAAGGCTTCGGATGTGTTGGAGATGTTCGGCTCTCTACCGGAAGAGTGCGCTACGCTGCGCAAGGCTTCAGCCCACATTATCCACCTGAAACAGAATATAAACCAGCCGACCAAAGAGAAGAACATCAGCAAGGCGGAACGGGAAAAGACCATCGTGGCGATGTACAACAACGGTCATTCCATTGATGACATCTGGAAGGTAAGCGGATTCAACAGCCGCAGTTCAGTGTTCCGTATTCTCAACAAATACGGCGTGTCGCTCAATCGTGGGAAATTCAGCGGACCATTGGGAAAAAGAAAAGCTAAAGAATAACATTTAACATATAATACATTTATGGCAAGTGGATTTGCAAAACCAATTACAATCAAAGAAGCTATTGATAAAATCGTTGCAAGAGAGTATTTAATACCAGCAATCCAACGAAAATTCGTTTGGAGCAGTTATCAAATTGAAGTTTTATTTGATAGCATTATGCGTGGATACCCAATCAATTCTTTTATGTTTTGGGAAATCAATACAAATGAACTGAAAAATACTTTTAAATTTTACCAGTTTCTAACAGAATACCGACAGTTCTTTAAAGAGGACAACATCGATATTGACACAAAAGGGAACAAGGATTTCTATGCAATTATTGATGGTCAACAAAGATTGACCAGCCTATATATCGGTCTAAAAGGTTCTTATGCTTATAAAATGCCTAGAAAATGGTGGAGAGATGATGAAGAATGTCTCCCGACAAGAAAACTATATTTGAACTTGAAATCACCAGTCCGTGATTGCGAAAGTTCTATGAAATATGATTTCAAATTTCTTACAGATGAAGAAAGCAAATATGAAGATGAATATACAAAGTGGTATCAAGTAAATGAAATTCTAAGATGGAATGACAGAACTGAATTCCGCAAATACCTAAAGTCCGACCCTTTATTATCGAGTAATGATTTTGCGTATGATACCATATACACACTACGGGATAGAATTTTTGAGGACGAACTTATCAATTACTATTTGGAAGACAAACAAGATATTGATCAAGTATTAGAAATATTTATCAGAACAAACAGTGGCGGTGAGCCGTTAAGCTTTTCCAATTTATTAATGTCTTATACAACAGCCAACTGGACTGTTAGAGATGCCCGGAAATCATTTTCAGACCTTATTAAACAAGTTTATAGTATTGGTAAACCCAACTTTATTATCAATGCTGACTTGATATTAAAAATATGCCTGGTGCTTTTCAAAGACAACATCAAATTTCAGGTAAAAAACTTCGACCATCCCAGTGTTGCAAAAATTGAACAAAATTGGGATGATATTAGCAAGGCCATAGTTGAAGCATTCAAACTGATAGAAAGTTGGGGATTTAACGATTCAAATTTTAGAGCAAAGAATGCAATCATTCCTATTGTATATTTCATATATCACAATAACCTCAAAGATGTCATAAACAACAAAGCTAAGTTTAACGAAGTAAAGTCAATTATACGACAATGGTTATGCCTGAGTTTGTTAAAAGGAGTATTTGGTGGTCAACCAGACAATGTACTTAATAAAATTCGTAAAGTACTTGAGAAACATAAAGGCGATTGTGTTTTTCCTCTTGATGAGATAAAAGATACTTTTAAAGAAGACGCGGTAAAAAATTTGTCTTTTTCAGAAGAATTTATCGATGGGTTATTGACGACCCAAAAAGACCAAGCCAACTGCTATACCATTCTTGCACTGATTTATACTCATTTAAATTTCAATCAAGAGTTTCACAAAGACCACCTACACCCTTTTAGTTTTTTCGACAAACTAGAACAAGGAACTATGTCTGATGAAGAATACGCTTTCTATAAAAATCCATTGAATTACAATTCTATCTTAAACCTTCAACTACTCAATAGTTCTTTGAATGAGTCCAAATTAGACACACCTCTTATTCAATGGGTAAAAGAAAAGAATATTGATTTAGATACTCAACTTATACCTAAAAATGTAAGTCTGGACATTACAAACTTTAAAGACTTTATTACAGAACGAAGAAAAATGCTAAAACAAAGACTTCTTTCTATTGTGGGCAAAGATACAACTATACAACAATAAGTCATACGATAATATTGTTAGTAAAGCATATAACAAAGAATATGAGTAAACGAGAATACATACAGACCAACAAAGATTGGCTGGAAGCGAAATCCAAAGAAGAGGGAGTGAACGCTCTTCCGGGAGGCATATATTATAAGGTCATCACAGAGGGAAAGAATGATGGCAAGCACCCTACGCCACGCAGTATCGTTACCGCCCATTATACAGGATGGACTATAAACGGCAAGCAATTCGATAGCAGCCGTGGTGGTACACCTATCGCGTTCCGCCTGAACGAACTGATAGAAGGCTGGATTATAGCCATGCAACAGATGTGCATAGGGGATAAATGGGAGATATACATTCCAGCGGAACTCGGATATGGAAAATTCTCACAACCCGGCATTCCCGGAGGCTCAACACTCATTTTTGAGATAGAGCTGCTTGAGATTGCATAAATTTAGTGAAGAACAACGGATACGCATATGTTTCCTATAAAAGATACTGCAAATATCCAAATGTGCAGTATCTTTTGTCTATAACATCATACCTATCATCAACTATTATCACCATCTGGTATTCTATTGATATTTAACAAAATACATTTGTGCACCTCATAATTTTTTCGTACCTTTATAGGTAGTAAGAACAAAAATATAACCACAGTATGGGAGAAACGATAATTACATTATTAGCATTCTGGGTGTTCCTCAAAATAGTGAGGGCACTTCTCGTAGGATGGAGTAAAAGCGACTATCGAAGAGACAGATAGGGGCTGATGGGGTTCGAGAGGCGGTGGCTGTCTGACTGCCACATCTGCACTGCAACGGTCGTGGGTTAAAGTTTTAATTCTCCCTCATATTGAAATTATACACCAAATCACAAAACGAATATGATTATTCTCATCATGGGGGCAACCCATACAGGCAAGACAAGACTGGCTCAACAGCTCCTTGAAAAATATAAGTTTCCCTATCTCTCCATTGACCATTTGAAAATGGGGCTGATAAGAAGTGGAAACACATCATTAACTCCGGAAGACGACAATGAGCTTCAGAAAATCCTTTGGCCAATCGTCCGGGAAATCATCAAAACCGCCATTGAGAACAATCAGAATCTGATAGTGGAAGGCGGGTATATTCCTTTTGACTGGTCAAACGATTTCTCATCCCAATATCTGAGTGAGATTAGCTATCTGTGCCTGGTTATGTCAAAAGAATATATCGACCTACATTACACGGATATTCAGAGATACGAGAGTGTCATAGAAAAGCGTTTGCCGGACACCATGCCCAGCAAAGAAGAACTGGTACATGAGAATAACAAATATTTGGAGCAATGCCGCAAATACGGATTAGACTACACCGTAATAGATAAAACCTATCCTGAAAATATAACGGGAAAATTATCAAGGGCGGGTAGTAAGCGAGTTTCTTCTGCAAGCCCGATTTGAGGCAAAATGTTTTGACAACCTGGATAAAACGAAGTCTTGGAGCGGTTGGCAAATCTTTTTGCATCGGGCGGTTCCGAAAAGAGTCTTGTGAGAGTGGAGCAACGTGCAACATTGCAAAACAGAACAAGTCTCTTTAGAAAGATTAGAAGAAGCCGTTTACGGGTTGGGTGATAAATTATAATTGCGAACTCTTGGATATAATAGGGTTATCATACGAGCAAAAACAAAAGCGACCGAAGCCGCTTTGTTTATTAGGGCGAGGCAGGAATTACTTCTTGCCTTTTTGAGTTTTCTTTTCCGGTTCTGCCGGAGCCTCCGTCTTGTCGGGAGTTGGGTAGAACTTGTTGACGACCATGACGATGCGATTGTGTTTTACGCCGTCTTTGTCGGTCCACTCTTCGGGTTTGAAGTAACCCTCCACGGTCAGCAGAACGCCCTTGGTGATCTGGGTGAGCGATTCGGTATTGGCGTTGTTACGCCAGGCTTCCACGTTGATGAAGGCGGACACGCGCTTTGCTTCCTCCCCATTTTTCTCCTGACGGCTTACAGCCAATGAGAAGCGTGCCACGCTTGCGTTTGCGAACTGACGGATTTCTGCGTCTTTACCAACGAATCCTGATACTGCGAAATTGTTCTCAATCTGTTTCATATCACAATGCTTTAAGTTGTTATTAAAATTATTTTTACGCTGCCAACATAAGTGAGTGCAGTATAGGGTTGCGGCAAGGATAGCAAGCAAATACTCTTTATTTTTGTCAGCGCAAGCCGTCAAAACCATAGGCTCGATAAAGGAAGATTTGTGAGGCTACGCCATTGACCAAGGCTTTTAGCCGTACCCGGCTGCATACTAACTTTGCAACGGAAAAATATATGATAACACGACCCAAAGCAATTGTGAAACGATTGATGAAAACAAAAGAGCAAGGTTCGTAAACAAGACTGCATCCGTCCGTGAATGCAAGTTTGAAAGAGCGCTTCGGCTATAGCCCAAAAGAAGAAGTATGATCGGAGAGGAACGGGTATGACCGCCAAACGTGGATGCCAAACAATGCCTTGCACTTATGCCGCAAGCCTGCCAAGAGCATTCTGCCGTGGAGTATGCCGCCCCGAAGAACAGACCGACTTGACGAACAGATGAAAACCGCATCAGAATAGTCGCTTCCAACTTTAACAGCCGACAAGACAGGGATGCCTCAGAAAAGAAAATTAAGCAGAAGTCCTGCTTTCGCCGAACAAGGCCGCCTTGGTCGCCATTGGCGAAGTATGGAGTATCATATCTATAAAAGGAGTATTGCCGGCTATACAGAACAAGGCATATTTACAAATGGTGGTCAGGCTTGCTTCTGCAAGCCCGGATTACAAAAGTCGATTGCCGTGTATGGCATATCGGGCAATAACAAAAATGGCAACATAGAGGAAAATCCTCCATGCTGCCATTCACCTGAAGCCTGCAATCATTCCAGATATGACCAGTCGGTTATCTCCAGTTCCTGTCCACAGGGGAAATCGTTGATGGGGTCGCAAATGAACGTGCCACAGAAATTGACCACCACGCAACCGTTCTTCAACGAGGCGGGTTCCGTCCAATCATCGTCCGTGTGTCTGATGTGATACCAAAGTTTACCTTTGGGCAACGTGTCGGTTTCTATCCGCAAGTCTATAAATTCGCCTTCAATGGTATTGCCATTCGCCAAAGTTAGAAGCATAGGCGTTTTGCTTTCTTGTCTATAATCGTACAACATAATGTTGGGGTTAATCGGTTATCTCAATTATTTCATCAATTCTTCCACAAAGGAATGCTCTCAATGCGGTCTTATCAACCGCATAGTATTCGGCAATATGCCCATATTGCTTGACAAAAAAGCGTTTCAGTATATCCGAGAAGTCAAATCGGTAGCCCACAAGCGGAACAGACCTTTTGAAAAAAACATTGCTGTTCACGCTGCGCGTCAGCCAATTCTTTTGCTGGCGGCACATTGGAATACCCTTGTTGAGCTGCATTCTCAACTGATATACCTTGCTGTCTTGCAGGGTTGAGAGTTCGGGAATATCCCAATCCACAAATCTTGTCGCTATCGGTGTCATCATAAGTCAATCCTCCATTAGTCATAGATTAGTACTTCGTCCCGGTATTCCACTACCTCTTTGCCGTTGTTGAGCCTTACCACTATCTCATAGCCATAATCGCCAACCACTTCGCCATCCGTATATCCATCATAGGGGTTCAGCAAAGTGCAGGGACACCCGATAATGTCTGTTGCTTGTTCTTCCTCGTAAAACATAGTCCGATTGATTTTTAAGGTTATCTGTATGACCATTCTCCGTCTGAGAATACTTGGAAATTTACATACTCGTTGCAGAGTTCGTGTGTCAGCACTCGGATGTAGATTTTGTCTTTGTCCTCCAAAAGAGAAATCATCTCGTTTATCTCCTTTTCAGGATAGTCCCACTTCGAGGAAAACTCCCCCTCAATGTAATCTTCACTTCTGTCTAAGTAACAGTCGCCAAAGGTGTCATCCAAAAATTTCTCCACCATATCAAGGTCTTTCTCGTTCTCCGTACTTGCGTAGAAGATGTTAGTCGCATAATTTGCCATAATCGTTTTTATTTAAGTTTTTACTTTTCCCTTTGTTAGCATCAGCTACTTTCGGGTTTGATTAAAATTATGTCGCATTGAAAGGTGTCATGGCTCTTCTTGCAAGGTTTCATAGACAAAATACTACCTCAGTTGAAAACCGAGTGTGGAGATTTTGGCTGGAACCGGCAGGCTTGACCTTGCGAAGAAGAAAGACAGGACATATACCTTCGCGACACAATTCTTATTCAGCCAACCCGAAAGACGATAATAAAGAAAAAGCCAAAAGGAATTATAATTGAAAGACCATCTATATGGATTACAACTGTTATTTTTCTTTTTGCTGGCCAAAAGAAAAAAGGCACAACGCTCCTCAATGAGAGATACGCCCCAAAAGCAGTTTAGTTTAGAACTTGATTAGATATACAAAAACCAAACTAAACTTACTGTTCTCATGGAATCGGGCGTTTCAGAAACTATATCAAACCTAACCTCTGACACGAGGGACAAGTTAGGGACAAACGGAAGAAACACGAGGGACAAAAAATATCCCTTGAATTTCAACACTTCGTTTTTCAAAGGGTCTTATTAGTTTTCTTTCTTTTGGTATGCAAAATTTTGTCCCCAGTTTGTCCCTCAATGATATGGCAATATAAAATTAAGTATTGATATTCAATAACTTATAACAGGACAACATTGTTTGCATCGGCAAATAGTTAACTAATTGATTATCAGATAGTTACGATAGAGAACAATCTAAAATACTGACTAAAAACAACTTAAATATGGCAAAATAATAGTTTTAGGAAAGGTATTTTCTTTTGTTATGCCTATGTTTTCAACATTTTTGTCCCCCGTTTGTCCCCCAAGCCATATACGGGGGACAAATTTATGTCCCTCAATGTAATTTGAGTACTTTTCACTATAAAATCTATCTAAATCATAGAAATTATTGCCTTATACAGATACCTTCAATCTCTTGGTTTCTAAAATATTAAATACAATAACCGCTGATAGCCAGATACATACATATAAACAAATACGGAATTAGAATTACATCAGATGAAATTTTGTTCGAAATGTTTGAAAAGTATTTTATCTTATTCCTTCATGCATCGAATAGCACATATTACCTTACACTTTTCCAACGAATTAGAGTACCTTTAAGCACCTTTACTTTATCCCCGTACCATAACGTTCATTAAAGCAAAGTCAAAATAAGGGAAGAAAAGAGATGGCTGCGCAATAGCGAAATGCCTCCAGCCGTTTTTTTCTTTTCGCTGGAATACTTATAAGCGATCTGGAGGAAAGGTCGGATAAAACACCATTCCGAAAAATACACAATAAGCCTCATAAGAACCAGAAAATATCAGCTTCCCCACAGGTGCTTGATACGGAAGTTAGAGCCGGGAGACAGAGATATTTACCACGAATTTGTCTTTTTTGCTAATACAAAGGTAATGTCCTATGAGAGTTTGTCAAGTGACGAAATGTGGAGTGTGTTCTGTTTTATATTCCCTGATTACCAAATACACCTTTTGCGGAGCATAAAAATGTCGCAAAAGTGTATTTTTGCCATTTTCTTTGCCTACCTCATAATATATGAATAACTTTGTGAACTGAATACATAGAGGATGCTTACTGAGCATGAAAAGAAATATAAATCGCTGGAGAAAATCATTATGAATTCATTTCATTTACCCCTTATAGTAATAATAGCCTTGATTATTATTCTAATTTACATTCGTAAACTAAGAGATAAGAGAAATATTACACACGACATCAAACAAGGTGCTGAGACGAAAGAAATAGACGATTTATTTAATAATACACTAGAAGAAGTAAACACTCAGCTCCCTCAAAAGATAAAACAAAAAGAATTCAGGGTTATACTAAAGAACAAGGGTTGGTGGAATAGGAACAATTCTTTTATTGGTGAGATGTGTGCTATTTCATTCATAACTATTCTAATACTTGTTTTGTCGAATGTGGCTCACAAGAAATATAACTTTCAACAAGAAAAAACTATTCAGAAAGAACATCAAAAGATGTTATACGAAGACTCCATACAAAACAACAAAGACTCTATAAAAAACGAACAAATTGAACTTATATCTTCTGAACTCTCTGATATTGATAAGACTATCAGGGAGACAAATAGAATAATCCATAGAATAGAAAAACAAATAAAAGACATTAAAGAAAATGATTTTTGATTTTACTAATTATACTTTCAGTGGATTGCTTTCCATTTTAGCATCTCTTTATGGAGTTAGCTATCCTTTGATAATGCAAAGTATCGGTAGGATATATACACAATATGATTCCACATTACTTGCAAATAGATTCACGAAAGAGACAATATATAGGGTGTTCCAAGTCCTTCTTATTCTGAATTTGTTATTCGCCGTATCTACCCCTTTTCTGCTACATGCAGAATGGTGGAATATAGGTTTTGTGACTATCCAAGCAATTCTTTTGGTGTTACTTATGGGCTTTACTTTTTTACTGTTCCAGTTAATGATAAAGTACGAGAATGCGGGAGAACTTCTTAGGCATATAGAGGGAGGGCAAATTGATAAATCCAATGTCATGGATATTTTTGATTTAGCAATCTATGCCGACTCTAAAAATAATCATCAACTTTACTTTGATGCCATGTCAAGTGTGTTTTCATACATAACTGTACAACAAGGCGATGATTATAACAAACAGGATGATAATGAGATTTTACCACCAGTTGTATATGATGAGAATGTTGTTGCAATACTTAGAAAAATAAAGGGATTCATTAGAGAGGATGATGGACATCATCTGTTATATCGAAACAATGATATAGTATCAGTCTTATATAACCAAATATCAAAATCAAGAATTAGCCTACAAACTCATCAAATGATATGGTCTTTACTAAATGAGGCTATAACATACAATAACCACTCATGGTTTAAGCAGTATTGGCAGTTCGCTGATAGTTATTCAGCCTTACGGTATCGTTTTGTTGCTGATGAGGCATTAAGGCGGGATAAAAAAGAATTTATGCTCCGACATGTAATGATAGGAACATTACTAGTCCACAATGAAAGGTATAAATGGCTCAATGATATATTTCTTTATACGCACTCAGAGCCAGAGTATTATGGCTTGATTCCAAGTACATTTACACAGATTATTGGGATGCTGGAAAACATAGATTCAATATGTACCGTTCCTGCTTTTCAACAGCAAAATTTCTATTTTGCAGACGAAATGGGAGGTGTAAATGATGAAAAATTTATATTTAGGAAAGCGGTAAAATATCTGTCTTTACTAGTAATTAGGCTATGGACTTTACAGCATCGGAATTTAGACGATAAAGGTTCTCTCTTTCAAATACCCCCCTCTCCAATATTGATAGAAGATGATGAAAGAATAACAACTTTAATGGACATGATGAAAGATGATGTAGAGGAATTTTACAGTAAAGATATTTTTCAATTAATCCCACGATTGCTTCCTATTAACAAGGCAGAAATATTATCCTTGCTTTCAGATTATCGGGACCAATGCATGAAAACCAAAAAGGCTCATCAAAATCATCCTGACGTGGATCATGAAAAATTCTCCAAACTAAAAGAAAAGATAATATCCTTTGCGAATGACTTTAATATAACACTTCCACAAAATAATATCATAGCAGAAATTGATAATACAATAACAACAGAAAATGTTGTAGTAACAAAAGAAAGATTGGAAACCCTTTATTACTCTCCATATAAAAATATTGGGCTTTGTAACCCTCCTCTTCTGACGAATTTTATGTTTGATTTATATCGTATGTATCTGCGAGTGCTTGACAATATGAAAAAGTTATCGTCGTATAAGATAAATCGTACTCAAATACAGGGATTTCTGAAAATGATTGAATATAATGATTTGAATTACGCAATAATTACAACTGATAATATTCATGAAATAGAAAATCCTCATATTGGCTTATGTGCAGGAGTTCGACCATTGGGGTTCTTCATTATGAAAAAAGAAGATATTCCATATGTATCATTTGGCGAAGTTCAAAAGGATGATTTGAAATTAACAATAGCAGGTAGTAATATTAGTTCAAATATAGATTCTTTTATAGATTGTCATGAGGTTTATTTTGATCTTGTTATGGCAACAAAGATGTTTGTGCATATAAAACAAACTGAAGGTGTGGTTTATGTTTCTATAAATGAAGGATATGCAGAACAAGAGAAACCAATTGATATAAATGCCACTTTATCCGAGTTGTTCGGTAATTAATTTTTTACATCTCCAATTTTGACTTTTTTGTTACTTTTAAGCCGTCATAACCCACTGTTAAAAGTAACAAGTTTTTATTGAAACTGTAGAAAAATTTTAGTATATAAAGTTTATCAATTAAATTTGCAATAACACACTCACCCCGCTTCCCATAAGAACAGCGCGCTCAGGGTGAGTCTTTTATTTTCTAGTGTTATATTGGTTTAGTGACGATTTTAAATACTTTTCCTGATTTTAGTTGACGGCTAGGAACTTTAGATTTTTTCGAAAGGTTACTGTCCAAAGTTTTGTGTAAATGAAAACAGGATTCAGCTGTAAGTTTGTTATTGTATTTGGACTCTGTTTTCAAAAATACCCCAATTAACACATCATCAGGCTTTTTCAACTTTCCAAATCCTCCTCAATTCTTCACAGTCAATTTTGTCAAATCGATCCTGCTGGATGGCAACACATAACAAGTAACGAGGTCTGCTCATACCTACATATGTGACTCTTAAGTTTTTAAGTGTATCCTCATTTGTCCCTGTATATGCAACGCCTTTAAATTGTTCTGCTAAGCGGTCTGATTCATGATGTCTATTGTAAAATGTTTCCAGATAGAGTGTTGCAGCATGAGTCTCTCCTTTGACAGCATGGACTGTGGATACCTCAATGTCTATTTTACCATTATCACCATGGTAAACATTCCTATGTTCTGTTGTTTGGTCCTCGGGCAGATTTTCGTTTGTTGCATTAAAGAAACTGAGGGCATCAGGAGTCTCCTCTTTCCTATATATGGGCAATATTGTTTCTGTAATATATTGATGAATAGTGCTCCTTATTTTGTTTAAATCATCGTCGCTATCGCTCTTAGCTGTGAGTAAGGCCCAATTCATGACTTCTTTTAGAAAGTTATCTTTGTGTTCAATATTTGTCGCAGTTAGGGATTCTAAAAAGGATGTCTTGGTGTAATGCCGATTACCATTTCTTATTTCACATAGATCCAGATATTTTAATATACCTTGAATGATAGATATGGCATGTTCCTTAATGGCCCCATGTAAATTTTTGAACATAAATTCATTGAATGATACTCCTTCAACTTTAGGTCCTACATTTTTCTTTTCAAACGGAGGAAAGTATGACTCTATAAATCTTTTTTGAGCGCTGGCCCCTTTCTTTCCGACCCATCCACAAGCCTTAACATTTATTCGATGTAATGGATCTTCCTGTCTTTCTTTATTCGCTATGTCCAATATTGAACGATTATCCATCTCTGGAATTAATGTTGTGCCAAGCAATTCCACATATTTGGGAAGAACAGATAAAGGATTCTCATAAGTGATAATTATAGGTTTTACTGAAGGAACCTCTTCGTTACCATGAAGTTGATGATTATCCTCTATACACAACGATCGTAGTGGTTTGGCAATTTTTTCTCCGAACCTATTGCTATCATGAATATATAATACCTGATTATCTTTCAATTTGTCATTTTCAGGTCCACTACATTCATCTCTTTCATAGATAGCCTGGCAGTAATCTCCAAAACGCTGAATGACCACTTTATTCTCGTCAAATATCTTTTGGATTAAATCTACTTGCAAGCCGTCACAGTCCTGAACTTCATCTATAAACAAATATTTAAACCTCTTGTCTGAGAAACGGCTGAAATCGAGTTTCTTTTCCCGAATATACCGAAATGCCAGATCATAAGCATCCTGGAAGGATAAAATACCTTCGCTAAACATTTCCTTTTTTATCTTCATATATTCAGCCCCGGCTGAAGTATCCACTCCTATCGGGTCAGAATTTGTTATAATTTTATTATTTTCCCAATCGATTTTATACGAGAGAATTATCTCTCTTCCCTGACTATTTAAAATATTATCTCTCTTTGTTCGAATTAAATGTCTGTATTCATATGGAATAGTATCTAAGTTATATCCTGCTAGTTGAAAATCATATTTAACAACTCTTTTTCCCTTCTTTTTGATCACATTAGCTGCCATCAACCTATCCATTCCACCTAATGCTTCTATTTCAGCAGCATTAATAATATGCTCTTTTGAAGCGGTTCGGGCAAAAATTTGGCCTCTAAGTTTACTTTCACGGATGGGTAATTTATAATATTTTTTTAAGAATACAGCATTACTCATTTCATCATCCACATATGTTATTTGACTACCATAAAAATAATGAAGAGCTGCTGCTGTAACATATTTGTGTAAAAAAGTTTGTATGGTTCCAAAAAAATTAGGATACCGGAAAAGCACATCTGCTTTTGTGCCAAGTTTTGCTTTTATCTCATCGATAGCTACATTGGTATGTGTCAGTACGCATATGCCTTTTCCTTCAGGCAGAGGCATTTTATTGGCAAGAATAATCAATTTTGCCAGCAATGTCGTTGTTTTACCACTTCCAGGACATGCCTGAACATAGCAACTACTATCTTCTTTGATAATATTTACCTTTGTAGAATCAAAAGGTTTCTTACCTTTCAAAAGAATATCATGGGCTATTTTTAATTCTTCATCAGTAGCAAATGGCATAAACTTTCTTTTTAGATTTATTTTATAACATGTTTAATGGCATCTACAAGGTACTTCAGTTTATCATCACTCTCAATGACAGACTTCACTTCATCTAGATTTACAGTTCCATTACTAACAGGAGCTAACTCTCCAGCAAGCATTCCTGCTAAATACTGCGCAGTGATAGCCTTGCTTACGGTTCCATCATTCAAAGGTTTAAAAATCTTGTATGTTTCTTCTTTAGTTGGGATTCGTCTATCTGGATAAACTTCTGTCACCTCTTCCCATAATTTATTCAAGGCTTCATTATCTATTTCCGTTTTAGGTTGATCCGTTTCCATTTTGGCTGCTTTTATTGCTGTAGCCAATAATCTATACAAGCCACTTCCTGCAATCTCATATTCCAGTGTCCATGCTTGTGGCAGGAATATTTTAATTTCATCTGAATTGATGGCATTTTCTAATCTCGTTCTCCTTTCTTCTCGAATCTGAGCTAATAATTCTTCATTTAAGACTTCTCTTTTATATTTCGCCAGTATATCTTTCATGTAACCGATTGTTTTTATAACAGGTTTAAATCCCTCTTTCTTATGCAATTTAACTTCTTCTTCAAAGGCAGATATACTCCCGAAGGTAGTTGACATAGCATCATAATCTACTTCTGTTGAAATTTTCTCTAACTCAGACCTTAGATCATCTCTCAACCAACATCTCGGTATTTTTCGGTCTTTACTTTTTTCATCGTAATACTCAAGAGCTCTGACATCAAGATCAGAAACAACCGCTATAGGCATTCCAAATGATTTTTCATCTTTGCGTTTGAATATATTGACATACCTCTTATATGCTGTACTTCCTACATTCACAACAGACACACCATACTGATAAAGATTCTTCCCAATCAATTGGGCTATAGCAGGTATTAGCAGATTTTCCGCATCACCTTCCACCATAATTAGCCCTTTGGCAAAGAATAAGTTAGCTTTTGTTGCATCGAGGAATCTTTCTAAAAAATTGTAGTCGGCTGGTTTCATTTTCGTATATTCTGATGACATAGGGAATGCATCATTTCCTTTCAATATAATCATATTCGCCAACTTTATCTTCGATGCTAATGTAATGCTATGGGTTGAAAGGATAAATTGCTCATTTTTCTCTTGGGAAGAAATATATTCAATCAATCTCAATTGATATTGAGGATGAAGGTGAGCCTCCAATTCTTCTACAAGCGCTAACTTCAATCCTTTCTTCTGGTTGTTAAAGAGCAGCATTTCAGCAGCTATGCATAGTAAGTTGAGTGTACCAAGCCCAGATTTATTACCTTCCATAATCAGATCGAGCAGTCTCAATATTTCTGTCAATTCCCCTCCTGTCAGTTTGACTTCAGCATTTCTTGAATCACCATTTAACAGGAAATGTTCTCTAAGAAAACTATTGATTTCACTTGTTATACTTTCCCCGCCACCTCCAACTTTGAAATAGTTTTCTATTTCCTTTTTCAGTTTTTCATAATCTGTTTCAAGTTTATGTTTTATGATGTTTCCGTAAACGTCTTTCTCGGTTTTGAAAAGTTCATGCGCACCCAAAATTTGCGCCAGTCTTGACTTGTAACCATGAGTCATGTCTGTGAGAGCATCTCTAAGCGGTTTAAAGTATACCACTTTTAGAAGTTCCCTCGCTTCTGAATCCATTCTCTCTGCTTGTCCTTCAATTCCTGCTGAGAACGTAGGCATTATTATGTTGTCTTTACGTTTTGCATACAACCAGACCTTAAGCAAATATTTTGTTTTATCATCGTTCCAAGAAAGCCATTCCCAAAATAAGCCAGCATCTTGCTCATTTATTCCGTCAAATACACATTCTATCTTGAATTCATCCTTTCTGTTTCCATCAGGTTCTTGATAGAAATCCTTGTCTTCAAATTGAATAAATTCGCCGCTTTGAGTTCTTAACACATAACGAATAGCATCCACAATAGCTGTTTTACCTGAATCGTTCTCTCCAATCAGGACATTTACACCTTCTTGAAAATGAATTTCTAACCCAGGCTTTCCATCAGCCATAGCACAATATTTTCTAAAATTCCAAAGTCTAAGCGTTGAAAGGTACATTGTAATTTAATTTATTTATCCAAAAGATTAACAATCAGTTACTTCTTTTGATTATCGTTTCATATGTTCTCTCCACTCTTCTTTCCTTTTTACATATTCAGAGTACTCATTGGCGTTATTATTCAACGTATCAACAAGGTACTGCGCCATGTTGTGCATTTGTGTTGCATACAATACAGGAATTCCATTATCATCCACAGCATAATGAGCATTGCTGTGCTCAATACCAGTTACCATGTGTTCAAATGCCAGACGTGGATTTATGCCTCCACTTATGAGAGTATTGCATATGGTTTTCATTTTTTTGCTCCGAGTAGCTACGGGGTCTGATTTCAAACACATGAGATCTTTCTCCGGGTTATTCATATAACAATAATACAACCAAATCTCAAAGCAAGGATTGCTCACTATCCATTGCTCTTGGGTCCCAGTTAAATCCTCTTTGAATATTTTCTCCAATTGATCATAGAATTCATCTACATCTGAAAGGAGAAATACTTTGTCCATAGCCTCCAAATGAAAAAGTTGGGATTCTATTTTTATTTCTCCTGTCAGTTGGATTTGCGCCCACTTATCCTGCATCTGATATGGCTGCAAACCTTGTCCCTTTTCAGACATGAAAGCAACCTTCAATGAGTGCAGTTCACGCTGCCGTATCAGTTCCAGAAGAAAATCCCTTTCCCGTTTCTCACCTCCAGAAAGCACGAATATAAGGCTCGTTGAAAGAACTCCTTCAGTTTTCCGGTATGCCAACGGCACTTGTATGGTTTCAGACATTCCGCTCCCATCCTTATTTTCCGTGGTAGCTTTATGCAATGGAACATCAGCAGGAGTCCGTGCCGAATCTTCTTTTGAATATGTCAGCTTTGATAAATCCATAACGCATCTTACATATTCAGTTCACCAATAAACGGAATAGCACCATAACGTCCTTCCATGTATCCATTCTCAATATTGATTGTGTTATGGATTTTGAAGTCATTCAGTGAATACATGCGACTGCTTCCATTCTTTTTCTCAACCATCCAGACCTCATCGGTGCGCAGGAAATCTTGATTAAGCAGGCATGTCTGATGAGTAGTAAAAATAAGCTGGCCATTTGTTTCATGTGAAGAGAAGTAACGGACAAGCTTGCGTACCAGGTGAGGATGTATGCTATGGTCAAGTTCATCGATTGCAACAGTTTTGCCTGACTGCATGGCTGCATAAAATGCCGGCACAAGTGATAATAGGCGCACTGTGCCATCAGACTGCGCCTGAATATCCATCTCCTTTGAGAATCCGTTCTCTCCAAACTGACGGAACATCATCTGACTTATCTTCTGCACTCCATCTTCAACACTGATATCTCTAGTATTTCTGAAATCAACAACCTCTGACAGCACACCTGAATGCATTTTCCTGAGTTTATCCACCGGCAGGTTGCTAACATCATGCGTACTTATCCAATCTTCGAAATTCTCCGTCTCCACCTTCACGCCATCAATACCCAGGTCAATAGCTTTAAAAAGTTCAGAGGCAAATTTATTAATGTTTTCATCGTTTCTGAAGATCCCTATCAAGGCCGGGTTAAAGGAATGCAAGCCAATTATTGTCAGTTCATCATCAAACCACTTTTGAGCAATATCAATATTGGCATCAGCCAGCACAGGCATATCATTGTTAATGGTCAGCAAACTTGCAAACGGATTTTTCTCAATCCATCCCAACACCATTTTGTTGACCTCAGCAGAAGGAGCAATTGAATATTCAACAGCACCATCTTTACGAGTGAAAATATTTTTATTCTCCTCAGCTCCTAAGCCGGACACTTGCAGAGTCTCGAAAGTAATCCCCGTCTTAGCAATTTCCACAGAATATATAAATGGAATTCCGGATTTCGTCGCAAATTCAATAGTCAGTTCTATAGGCTCATCGCCAGCATCTTCCTTCAACGCAAACATATATCTTCCAACACTATCACCATTCAAGAAATTCTTATTGGTAGCTATGGCTTTCAGGAAATTTATCCCTTTCAGGAGATTTGATTTTCCTGCTCCATTTGCGCCATAAACAGCTGCCATTTTCAACACTGGCAGTTTTCCGTCAAGCATAGTAATATGGTTTGACAAAGTAGTCCTTTTCATGTTAGGAAACATATCAAACTGGACCTCATCATTAAATGAAAGAAAATTCTTCAGTATAACCCGGAGTATCATATTTTTATCAACTATAGTACGTTAAACTTCTAATTAGCAATTCTGTAAAAAGGAATAAATCTTTAATCACTTGCAAAGATAAAAATATATTTTTATCGCGTGAATATTTCACGTGTTTTTTTCACGTATTAATCAATAATCGTAATTTACTATCTAAAATTCGATTATCGGGCCTACCAAAAGAAAAGTCTCTGTCTCTTTTGTCAAGCAGATAGTTTGGTTTAGAACTTTGATAGATATACAATAAACAAGACTAAACTTATATCTATAAGAGGCGGCGAAAGAAAAGAGGTATAAAGAGCAAATACATCGCTTCAAAACATGAGGGACAAAGCAGAGGTAACAGGCTTCTTAATCACGTTTTTCAAAAATGAAATTGTATTAGTGTTTTCTTTGCAGATTGTCTCCATTTTTTTGTCCCTCGTTTGTCCCCCAACATGAAAAATTGCTAAAATAACACTTGATTATCAACATGTTATAAGTTTATAACATATACTGCATCGGGAAATGATGGCTTGTAAGCAGCCATAAACAACCATAGCCAATTAGAAGAAAGCCGCTAAAAACCAGTGGCTTTTCTTTTTATGCTATTGTTAGCCAATTATTACGAACGGATTGAAAAGCTTATTGATAGCATATCGAATTGTGGATGGGGATTTTATGATACATTGCAAGATATTTATTCTGAATATCGGTAGTGGTTCTTAATCCTACATGAAAAGCAAGGAACTGAACCTGTGCACATAATGCACAGATTTAGTTCCTATCCCTTTAAACTACTCCATTGATTCCCGAATAATACGCAAAGTTTCTTTCTTATACTCCTTGCGGTCATATTCAAATCCTCTGCACATCCAGCAACCACACGGAGTTCCTGTAGTTTTGTAGACTTGCGCCCATTTGTCTTTTTCCAACTCAAACCAATGAGGATGTTCATAATAGCTTCCATCCTCACGAATGATGCAATGACCATAAGCGGGATACAGAATCATACGAGCCTTAAACACACGAGCCATTTGTTGGCGTCTCCACAATTTGTTTCTTTTGTCCATCGTCTCTTTCTATTAAAGTTAGGATGAACAATGATGTTATTTGGATGAGATTTAATATATCCATAGCATTGTGTATTTTTACCGTTTTATAGCCTCTGCGAAAGCCTCGCAAGCCGTTCCTTCAACAAATTGCCATATTTTTTCTTTAATTCAGCACTTAGGAAAGAGTTTTGAATGACAGTCTCAAACTTGGGCAATAGTTTAATATACTTATTTATCAGTCGTTCTACAATCACATTCTCTATACCCAGCGTGGCTGCCGACCTAATAAAATCCTCTCTTTGAAGCTTTTTCTTCCGACCATTCAAGGTTAATGCCAACTCTTCATCATCATTGGGATTGATGATAGTAGCATTTAGCAAATCGTAAGCAGGAGTCAAACGTATCATATCCGCCACCTCATACAAAGAGAAGTTTTTCAAGTGCATATCGTTATTCCCTGTCAACCAAGAAAAAAGCACCAACTCTAAGAAATTAGTAACATCCATTTTAGGTAAAGACGAGTATTTCAAAACAGCCTTACCGATACGTTCATAACTACTTTTGTATTTATGCTCTGTTTGCCTTTCTGTCAGTTGGCACATATCTTCCATCGCAATCTTCTCTCCGGTAGAAGTTCTGTCAATCCGGCGGGTAAGATAGCATAGCGTATCATCTGCCATCCGCATCAGCGTATGAGGAACTACCTCAATACGTGCCACCTCTGCAAGGTGCATGGTTAAATCCTCGGCCTCAGGCATCATTTCATATTGCGAGGTCTGTGGCTTACAAATATAACCGCCCCATAGCCCGACAATAGTCAATCGTTTGCTGCCCTCATGTTCCTTCAAATGCAAGGATAATTTCGGTTGAACACCGGTCAAAGAGGTTTGGTCTTGAATGATTTGCAGAGCAAGCTGATCAAGTTGTTCTGTCGTATAATCAAGAACAGGCAGTGTTGCTGTTCCGAAGAACTTCTTTATGCAAGCTGTGTGCATATCCTTTTCCCCTTTTAAGAGCGGACGATAACAATATAAGCAATTACACATGGCTTCCCTCCTTTTCTTCCAAAGGAATAACGCTTACGGCTCCGATACAATCCTTGCAGCATGTCAGCAAGAGCGACATCCGGTCAAGAATACTGATGTCTGTACTCCGCAATGCAACATCCAACAGCCATCCTTCAGGAATCAAACCGTCGAAAAATGGAAACAGCACAGGACTTGTATATGCTTTGTCTTGCAAAGGCAATGTCATGCTAACCGCCTTTGCCTTTTCATGAGAGATATATTCCGGTAAATAGCGGAACTCATACCCGGCATCGTTTTCTGTCAGAATACCAGCCAATTGGTCTTTGTAAAATATATGGGCTTGTCTCATTGATTATTATTTTTTTGTGTGGCAACCATTTCATAATTGAAAAAGTCAAGGAGCTGATTCACTTTGTCAAGGCGCAACGTTTCCTTTCCTTGTTCGAGGTCTCGCACAAAGCGCAACCCAACACCCGACTTCAACGAGAGTTCCTCTTGCGTCAGCTTATATTGCTTTCGCAACATTTTGACCGTAGTTGAAAGATTATTCATGGCATCATACTTTATACCTTTTCGGGTACAAAGATAGCACAAATATTCGATATTATATCAGCATGGGTATAATTTATTATTTCGACAGCACAATTATATTAGACAGGGTATAATTTAAGAAAGCTTGAGTCGTTTATATTAAGGCCAAGACAAGTACAACGCATATGTTTTTACACTTTCCCAAACGAATATCACCCATTTCCCTACACTTTTTTAAGCGAATCAAATGTAAATTCTACAAAAGTTTTCTGGTTCTATGACCAATTTTCTACTATCCAACACCTTTTGGAAAATAAAAACTATACCACAAACCACAGAAATCCAAAGAAAACCACTACCTCTGTATTCAACAACGTTCTGTAACATACCTGCGGAAATACCTTATCACTCAATACCTTGTATCTGACAAAGGACATTCCACAAAAGGGCTGAAAAAAGACGGTACAACACGTATATGCAAAACAGTGAAATACAACGGTCTGCATTTGTCCCCACGTTCTGTGTATTTGTCAAAACAAAGGTTGTACCGATTAAATTGAATTGTCACTGATAATCAGTGATGTAAACATGCTCATCGACAATTATCATTTCATTAAGCTGTTTGGATCTCTTATTTGCGAATACATACAAATATTATAATAATGATATACAGCTAAATATAAACAAAATATCTATAGCTGAAGTTACTACAAATGATATTCCGTTTAGAATGTTAGAAAAATATCCTCGTTAATTATTTCAGCAACTCTAGAAGTTATTATCAACGAACTCCAAGTTTATTGAAATTATCCTCGATATGCTAATAGAATCTTACACCATTACTCTATAACTTATTATTTCGTTATTGAATACGATTCTTGATCTCCACCTAATGAAACTGATGGAAGATATCTCATCCAATCCATCATATTAGAAAGATTTCTTATTCTTTCATCTATCGTAGGGAATTCTATTGCATCGAACAATGCCTGTTAGTTAGAATTTGATTAAGTCATATTTGAAATATCAGAATTATGCAAATTATCGGCACTATTTCGAATCAGTGCCGATAATTTGCATGTTACTGACTAACCAAACGGATTGCCAGATGTGCGTTAACACATGAAATATGACATTAGTCTACCTTCATAGTCTCTAATGGAGGCACAGAACGTCCGTTCACGGAATCTTCCAAAGCTTTTATGGAAGTTTCCCTGTCTTTCGACTCAATCCTGAATCGCGGCTCTATCCTGTTAAAATCCTTCCGTGCTATCTTTCCTGTCCGTTGCTGATATGGAAGATTGCCGGCTACATATTCATTGAAGCCATCAGCATCGGCAATAACGGCATCCACCAGTCTGCGCAGATAGGCAAAAATACGGGTAATAGTTTCCCTGCGCCATTCATCGTTATAGTATTCATTATTATCCGAAACATACGAAGAATAATTTGAAACAACGAAACGGGTATATTTCCGGTCTGTAAACCGGATTGCCCTTCCCTCCATGTATATGGAAGAAGCGACATGAAACCAGCGTGTTTCCATCGGGTTGAATGAATGCCAATCCCGAAAAAAATCTTCTTTATTTTCATACTTTCCCGAATCAAACCCATTCATAAGATGCTCGTTCTGGAAAACATATCCCATCTGATTGGATAATACTTTGGTTCCACCAATCTCTGCATCAATATTCGTATGTGAATGACCGTATATCCAGGCATCAATCCGGTTGTTGCTTATCAAGTCTCCATAGTTACTCGCAAAGGCACTGTTCAGCACCGAATCTTTATGACAAGGCGCAAATACCTGAAAAGTGGGCATAGGTGCAGATCACTCATGTATCGTATTCTCATTTCTTTGATAGTTCAACCTGTTTCTCTATGATAGCCTTTACCCGTGCGAATGAAACCGGAGTGAAGTCGTTATTGTCAACTCCCACATCATATTGTGTAGAAAAAAGCATTTGAAGGCGAGGCTTATCTTTTCCAGTGTTATTCCTGCTTGTATGCACATGGCCGAAAAGCTGCCAGGTATCATCGTATGAGCCGCTATAGCAAAGGAACGGGCAATGATTCAGATAAATCTTCTGTTTATCCACCTCGATGTACATCTGCATCGTGATCAGTTCGAAATATTTTGTATAATTCTGCCTCAAGTTCTTCATGTCATGATTACCGGCTATGAGATAGATTTTCCCATTCAACCTTTTGAGTATCTTTGTCCATTCAGCAGAGCCACCAAGACAGAAGTCGCCAAGATGAAATACGATATTATCCGGACCGACCACACGGTTCCAGTTGGCAATAAGTGTTTCATTCATGTGTTCTACATCCTTGAATGGCCTGCTACAGAACCTGATGATATTGGTATGATTGAAGTGGGTATCAGATGTAAAGAATACCCCGCTTCCGTTGAATTTGTAATCCATAATCTTCTTTTTTTATGCACATCACTGCGCTGGTTAATAAAACTGAAGTTTTCAATGCCCATGGACGGAAATGACGGAGTAGAGCGCATAATGCGAACGTCACCAATGGGCAAAAACAAAGCCGTTGAAAAATTTAGTAAGGACTTTTCAACGGCTTCAATTTATCTTTTTAATAGGAATACCTGCACCTAATGTACTCCTACCTGTCTATAAAACGTTCGCTGGAAAGTGTTTTTGAATTTACCGAATGACTCAATGCCTAAAGTATGAACATACGACATACTCTCAAAGCATACTGTGCTTCGACATAATGTGTTTACTAATATGTTCACTCTATTCTGCAGCATTGTAATTTTTTTAATGTTTTTATTCAATTGTGAGTGCAAAAATACTGAATTTTCTTGAGAACCAATTAACTATTCGCTAACTTTTTGATAGCTTTATAATACTATTATTGTCAAACAGACGTGGAGAAATAGAGTACCTATAACCAAGCAACCTTTTCAAATGGTTGAAATAGAATAATTCAGTCAATCCTTCACCGACAATATGAATGACCTGTCTAGTTGCTGTATTCTTTCTAACTTTTCTCATAAGGTTACTTTTCTACTTCTACTCATTGTTTGTAAGATTTTTGAGCCTATAACGGTGTACGGCTCTATTAAACACTTACAAACCATCAAGAACTGTTTTACCTTTCAACATCTTTTCTTTCTTTTCATTAAACATCTAATATTCTGATTCTTTGATAATACGCAAAGTCTCTTGCTTATATCCTTTGCGGTCGTACTCCTCCCCTCTACACATCCAACAACTACATGGAGTTCCCGTAGTTTTATAAACCTGCGCCCATTTATCCTTTGCCAATTCAAACCAATGAGGATGCTCATAACAACTACCATCTTCACGAATAATGCAAAATTACGATAAATATTGGCAATTATATCAGATGGGGTATATTATCATAATAAACAAAGATTGAAATAAAGCAATTCCAATAAAAGCATTACCTTTGTAAACAACAAGCATTCTGTAACATCCATGCAAAAAAGTAACTGCAACAACTGCCCCCTAAGGAAAAAATACGATAAAAGCCCTCAGTCATTAATGGGACGCTTTTGGCGTTGGCACATAAACTTCTGCCCAGGCTGGAAAGGATATTTCAAATCTCTTTTGCCTGACGAGCAAAACGAGATTAGAAAGAAGTATAACTTCGATAAATACAATAAATAATGAAATTAGTTTTTTGACCAATAGATAAATGCGAAGTGTAGTAAGAAATTACAATATTCTTAACTTCCAGACATTTTAACTCTCGTTCAAATAAAATGGCTTATTCATGCACTCTATGAGTGTTTTGGAGTCATTCATATGAGAGTTAATTATCTCCTCGAGTGTTAGCACTTAAACAGTCGCAAATTCGCTATTTATAAAGATTCTTTGCAATAGATAGATAATGCTACAGGAAGTTTGGGAATATCTTAGTCGAAAGATAAAGAATATAATAATACAAAAAGGAGAAATAAATGTTTTTTAATGTATTGCTCATGATAAAGTGATGGATGTTTTGAAATAGTAAAGAATTTTTTGTTTGGCTATAAAGAGATATTAAGACAGCAAAAAAGCAATGTGATAATCGACACTAAAGTCGCACATTGCTTATGCTCTCATTAATTTTCTTCTATTATTATATGCGAAATAATGAAAAAGTCAATAGTATTAGGTAAAAATAATGGAGAAAAAATATGCTAAGTTACTTGACGAATGAATTTATAAAAACAAATTTTCAGGTTAATAGTGTTGGACAAATATTATTTATTCAAAAAATCAAAGAATTGTTGAATAATAACTCAGGGGTATCATACAGTTATAAAATACATAATGCATACAGCATATTATTAGAATTAAAATCAGTAATTAAAGATTTAGAGTATGGGAGAACTAATGGGTTCATATTAGAAGAAGTACGAAAAGAAGCTAATGAAATAGTAAAGAAAGATTTGGTAATGCCAGCTAAGCAAAATGCTTTATATGGAACTGTATGTGATGAAATGAGAAAATTTATAAAAAAGAAGCCGGATAAAGAAGAAAACCGTTATCAGTATTATTATAACGATAA